>Ga0233425_10005541_pt1 | contig 19812 bp, 23 predicted proteins | sample Watercolumn_Towu_2_FD_181712 | JGI IMG/M metagenome (GOLD analysis project Ga0233425, IMG submission 181712) | Freshwater microbial communities from Lake Towuti, South Sulawesi, Indonesia - Watercolumn_Towuti2014_140_MG | ecosystem: Environmental > Aquatic > Freshwater > Lake | place... | reverse complement strand
GCAAAACAGCGCACAAGTTGCCTGAATTTAGCCTCTGTGATTTTAGAGCGACTGTAGTATCTATTTTTATTAACCATTTCAGGAAGTTATCACACTTTAACAAGTGCTTTGCTTCCTAAGACCCTTACATATTTATTATGAAATCTATTGCCCCGCAAGGCAAGCGGGATGCGGCTTTCAGGCCGATGGTTTTTGTAATGAAGATTTAAGTAGCAAAAAACCCGCCGAAGCGGGTTTTTTGTGGAGTGCTTGTTAGGGCATTTCACAAAGAGTGTGGGATTGAGAACGCGAAAGCCAGGAAGATTCAACGCAGGCAGTATGTTTTTATACGGCAAGGAGAATCTGACGAAGCTGACAAAGTTATCAACCCACAATCGCAGTGAAATTACATCATGCCGCCCATGCCACCCATGCCACCACCCATATCCGGCATTGCTGGGGCGTCGTCTTTTGGCAACTCAGCTACCATGCAGTCTGTCGTCAGCATCAGGCCGGCGATAGAAGCTGCATTCTGCAGTGCAGAACGGGTTACTTTGGTTGGGTCAAGGATACCCATTTCGATCATGTCGCCATAGGTTTCGTTAGCGGCGTTGTAACCGTGGTTGCCTTTGCCAGCGGCCACGTTGTTGACTACGACGGATGGCTCAGCACCGGCATTGGCAACGATCTGGCGCAGAGGCTCTTCCACAGCGCGCAGTACGATCTTGACGCCAGCTTCCTGATCCAGATTCTCACCTTTCACTTTGGCAATCGCGTCACGTGCACGAATCAGCGCTACGCCACCGCCAGCCACGATACCTTCTTCCACCGCGGCACGGGTTGCGTGCAATGCGTCTTCCACGCGTGCTTTTTTCTCTTTCATCTCGACTTCGGTTGCAGCGCCGACTTTGATCACGGCAACACCGCCAGCCAGTTTGGCCACGCGCTCTTGCAGTTTCTCTTTATCGTAGTCGCTGGTCGCTTCTTCGATCTGTGCCTTGATTTGTGCGATGCGTGATTTGATGTTGCCTTCGTGACCAGCGCCGTCGATGATGGTGGTGTTCTCTTTAGCCACTTCGATACGTTTGGCAGAACCCAGGTCTTCCAGTTTCACGTTTTCCAGTTTCAGGCCAACTTCTTCTGCAATCACGGTACCGCCAGTCAGGATAGCGATATCTTCCAGCATGGCTTTACGACGGTCGCCAAAGCCAGGGGCTTTCACAGCCACGGTTTTCAGGATGCCGCGGATGTTGTTCACCACCAGGGTTGCCAATGCTTCGCCGTCTACGTCTTCAGCGATGATCAGCAATGGCCGGCCGGCTTTGGCCACTTGTTCCAGCGCTGGCAGCAAATCACGGATGTTGCTGATTTTCTTATCATGTAAAAGAATGAACGGGTTGTCCATCAGCGCGATCTGGCGCTCAGCGTTGTTGATGAAGTATGGGGACAGGTAACCACGGTCGAATTGCATACCTTCCACTACGTCCAGCTCGTTGCTCAAGCCGGAGCCGTCTTCCACGGTGATCACGCCTTCTTTGCCAACTTTGTCCATTGCGTCAGCAATGATCTGGCCGATGGATTCGTCAGCATTGGCAGAGATAGTGCCAACCTGTGCGATTTCCTTGCTGGTGGTACATGGTTTGGATTGGGATTTCAAATCGGCAATTACCGCTTCAACCGCTTTGTCGATACCGCGTTTCAGATCCATCGGGTTCATGCCTGCTGCAACGGATTTCATGCCTTCGCGGATGATGGCTTGTGCCAACACGGTTGCGGTAGTGGTGCCGTCGCCAGCGGTGTCGTTGGTTTTGCTGGCCACTTCTTTCACCATTTGTGCGCCCATGTTCTCGAACTTATCTTTCAGTTCGATTTCTTTGGCTACGGACACACCATCTTTAGTGATGGTTGGAGCACCGAATGAGCGCTCCAACACGACATTGCGGCCTTTTGGGCCCAATGTAATTTTAACAGCGTTTGCCAATACGTTTACGCCGTTGATCATCTTCTGGCGAACGTCATCGCCGAATCTTACGTCTTTTGCTGCCATGTTAATTTCTCCTGAGAATTCTTAAAAAACTTTAAGTAGCGATAAGTCGAATTACTCAACAATCGCCATGATGTCTTCTTCACGCATCACCAACAGCTCTTCGCCGTCAACTTTAACGGTTTGGCCTGCGTATTTGCCGAACAGCACTTTGTCGCCTACTTTTACATCCAGGGGGATCAGTTTGCCGCTTTCATCACGTTTGCCGCTGCCGATAGCCTGCACTACACCTTGATCTGGTTTTTCAGTTGCAGAATCCGGAATCACAATGCCGGAAGCCGTGGTACGCTCTTCTGCAGCGCGTTTAACAATCACGCGATCGTGTAATGGACGAATTTTCATTCAGAATCTCCTAAGATTATGTTTAAATTAAACGCATTCGCCGGCAACAACTTGCAGGCGATTGAAATCACATTGAAATCGAAGCCGCGATTTTAGCACTCGCAAGGCTAGATTGCTAATATTTGGATGAAAATCTTGATTTCAAGTTTCGCAAAGCAAAATTTTTTAAGGTTTAAAACGAATTGACCGAAAAAGTCCATCCAACTGGATCCGCCAATGTGGGCATCCAGCAGCTCAACCTTAGCTACAGCACGGAGCAGGACAGGCTACTGTTTCGTGTTGGCCTGCAAGATAACTCTGAGCTACAAGTCTGGCTGACATATCGCGTGGCACGAGAGGTGTGGCAATTATTGAGTGGCAAAACACCATTGCCAAGCGCTAAATCCATTCGCCCAGAGGCAACGCCCCAGCAAGCTCTGGAGCAGTTTCAACAAGAAGCCAAGACGATGGAAACATTGCAGAAAATGGATTTTTCCACTGCATATCAGCCGCGGGAAAAAGTGAAGAATGATGGGCCTATGCTGGTGGTCAAGGCCAGCCTGAATGATGCAAATCCCGATATGCCCATACTAAACTTGGTATGCCACGAGGGCATGACCATCAACATGAATCTGAACAAGGAGATGGTGTTGGCTATTTGCAATATGCTGCAACTAACTGCAAAAGAGGCAGGCTGGAGTATTGGGGCGTCGGCCCAGGAGCCAGCATCCATGGGCCTTGCAGAGGATGCCGAAATCAAGAAAGTGTTGCATTAAATGGACTATATAAAACTTGCCAACAGCGATTTGCACGTCTCCAAAGTCTGTCTGGGCACCATGACCTTTGGCGACCAGAACAGCGAGTCAGAAGCACACGAGCAGTTGGATTATGCGCTGGCGCAAGGCATCAATTTTATCGATACTGCGGAGATGTATCCGGTGCCGCCCAAGGCCGAGACGTTTACACGCACCGAGACCATTATTGGCCCATGGCTCAAGAAGCAAGCCCGCGACAAAATCGTGCTGGCCAGCAAAGTCGCTGGCCGCAACCGCAACATGACCTGGATACGCGGCGGCGACGATACGCTTAACCGCAAGAACATCCGCCTGGCCATCGAAGGCTCTCTCAAACGCTTGCAGACCGACTACCTGGATATTTACTACCTGCACTGGCCGGAACGTAACGTGCCGATTTTCGGGCAATACCAGTTCGACCCGAGCAAGGAAGAAGGCAAACAGTGGGAGACGATTCAAAACCAGCTCGAGACACTGGCTGAACTGATCCGTGAGGGTAAAGTGCGCTACATCGCGCTTTCTAACGAGCAGCCATGGGGCATCATGGAGTTTCTGCGCATTGCCAAGGAGCATAATCTGCCGCGTATCATCGGCGCGCAGAACTGCTACAACCTGGTGAACCGCAGCTTTGAATTCGGCATGGCCGAGATTTTTTATCGCGAGAATCTAGCGCTCTTGGCTTACTCGCCACTTGCCTTTGGTCACCTCACCGGCAAGTATGTGGATAACCCGCAGGCCAAAGGCCGCGTGACGCAATTTTTGGGCTATGCTCAACGCTATAGCAAACCAGGCGTGCCGCCCACTAGTGCGGCCTATGCTGCGCTGGCGCGTAAACACGGTCTCACGCCAGCGCAAATGGCGTTATCATTTGTAATGCACCGCTGGTTTGTCAGTAGCACCATTATTGGGGCGACATCCATGACGCAATTGAAAGAAAACATCGATGCGTGGAACACACAGTTGCCACCGGAACTACTGCAGGAAATCGAGCATTTGCATCTGACGATGATGAATCCGGCGCCGTAAATTTTCGATGTGTCCAAAATTCGCGGCATAAAAAAAGAGACCTGGGCAGGTCTCTTTTAGGTAAGGGCAAAGGGGAGGGGAAACCCTTTGCCTGAGCAAACTTAGTGTTTCTCGCAGTGCTCTTTCTCTGGATGGCATTCTTTGTCGGTAGCGAATGACACGTTGGAGAATACTGCCAAGAAAACGAACAATACAGCTGCAAATTTTTTCATCTTTTTTCCTTTTCGGGTTGTTGATTATTTAAGTCACTTTTGCCCTAAGCGCTATTTTGTAGCGCCGGGTCTATGTATGCTAACGACGGGGTGGAACAAAACTTGAGGGTACGCGGGAAAAATTTTCGGCGCATGCGCGTGGTGGGTGATGTCAGCAATGGCGCGCGCGGTTGCGTGCGTATTCCATTAGTGAAAGTCTTGCTCCAGAAGCCAGCCTGAATGCGGCTTTTAGGCCGGTTTTTTCACAATGAATAGGCGCGAGATGATTGAAAGTGAAAATAAATCAATTATTTACTTGCGTATCTGCAAAATAAAGTGCATAGTGCGCACAGCGATTTTAAGCGATGTTGTTGCTGTTTGGTGCTGTACCCGTTTTGGTATTTCTTCTTTCATCACCCCCTGTCTTGAATTTCGCACCCATTTGAATTTTGCTTTAGAGCGAAATCCCTTTTTTTGTTTATTTGTTATTTATTAAGGATATAGATATGGCTACAGGTGTAGTGAAGTGGTTCAACGATTCAAAAGGTTTTGGTTTTATCACCCCGGATGGTGGCGGACAAGATCTGTTTGCGCATTTTTCGGCAATCCAAGGTAACGGTTTTAAAACGTTGAAAGAAAATCAACGCGTAAGCTTTGACATTACCACTGGCCCGAAAGGCCAACAGGCTTCTAACATTCGCGAAGCGGAATAATTTTAGCCTTTGCGGCATTCTCATCCGGGAATGTACGCTTACCAGAAAAAGCCCTGGTTAATCCGGGGCTTTTTTCTTTTCAACCCCCATGATGGAGAAGCTGCTTTGGCTAAAGAAGAATTGATAGAAATGAACGGCACGGTTGCCGAAGTGTTGCCGGATTCGCGTTTTCGCGTCACATTGGAGAATGGCCATGAGATTGTGGCTTATACCGGCGGCAAAATGCGCAAGCACCACATCCGTATATTGGCTGGCGACAAGGTGATGCTGGAAATGTCGCCTTATGATTTTTCCAAAGGCCGCATCATGTTCAGGCACCTTGAGCAGCGAACCAGTGTTGCACCCCAACAAAAGCGCCGCTTTTAAGCAGTCGTTGCTGGGCGTTTATCAAAAAACGTGATCGGTTGTGGTTGCGGCATTTGCAGGATATGTTTGCGTATCTTGCCCATCACGTGCATCTCGCACGGTTTGCAGTCAAATTTCAATGTATAGCGGTCATTGCCGCTAATCAGCGTCATTGGTTCCGCTGTCACCGTGCCCTGCACGCCGATGACACCTTTGGCTTCCTTCGGGCACAGTCCATGGCTGAAACGCAGGCAGTGCTTGGTAATCATCAACGGCACTTCACCCAATTCCTCGTTGGCCTCGTAAGCGGCGGCAATCAGCTTGACACCGTGCTTCTCATAGAAAGCCTGTGCCTTGCGGTTATATACATTGGCCAGATAGCTGAGTGTATCGGCAGGATAGATGGCTGGCGGCTCGATTGGCTGTCTTTGTTCTGGTCGTTGATAGCCCATACGGCGAATCTCGGTGAGCTGTTCCATCGCTTCGCGGCGCAGGCTGTTGACGAGCGAAGCAGGGATAAACCATGGCTGCGAGGTTTCGAGGAGAATGCTGTTTGCTGCAAAATCCGTATTGCCCAGTTTGCCCAGATTCTCGCGCAGAGAGGCTTCCGCTTTCTCTACATTCTGCGCGGATTGTTTTTCTGCCGCACATTCGGCGTGCGCGCTAAAATCGTCTTCATCCGTCACGGTCAATGCAAAGCCATCGTGCGTTTCGCTTAACACCATGTCCACCGCGATCCTGCGCGTGGCGGAATCTTTTTCCAGCAGACGCATGAAGGCATGGTCGCGATTGCGGTAAATGGTCATGTTGCGGGTGATGCCCGCTGGCATCTCATTGGGGAAGCACCTGACAATCTGCTTCGTCTCTGCATGGCGGTGTTGCGCGGTACTCGCATCCTCGCCGTACTGTGTGTACTGTCTGTGGTGCTGCGCTCCGTGCGCCTTGCCCTGCAAAGACACGCGACGATTGACAGGCGTTTCCCGCGTCAAATACTCAACCGTGTTAAGGCGCAGCCCCACCAGTTCTTTGTGTATGTCGAAGAAACACACACCATCGCCATTATGCAGCTCAATGTCGGTAGCAATGTCGATAAAATCTTTGCCTACTTTGCTGACCTTGCCTAGCGCTTCGCCGGCGAACTTTGGGGTATCGAACGCACCGATATCGGCTTGGCGGCCATGGGTAAAGTAATCCGTTGCGCTGCGGTTGAAGGTCTTTTCCGGCTGTGGCGCGAAGGTGTAAGTGATTTGCCCGGCAGAAGATTTTGCATATTGCGGCATCTCTTCCAGAATCTCATCTAAAAGCTGGCGGTAATAGGCCGTGGCATTTTTCACATAAGGCAGGTCTTTGTAGCGGCCTTCAATCTTGAACGAGCTGACGCCGGCTTCAATCAGTGCGCGCAGGTTAGCACTCTGGTCGTTGTCCTTCAGCGAGAGGAAATGCTTGTCCTTGCCGATGATGCGGCCGGCCTGATCTTCCAGCGTGTAGGGCAGGCGGCATTCCTGCGAGCATTCGCCGCGGTTGGCGCTGCGTCCAGTGTGTGCATGGCTGATGAAGCACTGTCCGCTGAAGGCAACACATAAAGCCCCGTGGATGAAATATTCCAGATTACAGCTGGTCTGTGTGGCGATTTGCCGGATGGTCTGCAGATCCATTTCGCGCGCCAGTACGATCTGGCTGAACCCGACCTGATCCAGAAACACGGCTTTTTCTAGCGTACGAATGTCGGTTTGCGTACTGGCATGCAGCTGAATCGGCGGCAAGTCCATTTCGAGCAAGCCCATATCCTGAATAATCAGCGCGTCCGTTCCGGCTTCGTACATCTGCCACATCAGCTGCTGCGCGCCTTCCAGCTCGTTATCGTGAAAGATGGTGTTGAACGCTACGAATACTTTGGCGTTGAACTTGTGTGCATGTTTGGCCAAGCGCTCGATGTCGGCAACCTCATTGGCGGCTTTGGCGCGCGCGCCAAATGCCGGACCGCCGATATAGACAGCATCCGCCCCATGATTGATGGCTTCGATGCCGAAATCGGCATTCTTGGCAGGGGAGAGCAGTTCCAAAAGGCGGTGTTTAACTTGCATGTGACGCTTGTTTGACTAAAACCATGATTTTACTAAAGTTCTTGATCGTTTGCGTGAAAACATCGGTTTCATCGTACAATTTCGGCATGGCAAATCAAGCAATGATTCAACGCAGCTTATCTGCAGTGTGGCACCCATGCACGCAGATGAAGCTGCACGAGCAATATCCGCTGGTGCCGATCCAGCGCGGCGATGGCGTATGGCTGGTTGATTTTGAAGGCAAACGCTATCTGGATGCGGTGAGTAGCTGGTGGACGAACCTGTTCGGGCATAATCATCCGCGCATCAAGGATGCCATCAAACAGCAGCTGGATACACTGGAACATGTGATGCTGGCTGGCTTTACGCATCAGCCGGTGGTGGAATTATCTGAAAAGTTAAGCCAATTGACTGGGCTGGGGCATGCTTTTTACGGCAGCGATGGTGCCAGCGCCACCGAGATTGCGCTGAAAATGAGCTTTCATTTCTGGCGTAACTCGGGCAAGCCCGGCAAGAACAAGTTCATCAGCTTGCAGAACAGTTATCACGGCGAGACACTGGGGGCGCTTGGCGTGACCGATGTGGCGATTTTCAAAGATACCTATGCGCCATTGTTGATGCAATCGGCGCAAATGCCCAGCCCGGATTGGCGTTTGGCTGAGTCGGGTGAAACGCCGGAACAGTTTGCATCGCGCTGCGCAAAAGCGCTGGAACAGTATGTGGAGGCGCATGCAGATGAACTGGCCGCGTTTATCATCGAGCCGCTCGTGCAGTGTGCCGCTGGCATAGGCATGTATCATCCGGTTTACTTGCAGCGGGCACGTGAAATCTGCGACAAGTATCAAATTCATCTGATTGCAGATGAGATTGCCGTCGGCTTTGGCCGCACCGGAACGATGTTTGCGTGTGAGAGCGCACCCTTCGACAAGCTCAGGGCGAACGGCCAAACCCAAGTAAGTGATATTGCCGATTTTATCTGTCTTTCCAAAGGCATCACTGGCGGTTATTTGCCGCTTTCTGTCGTACTGACTACCGACGCAGTCTATCAAGCGTTCTATCATGACGAGGTGACCAAGGGCTTTTTGCACAGCCATAGTTACACGGGCAATCCGCTGGCGTGCAGCGCGGCGCTGGCAACACTCGCCATATTTGAAAACGATGATATTTTGCAACAGAACCAGCAGAAAGCCCAAAGTATCAACGCCGAAATGCAAGTGCTCACTGACATGCCGATTCAGCATCTACGGCAGCAAGGCATGATATGGGCGTTTGATGCGGTGACGGATAATCCGGATTTTTCCAAGGCCTGTTATGCTAACGCGTTGGCGCAAGGCTTGCTGTTGCGCCCGATAGGTAAAACGGTGTATTTCATGCCACCATATACGATTTCGCAAGACGAGATGGCATATGCCCTGCAAGCCAGTATCCATGCGGTCTCCGGAGCAGTTAAATGAACAGGGTGTTTGCGATTGTTTTGCTTTGCTTGAGTTTTTCTGCATATGCGGATTTGCCTCCAACAGTAGCCAGTGCGCTGAAAAAAGCGGGGATTTCACAGCAAAATGTGAGTATTTACGTGCAGGCGGTGGATAGCGACAGGCCGATTTTGGTGCACAACGCCAGCAAATCCATGAATCCGGCATCCGTGATGAAGCTGGTGACCACCCATGCCGGGCTGGAGCTGCTCGGCCCGGCATACCGCTGGAAGACCGAAGTGTATCGCGACGGTGCGGTTAATAATGGCGTGCTGGATGGAAACCTGGTCATCAAGGGGTATGGCGATCCGAGCTTCAATGCGCAGGAGTTTTGGCGGCTACTGATGTCGCTACAGCAGGCGGGCATCCGGGAAATCAAGGGCGATTTTCTGATCGACAAAAGCATATTTTCCAAAGCCGTGGGCAGCCGCGACACATTCGACGACGAGACCTGGCGCGCCTACAACGCTATGCCAAGCGCGTTTCTGGTGAACGGCCGTAACACCAGTTTCAAGTTTACGGCAGATGCATCTGGCGTCAACATCCATCAGGAATTTGAGCTGCCGGAGGTGCAAATCATCAACAATATGAAGCTGGCACAAGACGCCTGTGGCGAGTGGCGCAGCCGTTTTGGCTATACCGTCAAGCCCGCGCCAGATGGCGTGGCGGTCACATTCAGCGGCGCGTTCTCACCGGATTGTGGCGAGCGTTATCTGGAATTGAGTGTCTTTGACGACGAAAAATATGCGTTTTATACCTTCAGAAAACTGTGGCGCGAATTGGGCGGGAAATTTACTGGCAGCATGAAGGTACAAGAAGTGCCTTCTGCTGCGACAAAAGTGCTGGAGCAGGCTTCCGATCCGCTGGGGTATGTGATTCGCGATATCAACAAATGGAGTAACAATTTGATGGCGCGCCAATTGCTGTTGACGATTGCGGCGGAAAAGCACAGCACGCCCGCGACCGAGGCCAAAGGATTTGCCGCTATTAAAACCTGGCTGTTTTCCAAAGGCATGGCGTTCGATGAGTTGATTGTAGAGAATGGTTCAGGATTGTCGCGCGTCGAGCGCATCAGCGCCGAGCATCTGGGGCAGATGCTGGTGAGCGCTTTCCGCAGCCCGGTAATGCCGGAACTGATGGCTTCACTGCCGATTCTGGCGCAGGATGGTACCGTTAAGAAGCGCCTGAATGAGAGTCAATCCAACGGACGGGCACATCTCAAGACCGGCTCGCTGAATGGTGTGAATGCGATTGCAGGGTATGAAATCGATGCGAATAATCATCGCCACGTGCTGGTGATGCTGGTGAATCACCCTAAAGCGGCTGCGGCCAAGGCTGCGCAGGATGCGCTCATTGAATGGGTGCACTTACAGCCTTAATTGGTGGCGTGTTTTGCGGTATCATACCGCTTTTGCAATTTTGAACGGGCAACGAAGATGCGTAGCTTATTGATCGCCTTGGTTTGCATGCTGATACTCGGGGCATGCCAAGCCGAAACCACGAACACAACCAAACAGGAAAAATCCGCAATGACCAACATCACCGAATTACAAAAGATTGATACACAAGTTGGCGCCGGCCGCGAAGCCGAGCCGGGCTTTAACATTACTGTGCATTACACTGGCTGGCTGTACGATGCCAATGCCAAAGACCATAAAGGCAGCAAATTCGACAGTAGTTTGGATAGAAGAGAGCCGTTCAATTTTTTCCTGGGGGGTGGCCAAGTCATTCAAGGCTGGGATGAAGGTTTCGCTGGCATGAAAGTTGGTGGAAAACGCACACTGGTTATTCCACCGGAAATGGGTTACGGCGCGCGTGGCGCGGGTGGTGTGATTCCGCCGAATGCGACGCTGGTTTTCGACGTCGAGCTTCTGGATGTCAAATAATGAAGGTGTCAGTCAAATGGGTCGATCACGTCTGCTTCATGGGCGAATCCGAAACCGGACATGCGGTGGTACTGGACGGCGCGCCGGAAATGGGCGGGCGCAACATCGGCATGCGACCGATGGAGATGCTGCTGATCGGCATGGGCGGCTGCACCTCGTTCGATGTGGTGACGATACTGAAAAAAGCACGCCAGAAAGTGACCGACTGCGCAGCCGAGATTCAAGCCGAGCGCGCCAGCGAAGTGCCCAAGGTGTTCACCAAGATTCATGTACACTTTGTGGTGACAGGCGATGCGCTCAACGCAACGCAAGTCGAGCGCGCTATCAAACTGTCCGCCGAAAAATATTGTTCCGCTTCTATCATGTTGAGCAAGGCTTGCGAAATCACGCATGATTTTGAGATCAGGCAAGTCAGCTTCGAATGAGTTAAGCTTCGGGTAAGTTAAAAAGGGCGCTTGAATGCGTCCTTTTTTGATGCTTTTTAAGCCTGTTTTCATAGTGTAAACCATCGGCCTGGAAGTCGCATCCTGCTTGGCTCTCAAGGCATCTGTTTTTACAATGAATGTGTGCGCCTGATGCGCATGATGTTGGATTTTATCCGGCGGAGATGATTTTGACTTGCAGCGGCTGTTCGTCTTCCAGTACGTTCAATAAGCGATCTACGTTGGGGTGTTTTCCTGGGCAATTTTCGGCATCCTCGGTATGCTCGCAATAAAGCGCCAAGCCTTCCACAGCGGCATCCATGCTGATTTCACCAAACATTTTGTAGAGGTGGTTGTATACCTTTACCGAGCCTTGACTGCCTGGTTTGTTTTCAATGATGCCTGCAGGTTTGCCGTCCGGGAAGAAAAGTTCGATACGCTGAACATGATCGGCGCTTTCCAATGTGAGCAGAATATCGCTGAATTTTTGCATGCTTGAAGACTTACCTCACTAAACGATTGACAGCTTCATCATACCTCTAAAACAGCCGCTGTAAACCCCTTTTACTTAAAAATAATAAGCGGTTTTGGTCATGACCTTGGATGCCAGCCGCATGGCCACCTTAACTGGGGGCGGCAACTCGGCGGCACCTAGCGTGTTGGCTTCGTGGGCGTGCTTGAGCTCATCGGTATGCATCTGTTCGATGATGGCGCGTGTTTTGGCATCTTGCGGAGCCAGCTTGTCCAGATGGCCCTGCAGGTGCTGGCCTACCTGGCGCTCGGTTTCAGCCAGAAAGCCGAGGTTCCATTTGTCGCCTATCTTGCCTGCAAATGCGCCCAAGGCAAAGCTGGCAGTGAACCATAACGGATTGAGCAGGCTTTTGCGCCCGCCAAGTTCTTCGATTCGGCTTTCGCACCAGGCCAGATGTTCCACTTCTTCATGCGCCGCTTCTTTCAGGGATTCGACAATGCGCGACGTTTTGCAGGTGATGGCTTGGCCGCTATACAAGGCTTGCGCGCAGACTTCACCCACGTGGTTGATGCGCATCAGTGCGGCGGCATGGGCTTTTTCCTCGGCGCTTAACTCTGCTTCCGGTATATGCGCGCTTGGCAGCGGCCGTACGGTGTGCGCCTTGGCAAAAACCGTTCGCAAGCCGTTATCGAACGTGGTGATGAGGGTGTCAATGTTCATTGCCAATAGTGTATCAAAATCGTACACATAAGAAACCCTGCCGAAGCAGGGTTCAATTATTTTTTCACCTTGGTATCAGAAGCGTCGGCCTTAATTTCTTTTACTTCAGGTGCTTTTTTCACCGGCAAGCCTTTGAGCTGGTTCATTGCTTGCTGGAACTGGAAGTCATCCGCGCTGGCCGGTTCAATCGGGCCTTTGGGTTCGGCGTATTTCCTTTCCTCAGGTTTGTTGTTGATGGCGGTTTTGCCGGCATCCTCTGCTTTCTTGGCGCCTGTCTTGTCAGTAGGATTGGAGAGGTGCTTGCCCAAGTCTGCCTCATGCAGTGCATTTGATGGGTCTGAACCATCTTCTACAATCACGTCCGGCACGATCCCTTTAGCCTGGATGGAGCGGCCATTGGGGGTGAAATAGCGCGCAGTAGTTAGTTTGATGGCACTGCCGTTGTTCATCGGCAAGATGGTTTGCACTGAACCTTTACCAAAGCTTTGTATGCCCATGACGGTGGCGCGCTTATGATCCTGCAGGGCGCCAGCGACAATTTCGGAGGCGGATGCCGAGCCAGCGTTCACCAGCACTACGATAGGCGTTTTCTTGAAGTCATCCGGTAAATCGCGTAAATAATCAGATCTGCCGCGACGCGCATAATCTTGCGGGTTTGCGTTCAAGCGCATTTGAGAGTCAGCGATGCGGCCTTCGGTATAAACCACCAGGCTGTTCTGTGGCAGGAAAGCGGCCGATACGCCTACAGCCGCATCCAGCAAGCCGCCGGGGTTGTTGCGCAAATCCAGCACCAAGCCTTTGAGAGGAGCCTTGTTTTGCTCGCGCAACGACTTCAGCGTTTTGGCCAAGTCTTCCCCGGTGCGCTCCTGAAACTGAGTGATACGCACATAGCCGTAATCTTTTTCAATGTATTTGTTCTTTACGCTTTGTGATTTGATAATAGCGCGGGTTAATGTAAACGTGAGTGGATTGGGTTCGTTCTTGCGCAACACGGTCAGCGTGATTTTCGTGTCCGGTGTGCCACGCATTCTTTTGACGGCGTCATTCAAGGTCATGCCACGCACCTGTGTGTCATCCAGCTTCATGATCAGGTCACCGGTTTTTAATCCGGCTTTATAGGCCGGGCTGTCTTCAATCGGCGTCACCACTTTCACTAGGCCGTCTTCCATGGAAACCTCGATACCCAGACCGCCGAACTCGCCCTGTGTGCCAGCTTGCATGTCCTTGTAAGCATCGGCGTCCAGATAGGCGGAGTGCGGATCCAGGCCTTGCAGCATACCGGTCAGCGCTTCGTTAATCAGCTTTTTGTCTTCTACCGGCTCGACATAATCGCTTTTCACTTTGCCAAAGACTTCGGCAAACACGCGCAGATCGTCAATTGGCAGTTGCTGTGCCGTTAGTTTCTCTGCCAGCGCAGTAAAGTTGAAGCTGATCAGCACGCCTATGACGATGCCTGAGCCGATAAGACCGATTTTTTCCAGTTTGGACCGCATTAAAATACCTTTAGTGATCAATGAAACGGCACGCATTTTGAGCCTACAATGTGAGATAGGTTCATTTTCCGTTATTTCAAGCAAAATGAACAGCTTTGCATGGTTTTTTGGAGAGAAAAATGCCTGAGCATCATCTGGAAATCGAGTTCTGTACACAATGCCGCTGGCTCACGCGCGCCGCCTGGCTGGCGCAGGAACTGCTGACTACCTTTGACGGTGATATACAGTCTCTGACCCTAAAGCCTGGTACCGGCGGTATATTCGACGTGCGGCTGGATGGCGTGGCTATATTCTCGCGCAAGATGCAGGGCCGACATGCCGATGCGGCAGAACTCAAGCAGCTGGTGCGCGACGTGATTGATCCGCAACGCAGCTTGGGACATAGTGACAAGAAAACAACCTAGGGCCGGGCTGATGCGTCTTGCTCCAGGCGCTGTGCGCCGTTGTAGCGCTTGGTCCAATAGTCGGCTTGCATGTCTTCCACGCGCACCGATCCGCCAGCGCGTGGCGCGTGGATGAATTTGTTGTTGCCGATGTAGATGCCCACATGCGAAAACGCAGATTTCAAGGTGTTGAAAAAAACCAGGTCGCCTGGCTGCAATTCATCTTTCTTGACGGTCTTGCCGATTTGGCTGATGGCGCGCGCAGTCGGCGGCAAAGTGATATTGGCCGCTTCCCGGAATACATAGCGCACGAAGCCGCTGCAATCGAAGCCGGTCTCAGGTTGACTGCCCCCATATTGATACTTGATGCCGGTTAAGCTCAACGCGTTCATCAGAATCTCGCGAGCCTTTGCCTGCCAGCTACCCTCGGCTTCCTCGATTACTTCGGGGGGCATGTTAATGTGCTTGTCCTCGCTGATAGCCTCATCTGCTAGGCAGACAGCAGGCATCAGCACAAACAACCAACACAATAAAAATCTTTTCATCTAACTTTTTCAAACATATGCTTTTAAAAAGCAAAAAACCTGCCCGGCTTGTGCTGAGCAGGTTTCTAAAGCGGGCTTACTGTTTCGCCATGGCGTTTTTGATCAGGCCGATGATGGCGAGCAATACGCCACCGCCTACGCCGCCGCCAGCCACTTGGCTGACGATAGAGGCGATATCCATCCCGCCCCCGGCTGCTGCAGCACCGCCCATGCCCAAGGCACCCAGAATCTGGCCGCCCAAACCGCCACCCAGGACACCAACGATCGAGTTGAGTGCTGTGCCCAAGTTGGCGTTCTTCATTAAACTACCGGCAATATTGCCGCCTACCGCACCGCTGATTAACTGAATAATAAGGCTTAAATCCATCTCTCTCTCCCAAAAATTGACGAAATAAAACACTTAGTTACACTACATAACCGCCAGTCATGCTTGACAGCAACGATAGGCTAACAGGCTAAGGCGTTGAGTACAATACCCACAGTGAAAATAATAGTAAGTTAAAGGGATTTGTTGCACTTGCCTTCTGAGCATGCGCTGCGCTGTGGGATAATTGCATGCTATGTCTGAATATTCGATGTTAAAGCAGGTTTTTCAAGCGGGCGGGGTGCTATCGCAGGAGGTCGCCAATTACTCGCCGCGCAGCCAGCAGCTGGAAATGGCGCTGGCGGTGGAAGACGCCATACTGCATCATAAGCAACTGGTTGCCGAGGCCGGTACGGGCACGGGCAAGACTTTTGCCTATCTGGTGCCGGCGCTGCTTTCCGGCGGCAAGGTGATCATCTCTACCGGTACCAAAACCCTGCAGGACCAGTTGTTCAACCGCGATCTGCCCAATGTGCGCGATGCGCTCAAGGTGCCCGTCACAGCCTGTATGCTCAAAGGGCGCGCCAATTATGTCTGCCATCACCATTTGGAGCGGGCGGCACAGGAAGGACGCTTTATTTCGCGTGATGATGCGCGCTATGTGCAGGCCATCCAGACGTTTGCCGAGCACAGCAAGACTGGCGACAAAGCAGAGCTGACCGAAGTGCCGGAGAATGCCACAGTCTGGCAGAACGTCACTTCCACCCGCGACAATTGTCTGGGGCAGGATTGCGCCTACTACAAGGACTGCTTTGTGATGGAAGCCCGCAAGAAGGCGCTGGCAGCCGATGTTGTGGTGGTGAACCACCATCTGTTTTTTGCTGATGTGATGCTGCGCGACGAAGGTGTGTCGGAGTTATTGCCCAGTGCCAACACGGTGATCTTTGACGAAGCGCATCAGCTGCCGGATGTCGCCGGCCTGTTCTTTGGTGAAGACGTCTCGACCAGTCAATTGATGGAGCTTTGCCGCGATAGCACGATAGCGCATCTGAGTCTGGCGAAGGATTGCGTCGCGTTGAGCGAGGCGATTCCCGCGCTGGAGAAGGCCTGCCGTGACTTCCGGCTGATCTTTGCGTACGAAGGCTCGCGTTTGCCGGTGCAAAAGGCGCTTGCATTGAAAGGCTTCGATGCAGCTTATCAGGCCATGCAAGCGCGCCTGTCTGAGCTGACGCAGGTGCTGGAGAGCCAATCCGCCCGCGACCCGCAGCTGGAAAAATGCTGGCAGCGCGGCGCAGCCTTGTGTGAACAGCTGCATAACTGGCTCGGGGCGGAAAATGCTAATCTGGTGCGCTGGGTAGAGGTGTTCACCCAGAGCGTGCAATTGCATGCGACACCACTCAGCGTGGCGGATGGCTTCGGTAAACAGCTCAATGCCCAGCCGCGCGCCTGGATTTTTACATCCGCCACATTGGCGGTGAAGAACGATTTTTCGCATTACCGCAGCCAGATGGGCCTGCATGCCGCTGAGACGCTCTATCTGCAAAGCCCATTCGATTATGAAAGTCAGGCTCTGCTGTATGCGCCTGCCGACATGCCCGACCCGAATACGCCAGCCTATAACGCTTCAGTGGTCGCTGCCAGCTTGCCATTGATCCAGGCCAGCCGCGGGCGTGCATTTATCTTGTGCACCAGTTTACGGGCGATGCGCGAGATTCACGCCTTGCTGAAAGATGCCTTTGCCGAAAATGGGCTGGAATACCCGATTCTGCTGCAAGGCGAAAGCACGCGTTCGGAGCTGCTGGAACGTTTTCGTGCGCATGGAAATGCAGTGCTGGTAGGCTCGCAGAGTTTCTGGGAGGGGGTCGATGTGCGCGGCGAGGCATTGAGCCTGGTCATCATCGACAAGCTGCCGTTCGCGCCACCGGATGACCCGGTGCAGTCGGCGCGTATCGATAAAATGAATCAGGAAGGCAAGAACGCGTTCATGGAGTATCAGTTGCCTTATGCCGTGGTGACGCTCAAACAAGGCGCCGGCAGGCTGATACGTGATGAAACGGATAGAGGCGTTTTAATGATTTGTGATCCGCGCTTAATCACCAAGCCTTATGGCAGGCGCATCTGGCAGAGTTTGCCGCCGTTCAAACGGACGCGGGAGTTGACGGATGCGCTGGCTTTTTTCAGCAATGCCACAGCATGATCACCCTGCCCGAAAGTGAATATACACTCACTGCGATGCGTGCTCAGGGCGCGGGCGGGCAGAATGTGAACAAGGTGTCGAGCGCGATCCATCTGCGGTTTGATATCGCCGCCAGCAGCCTGCCAGACTGGCTGAAACAGAAGCTGCTGAGTACAAAGGACAGCCGCATCACCGATCAGGGTGTGTTGATCATCAAGGCCCAGCAATTCCGCACGCAAGAAGGCAATAAGAAAGACGCGATACGCCGTTTGCACGAGATGGTGAATGCCGCTTCTTATGTACCGCCCAAACGTTATGCCACCCGGCCGACGCGCGCTTCGCAGCAAAGACGCATGGAAACCAAAAGTTTGCGCGGGAAAATCAAGCGACTTCGTGGCAAAATAGACGAATGAATCTGCTGGCATTTGATACCTCCACCGATGTGCTTTCGATAGCAGTGTGCTTTGGCGAACAGACGTTCGCTTTTCACGAGCGCGTAGGTACGCGTGCCTCGGAATTGATCCTGCCGCAGATCCAGTCTTTGCTGGGGCAGGCTGGCCTGCAGTTAAAGGAGCTGAGCGGTATTGCCTATGGTACCGGTCCGGGGGCATTCACTGGCGTGCGCATCGCCTGCGGGGTGGCGCAGGGTTTGGCGTTTGGTACAAGTCTGCCGGTGGTAGGTATCAATTCCTTGCATGCGCTGGCGCAAGCCAGCACGGCGAACAAAGTTATCGTATGTCAGGATGCGCGTATGGGCGAAATATATTTTGCCGCGCTTGAAAGACAAGACAATGGCTGGCGCGAGATATCTGCCACGGCTTTATATAAACCTGACAGCCTGCCGGAAGTCTCTGGCGACGGCTGGCTGGGCATCGGCAGCGGCTGGTCGGCTTACGCGGATGCGCTGCAGTCCAAATACCATGCGGTGCTGCGCAGCGTCGATGCAGCTGCGGCGCCGGATGCCACGGCGATTCTGCAGCTTGCGATGCCGCTGTTCATTGCGGGTGACGCCCAGACGGCCCAAGAAGCCAAACCATTGTATATCCGCAATCGCGTCGCGCTGACGACCCAGGAACGCGAGCAAGGGCTTAAGCTGTGAACGAAAAAGTCAGCTTTCGCTTCATGCAGAAGCGTGATCTGGATGCGGTGATGGCGATCGAGCCGACAATTTACAGCCACCCATGGACGCGCGGCAATTTTGTCGATTCGCTGGACTTCGGACATAGCTGTTGGGTAATGATGGAGAACGGTGAATTGGTGGGTTATGCCTTGATGTATCTGGTGCTGGATGAGGCGCATTTGCTCAATATCAGTGTAGCCAAGCCGCATCAGGGGCGCGGTTTGGGGCGCATGCTGTTGGCGCACATGATTGCCAAGGCAAAGGGTTACGGCGCCAACAATATGTTTCTGGAAGTGCGCCTGAGCAACAAAAATGCAATTACCCTGTATGAAAAGATGGGCTTTAACGAAATGGCCGTGCGGCGCAATTATTACCCTGCAACCAGTGGGCGTGAGGATGCGATATTGATGGGAATAGCTTTATGAGTATGACGCGGGAAGATATGCTGCGTGAACTTGAGCTGCTGCCGCAATGGAAGCTGCGTGAGCCTTTACATGCGCGCGCGCATTCAATAGCAAAAACAGATGCCCTGGAAGCCAAGCAGGATGCGGCTCCCAGGCTAGTGGAAATACCTATTGAAGAATCCCAATCCGAAATTCAAAACATGAATTGGCAGCAATTGCAAACGTGCGTAAAAAGCTGTCAGGCATGCAGTCTGGCGCAAACGCGCACGCAAACGGTGTTTGGCGTGGGCGATGAAAAAGCAGATTGGCTGATTGTCGGCGAAGCCCCAGGCGCGGAGGAAGACAGGCGCGGCGAGCCTTTTGTCGGGCAAGCGGGCAAACTGCTGGATAACATGCTGGCGGCGATTCACCTGAAGCGTGGCGAGAATGTTTATATCGCCAATGTGCTGAAATGCCGACCGCCCGAGAATCGCGACCCGCATGGCGACGAGGTGCAGAAATGCGATCCGTATCTGAAGCGGCAAGTGGAGCTGATACAACCCAAGCTGATTCTGGCGCTGGGCAAGTTTGCAGCACAATCATTGTTGAATACCGATGACAGTATCAGCAGTTTGCGCGGAAAGTTGCATAGCTATGCAGGGGTACCAGTAGTGGTGACTTACCATCCCGCCTATTTGCTGCGCAGCCCGCTGGAGAAAGCCAAAGCGTGGGAAGATTTATGCCTTGCGCGCGACATAATGCAAGGCTTGTAATATGCGCGCATGCCACCATATACTGATTGCTTCATTTTCCAACCTTAATTAAAGAGGATAATATGAAAGGGTCTTAGGAAGCTAAAGCGGATTTTTTCTTAATAATTTGAGTATTTCAAGGTACATATTAACAGCCCTATGATTAAAGCGAAACTCAGTCTCTTTCAGGTGCAAATAGAACGTATGC
>Ga0233425_10005540_pt1 | contig 19813 bp, 21 predicted proteins | sample Watercolumn_Towu_2_FD_181712 | JGI IMG/M metagenome (GOLD analysis project Ga0233425, IMG submission 181712) | Freshwater microbial communities from Lake Towuti, South Sulawesi, Indonesia - Watercolumn_Towuti2014_140_MG | ecosystem: Environmental > Aquatic > Freshwater > Lake | place... | reverse complement strand
AAGGCGTCCCCGGAGAAAACATTGTGAAACGAAAAACGGCAAAACCGGAGAATATTATGAGGGACGAGTTGAAATCTAGGGGCGATACATTAAGGAAATGCTATTCCGCGAAGCGGTTGAGTTCAACAATGATTATATGTATCCGCATAAACTGCGGGAACCGGCATATTTGTCAGTATACCCTGCCTGCGAATCAGTCTTAACCAGCATGAAAAACGCTTTATTTCCAGTCACTTGAGCGATGTTGCCGCCAGCTTCACTGGATTTTATACTGACCGGTATAAAATCCCGGCTGAAGAAGTCCGTCAACCGGTTGGCATGCCAAGCCCGGCCAGAGCCTGCAATACCAAACGCGCCAACGCGGATTTACTCGGCCTCGCCTTGCTGTTGTTCTGGAATTCCCCGCATTATACCCCCCGGCGTTATGATCGAATGCGGTTAAACTACAACGCACACGGAATATAGTCAACGAAATCGGCGCGTTCGCCGCTTCCTGCCTGCCACCCATGAACGCGCAAATAGCGCGGCTTTCGAGGAACACCGGCAAGCCCGCTCGACGCGCTTTACAGAACAACGCGGCAGGCAATTCCATTCGGGCTGCACTGTTGTCTCGCACACCAACAAATCATCGCCAGTTCGTTGCATCGCGCCGCAAGCTCATGCTAATGTACGCACAGTCAGGTGTCGAGAATCCCGTTCGATTCGGGAGCGGACCCGCCGCTGTAATCGGAACGAAATTCATGGTAACCACTGTCCGTACTTTCAGGATGGGAAGGCATGAAGAGTAGGACGCCGAGAGCCAGAAGACCGGCCTGACAAAACCCGCAACGCCTTCGAGGACAGAGGCTTGGGTGCGAAATCGCCTGTTTATTCACGAAATCGTGCGCCCGGCCTCCGTCATTCGGATGCTGGGTTTATTTTTTCGTGGAGGCATTTTCATATGAGTCAGGTTGAACGAGCGATATCAAACGAGATTACACCGGAAATTCAGGCGGTTGCGGACGGCGAGGGGCTGCCGGCCGAAACAGTCCGGCGGCGTGTGGCAGGTGGCCGGATCGTCATTCCGGCCAACAAGAGGCACGTCTGCCGCACGGTAGGAATCGGCAAGGGCTTGCGCACCAAGATAAATGCGTCAATCGGCACATCCACGGCGATAGCCGACACGGCGATGGAGGTCGAGAAGGCCAGAATCGCGCAGGAAGCCGGGGCCGACACGCTGATGGATCTGTCGGTGGGCGGCGACATCCGGGGCGTGCGGCAGGCTGTGATGAGCGAAATTTCGCTTCCCGTCGGCACGGTTCCGCTGTACGAGGCGTTCGACATCTCGATAGAAAAATACGGCGCGGCAATAAACATGCCGGAAGAGCTTCTTTTCGAGATTATCGAGCGGCAGTGCGAAGAGGGAGTTTCTTTCATGGCGATTCACTGCGGCATCAACCGCATGACAATCGAGCGCCTCCGCAAGCAGAACTACCGTTTTGGCGGGCTTGTTTCGAAGGGCGGCTCGTATCTGACGGCCTGGATGCTTCACAATAACAGGGAAAACCCGCTCTACGAGCATTTCGACCGCGTTGCCGCGATACTGAAAAAACACGATGTGGTGCTGTCACTGGGCAACGGTTTTCGCGCCGGAGCCATTGGCGATTCCACCGACCGCGTGCAGATTCAGGAGCTGATAATCAACTGCGAGCTTGCCGACATCGGCAGGAAACAGGGCTGCCAGATGATGGTCGAGGGGCCGGGACACATCCCCATTGACGAGATCGAGGCCAATATCATCCTTCAGAAACGCATGTCGAACGAGGCGCCGTTTTACATGCTTGGGCCTATAACAACAGACATCGCGCCCGGCTACGATCATGTGACAGCCGCCATCGGCCAGGCGATATCAAGCTCGTTCGGCGCGGACTTCCTCTGCTACGTCACGCCGGCCGAGCATGTGGGCCTGCCCTACCCCGAAGACGTGCGCGAGGGCGTGACCACCGCCCGCATAGCGGCGCATATCGGCGACATGGTGAAGTTCAAGGACAGAAGGCGCGACCTTGAGATGAGCAAGGCCCGGCGCGACCTCGACTGGAAGCGGCAGTTCGAGCTGGCGCTCACGCCGGATCGGGCGCGCGAGATCAAGAAGGCGCGCGGCGGCGAGGACGAGGAGCATTGCAGCATGTGCGGCGAGTTCTGCGCGTCGAAAGTGCTTAAAGGCATGTTCAACGCGGAATTGGCGGGCGGATGCAAGGCGTAAGGCAATAAACCGAATTCATGCACGGCAATACATGCATCCGGCGCAGTGGTGTCCGCTATTGACAGCCGACCCCGGTTGCATGTTTCCGGAAACAGCGGTATCGTTTGGAATGCGGGCAGACCCGCCAAGCATTAATATAAGGAAGGAGATATGACTCATGTATCGATGCACGATCTGCGGCTACATCTACGACCCGGCGAATGAGGGCGGAGTTGCTTTTGAAGATCTGCCCGACGACTGGCGTTGCCCTGTCTGCAACGCCCCGAAGGATGCCTTCGAGCCTGTATGATCACCGGATGCCGGAAATCGGGTAAAGTGTTTGTTTTTTATGCCTGCATATGATAAATTTCTATCTTTAAATATCATAACGGCAATTTGGTTCATCCATGCCGAAGACGCATGGAACCGAACAATTCATAGCTGACGAAGGGAGGAACGGTTTGTGAACGATCGCGAAGCCGTGGAAGTACTTCGTAACGATAGCGAGGAGTTCAGAGTGCTTGAAACGGAGCATCTGGCTCTTGAACGTGCTCTTGACGAGATGAACAAAAGGAAGCACCTCACGCCGGAAGAGGAGTTGGAACGCAAGACCATCCAGAAGCAGAAGCTTGCCAAAAAGGATAAAATGGCCGAGCTTGTGCGCCTGAAGTGCAAGGGCTAGAAACCAGCCTGCCGCGACAACTCATCAATTCCTTACATTCGCGGCGCGGTCTGACATGATGTCCGGCCGCGCCTATGCGTTGTTCTTGACAACGGAACCAATCATTGCAACAATCGGAGTTTACCGGACGGCATGAGAAGCACCACAATTAAATCAGGCATCGAGCGCGCGCCGCACAGGGCGCTCATATACGCAACCGGCGTTTCACCTTCGCAGATGGACAGGCCGTTTATCGGCGTGGCGACCAGCTTTACCGATCTCATTCCCGGCCATTCCGGAATGCGCGACCTTGAGCGCTTCATCGAAAAGGGCGTTCATGCGGGCGGCGGCGTTCCGTTTTTCTTCGGAGTTCCGGGCATCTGCGACGGAATTGCCATGGGCCACAAGGGAATGCACTACAGCCTTGCATCGCGCGAACTGATCGCCGACATGGTTGAATCCGTTGCCGAGGCGCACCGTCTGGACGGCCTTGTGCTTCTCACCAACTGCGACAAGATCACGCCGGGAATGCTCATGGCTGCGGCGAGGCTCGATATTCCGTCCATTGTGGTTACAGCCGGGCCGATGCTGTCGGGCAGGCGGCATGGCCGCAGGCTGAACCTCACGAGCGACACATTCGAGGCAGTGGGCAAGTTCAAGCGCGGCGAGATAGACAGGAAGGAACTCGAGGCACTTGAGGTATGCGCCTGCCCCGGAGCCGGTTCATGTCAGGGCATGTATACAGCCAACACGATGGCATGTGTGACCGAGGCGATAGGCATGAGCCTTCCGGGCTGCGCCGCCACGCCTGCGGTGGTTGCCGACAAGCGGCGAATAGCGTTCGACAGCGGATCAAGAATTGTCGAGCTTGTCGAAAAGGAGATCACTCCGCGCAAGATCATCACGCGCAAATCGGTTGATAACGCCATTCGTGTTGATATGGCGCTGGGCGGCTCCACTAATACGGTTCTGCATATCCCGGCCATAGCGCACGAGGCCGGCATCAAGCTTCCGCTGGAACGGTTCGACGAACTGAGCGCCGACACGCCGCACATCTGCAACATGATTCCGGGCGGCGCGCATTACATGGAAGACCTCTATTACGCGGGCGGCATACCGGCTGTATTGTCGCGCCTGAAGGACAAGCTGCATAACACGCCAACGGTATCGGGCAGGAAGATTCATTCCATAGCCGACAAAGCGGTTATCGCCGACGCCGACGTTATTCGCGCTCAGGCCGACGCATATCATGCCGAGGGCGGAATTGCGGTATTGAAGGGCAACATCGCGCCGGACGGATGCGTTGTGAAGCAGACGGCGGTCAGCGATGAGATGCGCGTTTTTGAGGGCGCGGCGAAGGTGTTCGACTCGGAAGAGGCTGGAATGAAGGCGATACTTGCCGGAGAAATCAAGGCCGGGGACGTTGTGGTGATACGCTATGAAGGCCCGAAGGGCGGGCCGGGAATGCGCGAGATGCTCTCTCCGACAGCGGCCATCGCGGGCATGGGGCTTTCAACATCGGTGGCGCTTGTTACGGACGGGCGTTTTTCCGGCGGCACGCGCGGCCCATGCATCGGTCATGTATCGCCTGAAGCCATGGAAGGCGGAACGCTGGCGATCGTAACGGACGGCGACAGGATTAAGATCGACATACCGAGGCGTTCGATCTCGCTTCTGGTGGATGACGGCGAAATCAAGCGCAGGCTGGCGCAGTGGAAGCCGCCTGCTCCCAAGATCACAAAGGGCTGGCTTTCGAGATACGCCAGACTTGTTACATCCGCCGGAACCGGCGCTGTAATGCGCTCATAGGCGCGCTGATTTTTCGAGGCTGACAATCAAGGAGTCAATACGAATTATGAAAAACATGAAGAATACCAAAAAGTTGTCCGGCGCGAAGATAATTCTCGAATCGCTCAAGAAGGAGAACGTTTCGACCGTATTCGGCTATCCGGGAGGCGTGGTTCTCGGCATCTTCGATGAACTCTACGACGACAAGGATCTGAAGCTTATCCTCACCCGTCACGAGCAGGGCGCGGTTCACATGGCCGACGGCTATGCCCGCGTTACCGGCGAGCCGGGCGTGGCGCTTGTGACAAGCGGGCCGGGCGCTACAAATACCGTAACCGGCATCGCGAACGCCTACATGGACTCGATTCCGATGGTGGTGCTCACAGGTCAGGTTCCTACAGCCCTCATCGGCAACGACGCATTTCAGGAGGCCGACATCGTCGGCATCACGCGGCCATGCACGAAATACAACTATCTTGTAAAGGATGTCAAAGACCTTGCATACATCATCAAGGAGGCGTTTCATATAGCGCGCACCGGACGTCCCGGCCCTGTTCTGATCGACCTGCCGAAGGACATCACAACCGCGTCGTGCGATTTCGTGTGGCCCGACAAGGTGGACATCCGTAGTTATCGCCCAACCATGCAGGGCAACAAAGTGGTGATGAAGCAGGCGGCCATGGCGGCTGCATCGGCGAAAAAGCCGGTGATCATCGCAGGCGGCGGCGTTGTTGCCTCCGGAGCATACAAGGAACTGCTGGAGTTTGCGAAGCTTCTGAACGCTCCTGTTACAACCACGATGATGGCGCTCGGAGCTTTTCCGGCCTCGAACCCGCTTTCACTCGGCATGCCGGGAATGCACGGAACCTATTACGCGAACATGGCCATCCAGAACTGCGACATGCTGATAGGCGTGGGCGTGCGCTTCGAAGACCGCGTAACCGGCAAGACTTCCACATTCGCGCCGCACGCGAAGATCATTCAGATCGACATAGACCCCACATCCATACGCAAGAACGTGCGCGTTGACATTCCGGTTGTAGGCGACATAAAGAATGTGATTCACGACATGAACTCGATCTTGAAGGATGAGGTCAAGCATAAATGGGACGAGGTTTCGAGGTCGTGGCTCAAGCAGATCGACGAATGGAAGAGCCGTCACCCCCTTTCCTACTCGCACAAGGATGATGTGATCAAGCCTCAGTTCGTGGTCGAGAAGCTTTACGAGATAACGAAGGGCAATGCCATCATAACCACGGAGGTCGGCCAGAACCAGATGTGGGCGGCGCAGTTCTACAAGTATGAAAAACCGCGCCAATGGGTTTCGTCCGGCGGACTTGGCACGATGGGATTCGGTTTCCCGGCGGCTATCGGCGCGCAGCTTGCAAAGCCGGATGAGCTGGTGATTGACATCGCGGGCGACGGAAGCATTCAGATGAACATTCAGGAGATCGCAACCGCTGTCATCAACAAGCTGCCGGTGAAGGTTGCCATACTGAATAACCAGTACCTTGGCATGGTGCGCCAGTGGCAGGAGCTTTTCTTCGGCAAGCGGTACTCGCACACATTCCTCGATTCGCACATGATTCCCGACTTCGTGAAGGTGGCCGAGGCATACGGCGCGGTCGGGCTTCGCGCAACCAAGCCAAGCGAGGTTGAGCCGGTGATCCGGGAGGCGATCAAGGTGAAGCAGCCGGTGTTCATGGACTTCATCTGCGACTGGAAGGAGAAGGTCTACCCGATGGTTCCGGCAGGCGGCTCGCTCGACGAGATGCTTCTTCCCGAACCGGAAGCAAGGGAAGAGAAAAAGAAGAAATTGAAGGCGGTGAAATAATGAGACATACGATTTCGGTTCTCGTTGAAAACAAGTTCGGCGTTCTGTCGAGGATATCGGGGCTGTTCAGCGGGCGCGGATTCAACATCGAAAGCATTTCGGTGGGCGAAACCCTCGATCCGCAGATCTCGCAGATGACGATCATCACCTCCGGCGACGATCAGATCATAGAGCAGATCACCAAGCAATTGAACAAGCTGGTGGATGTCATAAAGGTTGTCGATCTTCTGGAGGTCGATCACGTAGAGCGCGAGATGGTGCTAATAAAGGTGTCGCCACGGCAGGAGCAGAAGGCCGAGGTTCTTCGCGTGGCCGAGATTTTCCGCGGACGCGTCATCGATTCCAGCCCCAAGACATACACGATTGAAGTGACCGGCGATGAGAAGAAGATCGAGGCGCTTATAGGAATTCTCCGCCCCATGGGTATCAAGGAATTCATACGCACCGGCAAGATTGCCATCTCGCGGGAGGGAATAAAATAGAGGCGGATTTGCCGGAGGCCTTTAAGCATTGTGTTGCCTCTTAACGCCATACGCGCCGTAAATGCCGCTCTTGCGGTATTGACAATCGCATTGTCTCTTCTCGTTGCGAGGCATTACACGAACACCGCGTTGAAAAACGTCGCGTCGGGGAAGGCAAGGGAGCAGTCGTCTGAGCGGCAACAACCGGCTGTTGCCCGTGAACTGCTTTCTTATGCGCCGATTCTGGATAAAAACCCCTTCGGCAAGAATCCGGCCGGGCCGCTTACGGTTATAGAGGGCGTTTCCTTGAAAGAAACCCCGCAAGCCGTTCAGACCACCGATTTGACTCTGGTTGGAACTATCGCCGGCGAAGGGAAATTCGGTTTTGCGATATTCGAGGACAAGAAGCACGAGCAGAGCATTGTGCGCGTATCGTCCGATGTTCCGGGCGTCGGACGGCTCCAGTCGGTCAGGCCCGATTCCGTTACCATAATGACGCCGGGCGGACGAATAAAGCTGGATATTGCGAAGATTGTAAAAACCGTCGAGGAGAAGCCGGTGGCGCAGGAGGTCAAGGCCCCGCCCGCCGCCGACAGGAAATCAGTGCCGCCGAAGGAAGTCGCGTTCATCAAGCAGACAGGCAAACAGGATTTCGTTCTGGACAGGGAGGGCGTTCAAGAGTCGTTAAAGAATCCGCAGAGGGTTCTGACAGACGCGCGCATGCTGCCCAACATGGTTGACGGCAAGCAGAACGGATTCAAGGTTTCCGAGGTCAAGGGCGGCGGCATATACGACAAGCTGGGCCTTCAAAACGGGGACATTCTGCTAAAGATCAACGCGCTCGACCTGAACAGCCCTGACAGCGGTATTCAGGCGTTCAGCACGCTGAAAGGCGCTGATAGAATTACCCTGAACATTGTTCGCAACGAGCAAAAGATTACAATGAGCTACCAGGTGCAATAGCATATACATGCAATAGTACAAATATAATCAAGGGGTTACATTGAACAAATCAAAGCTGCTCATCAACTTGGCCATTATATTCTGCCTGTTTGCCGCCCAAACCGGCGGAGTGTTGGCCGCCGAGGAAAAACCTGCCGCCGTGAAAAAGGCGTCGTCGGGCGTTGCGTTTAACTTCGTGGATGTTGAGCTTCCGGCTGTTGTGAAGTTCATCAGCGAGGTTACTGGCAGAAATTTCATATTCGACGAGACGCTCAAGGGCAAGGTCACGATTATTGCGCCCACCAAATTGACGGAAGAAGACGCATTCCGTCTTTTTTCCGCGATACTGGAGGTCAAGGGTTTCGCGATTCTTCCATCCGGCGTGAACGCATACAAGATCGTGACACAGGCAAGCGCCAAGGAGGGCGAAACGCCGGTTTTGAGCGGCACCACGCAGTCCGCCATCGACGAAACATATGTGGCGCGCCTTATCCGGCTTGAAAACATCTCGGCGCGCGAGGCCGTGAACTTTCTCAAGCCACTGGCATCCAAGAATGCCCACCTCTCCTATTTCGGGCCGGGCAACCTGCTTCTGGTTGTCGATTCGGAGACGAACATAGGCAAGCTCTTGACCGTAATCAAGCTCATCGATCAGCCGACGCGCGCCATTGAGCTGGATCTTGTCCAGCTTCAACACGCCAATGCCGCGAATCTGGCCATTATCGTAACTGACGCACTATTCCAACAGAGTTCAAAGGTGAAGAAACCGGAGGACGACGGACGCTCCGACGAGTTTGTGGCTCTCGTGCCCGATGAACGGCTGAACGCCCTGGTTCTGATAGGAAGCAACAAGGCGCGCAAGGATCAGATAAAGGAATTGATTGCGCTTCTGGATCGTCCGCTTCCGGATTCATCCGGAAAAACCAGGGTCTATCCGCTCCAATACGCAAACGCCGATGAACTGGCTCCGGTGCTGCTTGGGCTGGCCAAGGCGATGCAGACCGACGCGAACTCCAGCAAGCAGAGACGTCAGGCGCGAACCGGAACGCCGCCGGCGGTTGACTCCGGCTCCATCGGCAACGTGGTTATCGTGCCGCACATGGCAACCAATTCCCTTGTCATAACCGCCGCGCCATCCGATTACGCAAACATGGTTGCGGTCATCAAGCAGCTCGACATGAAGCGCAGGCAGGTGTTTGTCGAGGCGATGATCGCGGAGGTTTCCATAAACAAGCTTCAGGACTTGGGAACCAAATGGCGCGCGGCTGTTGGCACAGACGGCTATCCGGCTGCGGTTGCGGGTGTTGGACAGATGGACGCAGGCACAATGACCAACATCATTTCCGGGCTTTCGGGCCTGACAATAGGCGGCGCCGGGAATATGATCAAGGGATCGTACACCAATCCGTCAACCGGCACGGCAACCAGTTTTACCATGCCCGGATATGCCGCGCTCTTCAACGTGAACGAGTTCCGCAACACAATCAACATACTTTCGTCTCCCAACATTCTCACATCCGACAATCAGGAAGCCGAGATACACGTGGGCGAAAACGTGCCGATCATATCGAAGCAGGACACCACGTCAGCCGGAATAACCTCCAACATAATCGAGCGCAAGGATGTGGGCATCAGGCTCAAGCTCACGCCGAAGATCAGCGACGGAGAGTATGTCAGCCTCGATATTTTCCAGGAAATATCGGCTGTTCCGGGCTCTCAGTCCGAAAACGTGATCACAAAGGTCGGCCCGTCGATCACCACTCGCTCGGCCAGGACAAGCGTGGTGGTGAAGGACGGTGAAACCATAGTCATCGGCGGCCTGATTCGTGAAAACGAGACCGAAACCGTTACCAAAGTGCCGCTGCTTGGCGATATTCCGGTTCTTGGCTGGCTGTTCAAGTTCAGGTCCAAATCGAAAGAGAAAACAAACCTGCTCATATTCCTTACGCCCAAAATCGTGCGCGACGCCGATGACATGCGCAACATATCGGCAGAGAAGATGGCTCGATACAAGGAGAGCGTAAGCAAGGACGCGCCCGAAAACAAGCCGGAAGAATCGGGCACACCGGAAGCCGGGCCTGCCGAAGAGCCTGAAAAAAGCGAGCCGGCGGAAATTAAGCCGTGACAGAAGCATTTCTTAACGAGATTCCCGACGATATGGTCGATGAATCGGTTCTGGAACATGTATCTCCGGAGTTTTGCCGGGCAAACGGCATTCTTCCGATGCGGGAGGATGACGGCGCGCTTATAGGCGCGATTTCGGCCCCGGACGGGATTTTGCCGCTATCAGAGATTGCGCGCCTGATGAAGCTGAAGACCGCGGATCCTGTTTACGCATCCGGCGGCGCGATTCTGGCCGCGATCAACCGCTTCTACAGCAGGGCCGATACCGGCGGAGCACAATCGATTGTGGACGGTTTGAAAAGCGGCGACCTGAAAAGCCTTGCAACCGAATGGGAACGCCCGCGCGACCTGATGGAACTGGCCGACGAAGGGCCGATCATCAGGCTCCTGAACTCGATCATGCTGGAAGCCGTGAAGGAACGCGCCAGCGACATACATGTGGAGCCATACGAAAAGGAACTCGACATCCGTTTCCGCGTCGACGGCGTTCTGAGGAAGATACTCTCGCCGCCGAAGGTTGTGCAGGAGTCGCTGATAAGCCGCATAAAGATCATGGCCTCGCTCGATATCGCCGAAAAACGTCTCGCGCAGGACGGGCGGATTCGGCTGCTTATCGGCGGGCGCGACATCGATCTTCGCGTCTCGATTGTTCCCACATCGTTCGGCGAGCGCGCGGTGCTTCGCCTTCTCGACCGCAGGCACGGCATAATAGACTTCACGAAGGTTGGCATGGGCGCGGATGACATCAGCCGCATGGACAGCCTGCTAAAGCGCCCGAACGGCATAATTCTTGTCACCGGCCCCACAGGAAGCGGCAAGACAACAACGCTTTACAGCGCCTTGATGCGGTTGAACAGCGTGGAGAGGAACATCATCACAATCGAAGACCCGGTAGAGTACCAGCTTCCGGGCATAGGGCAGATTCAGGTTGCGCCGAAGATCGGCATGACGTTCTCGGCAGGTCTTCGTTCCGTGCTGCGGCAGGATCCGGACGTCATCATGGTTGGCGAAATCCGCGACCGCGAGACAGCCGAAATAGCGATTCACGCATCGCTTACCGGCCATCTGGTGCTTTCCACGCTCCACACAAACAGCGCCGCCGGAGCCATTGCCCGATTGCTCGACATGGGAATCGAGCCGTTTCTGGTTTCGTCGTCGCTCTCAGCCGCCATTGCCCAGCGGCTTGTGCGCATGATATGCCCGCACTGCCGCGTTGAATTCGATGCCACGCCCGAAATGGCGCAGCATTTCGGCGCGAAGACACCGAAAAAACTATATCGCGGAACCGGCTGCGCCAAATGCAACGGATACGGCTATCTTGGCAGGCTTGGCATCTACGAATTCCTCATGGTCACGCCGGAAATCAGGAACATGATCAGCGCAAACACAGACGCGCAGTCTATCCAGAAGGCGGCAACCGACTGCGGCATGACCACGATGTTCGAGGACGGAATGGCCAAGGCCGCCGCCGGGCTTACCTCGCTTGAAGAGATTCTCCGCGTGACGCAGACCACTTCATGACCAACAACAAATCCATTCTTGAGGCCCTTCTTTTCGTTTCCACCGAGCCGCTTGTTCCGGCGCAGGTGAAGGAACTGCTGGACGGCGTGACCGAGCTTGAGATTTCGGTAATGATCGAGGAGCTTGCTTCCGATTACGACGAGCGCGGCAGCGGCATACAGATTGCCAGGGTTGCGGGCGGCTACCAGATGATGACGCGACTTGAGTGCTCTCCATGGCTGAAAAAACTCAAGACAGTCACGGTTTCGAACAAACTGTCGCAGGCGGCGCTGGAAACCCTCGCGATAATAGCCTACAAGCAGCCGATCATCAAGGCGGAACTCGACCAGATTCGCGGCGTCGGTTCCGACGGTGTGCTTAAAACGCTGCTGGATCGCAAGCTTATAAAAATATTCGGACGCAAGGAGATGCCGGGCCGCCCTCTTCTCTACGGCACAGCCACGGAATTCCTGCGCTACTTCGGCCTGCGCGACATCGCTGAACTGCCCACGCTCCGCGACATGGAAGACATCACCGGAGGCGCGGAAACGCCGCATCCGACCATCGAGGAAATCAGGGAAATGGGCGAGTCGTAATTTTTCATGTCATTCCGCGAGGTTCCATTGTTATAATTAGCGAGATGAAGATCGCAGTACCTGCCACTCGTCGTGTTCTTATAGCGGATGACCAGCCGCTCATGCGCCGTATTCTCGATACCATCCTCAGGGAAGGCGGATTCGATGTTGTCGGCGAGGCTTCCGACGGCGACGAGGCGCTTCTTTTGTGCGGCAGGCTGCATCCCGATATCGTATGTCTGGACATGGTGATGCCGAGGCGCGACGGCATTCAGGTGCTCGAAGAGATAAAGGCCGCAAATCCGCGCGCAATAGTAATCATGCTGAGCGCCTTTTCGACACTCGAAAAGATGGGCGAGGCATCGGCAAGGGGCGCGGACGGGTTCATAGTCAAACCGCTGACCTCGGAGCGGGTGCTCGATGTGGTAAACAGGGCGATTCAGTCATCGGATCACGTGGAGATTCCGAAGGAAAGCCGTTCGGCGGCTATAAGGGAAAGCTACCGGCGCGAACTGCCCGAAAGGATCAACGGCATCATCGCCGGAATTCGCAATCTGCTACAGAGCGAATTCAACGAGAAATCGGCGTCTGCAATCGCAAACGAGCTTCATTCGCTAGCCGGCTCCGCGGCTGTGTACGGCTATCAGTCAATAAGCTCATGCGCGCGAGAGATCGAAAAGCGGCTGAAAGTTGCTCTTGCAACACCATCAGCGCACGACGCTCAGGATATGGAACCGATGCTCGCCGCAATATCCGCTTCAATTCCGGCAACAGCTCCGGTGGCTGCCTCAGTCACCGGGCACGAGCATGCCCTCATTGCAGATGATACCTACCCGAAGCCATCCGAAAGGCTCATTTTTCTTGCCGACGAGAATGAGGCCGACGCGCTTGAGATGGAAACGCAGATCGGAAACTTCGGCTACAAAATCTGCCGCTTCGCACGCCCTGCCGAACTCATACACGCGCTTTGCAGTGCGTCTCCGGCGGCGGTCATTCTGGGCATAATGTTCCCTGAGGGCGGACTGGCCGGCATTGAGGCTGTTGCAACAATCAGACAGATGCGCAAAGACAAGCTTCCCGTAATTCTGGTTACGTTCAAGGATGATCTGGTAACACGTCTTCAGGCGGCCCGCGCGGGAGCCGACGAATTCTTCACAAAGCCGATCGACCCGCAGAACCTGATAGACCGTCTCAACGTTTTTGCCGAACGCCGCGAACCCGAACCTTACCGCATTCTTATCGTTGAGGACGATCCGTCCACCGCCGCCCTTAACTCATCGATCATAGAGCAGGCCGGCATGATAACCAGAACGGTAACCAATCCGCTCGATGCCATGCCGGTGCTCTCCGAATTCAATCCGGATCTGGTTCTCATGGACTTGTACATGACCGAATGCGACGGCATGGAGCTGGCTTCCGTTATCCGCCAATACGGGGCATACGACAGCATTCCGATAGTCTTTTTTTCCGCCGAACTGAATCCCGACCGCCACATGGAAGCCCTCATGCACGGCGGCGACGATTTTCTTGTGAAATCGATCAATCCGGCGCATTTGGTGCTGCTGATAACGGCCCGCGTGAAACGCTACCGGATACTCAGGTCATACATGATCAAGGACGGATTGACCGGCCTTCTAAACCATACACGCATCATCGAGCGTCTGGGGATCGAGATAGCCCGCTCCAAGCGTGACAACAAGCCGCTTGCGTTCGCCATGATCGATCTGGATTTTTTCAAGGTCGTCAACGACACATACGGACATGCCATCGGGGACATGGTGCTGAAAACCGTGTCGCGAGTGCTTCGCCAGAGGATGCGCCGCACGGATATAATCGGCCGCTACGGAGGCGAGGAATTCGCCGTCATATTCCCGAATACCGATGCGAACTCCGCCTCGCGCGTTCTGGATATTGTTCGCAACAGCTTCGCGTCACTTCGTCATCCGGCGGGAAACGGCGACGACTTTTCCCTGACATTCAGTTGCGGAGTGGCTGATCTGCAAGATTATCCGGACACGACATCGCTGATCGGAGCCGCGGACAGGGCGCTCTACGAAGCCAAAAACACCGGACGCAACCGGGTTGCCCGCAATTAATCCGGCAAACCGCCCGACCATAATAATCAGTCTGCCGGCATAAGCAATTCCCTATCCGCAAGCCGCGATGCCTGATCGCGGTCGTGGGTGGTCATTACAATAATCGTATTGCCCTCGCGTCGAAGCGATTGAATGATTTGTTCGATCAGCGCGGTATTCCTCTCGTCAACCGAGGCGGTCGGCTCATCCAGAAACAGCACTTCCGGCTCGATCACCAGCGCGCGGGCGATGCCAAGACGCTGGGCCTCGCCGCTTGAGAGCGTAAGCGCGTTCTGATTGCGCTTGCGCGCAAGCCCGACAAGTTCGAGCGCGTGGTTCACACGATCCTCGGCCTCGCGCCCGGTAATCCCGCGCAGACGAAGCCCGTAGGCCGCGTTTCTGAAAACCGCGGCATTGAACAATCCGACTTTCGGAAGCACCAGCGTCACGCGGCGCATTAGCGAGATCGAATGCGGCAGAACGCCGTTTCCGTCGCTGTAAGCCGCTTCGCCCGCGTCCGGCGGCTCAAGCATCGCGCAGATGCGCAGGAAAGTGGACTTGCCGCAGCCGTTCGGGCCGGTCAGCGTGTAGACGCCGAGATCGGGGAAATCGAATGAACAGCCGTTCAGAACCTCGATGCCGCCGTATGATTTCCGTATGCCGGAAGCGGTCAAACGCAGCATCGTTCCGCCCGGTTCAACTGAAGTGGCCGCGCTTCTGCACGGCGTGAAGCGCAATGTTAATCAACAGCGACAGCGCCATCAGGATTATTCCCAAGGCAAGCGCAAGCTCGAAATTCCCCTTGTCGGTCTCCATGACTATTGCGGTGGTCATTACACGCGTATAACCGGCGATATTGCCGCCGACCATCAAAATTGCGCCCACTTCGGCCATCACGCGCCCGAACGCCGCGATGACCGCCGCCATTATCCCGTAACGCGCCTCGCGGATGACGGCAACGGCGGTCTGCGACGGAGTGGCTCCAAGCGTTCTGGCGGCTTGGGCGATGACCGGATCGACGCCCGCTATTGCCGCGTGAGACAGCGAAGCGACTATCGGCAAAGCCAGAATACTCTGCGCGATAATCATCGCCGACGAGGTATAAAGAAGCGACATGAATCCGAGCGGCCCGCTTCGCGACAGTAACAGATAGACAACAAGTCCGACAACGACAGGCGGCAGGCCCATGAAGCTGTTCAACATGCTGATAATAATGCCTCTTCCCCGGAACCGCCAAAATCCGATGAGCACGGCAAGCGGCAGTCCGGCGGCGGTTGCGATGAGCAGCGCGGAAAGCGAAACCCTTAGAGATAGCGCGATGATTCCGGCAAGCTCGCGGTCGAAACCGGCGATGAGGGATAGCGCGCTGCCCAGGGCGCTCACTTATTATTTCGCATTTGGCCTCTTGTCGGCGTTCGGCCTCTTGTCGGCGTTCGGAATAAACAACTGATTGCCGTTTGCGTCCTTGAATGCGCCGATAGCCTTCTGTCCCTCATCCGAAACCAGCCAGTCTATGAAGGTCATAGCCTCTTCATAGTGAACATGCCCGAACTTTGCGGGGTTCACCGCCATCACGCCGTATTGGTTGAACAACGCGGGGTCGCCTTCAAGCAGAATCGCCATGTCGAGACCGTCCTTATCCTTGACGGCAAGCCATGTTCCCCGGTCGGCAAGGGTGTATGCGCGTTTTTCGCCGGCGATGCGCATCGTTTTCTCCATGCCCTGCCCCACCTCCATGTATGCCTTGCCTGACTTCGGATCCACTCCGGCCTTCTTCCAGATGGCAAGCTCCTTCGTGTGCGTGCCGGAGTTGTCGCCGCGAGACACAAACGGCGCGGCCACGGAAATCTTTCCGAAGGCATCGGCAACGCCCTTCATGCCGCGAATTCCGGCGGGATCATCCGGCGGGCCGATTATCACGAAATCGTTATACATGACATCGCGGCGGTTAACGAAAAATCCTTCCTCCACCGCCTTCAGCTCCTGCTCCTTGGCATGAACAAAGGCAACATCGGCGTCGCCTCGCCTGCCCATCTCGATAGCCGCGCCGGTTCCGCGAGCCACGACCTTCACCCTGATGCCGGTCTGTTTCTCGAAGATCGGCAGTATGTGGGCAAACAGCCCGGAGTTCTCGGTGCTGGTGGTTGAGGCGCAGATGATTTCGCCAAAGGCCGGAACCGGCGGCGAAACAAGAAGCATGAACAGACAGATTGTCAGACAAGAAATCTTTATGGCCAGGTCACTCGAACGAAATTTCATACGCGGAATCCTTTCTATTGCCTTGGGCGGATGTGATAGTATATCTCTATTGCCTTGGGCGGATGTGATAGTATATCAGACCGATTGCATTATGTGCGCATTCAATCCGACATTAACAGCATTTCCAACGGTGTCTCAATGATCGATCCCACCCTCGGCGTATTCATTCTCATGAACAACTACTTCCACGACGTCGCCACGGCGTTGTTGCTTGCCACGAGCGTCTGCGTCTGGATACTTCATGCAAAGTTCAATGGCATTACAGACAGGGCCGCCACGCATTACTTCCTGACGGTTTACGCCGCCATAACCAATTTGGCCAAATTCGCGCTCTGGTGGGTGCTTCTGGCCGGGGTGCCGCGCATCTGGTTCTACATGGACATGGAATGGGCGCACGCCGCCGGAAAGGGCCAGATTCCGGCGATCATCGTGAAGCACATACTGATGTTCCTGATCGTCGGCACGGGCGGGCATATGTGGATCAGGCTGAACAAAGAGGTCAAGAAAATCCGGGCCGCTCAAGGCCTGTAATATCTCACTCAATCCGGAGATTTATAACATGGGAAGAACATTGATAATAGGCGCGGTGCTTGGGCTTGTTGGCGGCATCATATTCGACGTGCTCTATTTCGGCGCGGGCCAGCTCACAACACCGATGGCATATGTTCACGACGCTTCGGGAATGTTGCTGGGCATTCTGATCGCATGGATAGTGGCGCTTCAGAACAAGGTCAAGGCATCCTGATATGAAACTGGCAAAACGCTCCGTTCTGGCAACGGTTCTGCTCGTATTTATCGCGGCCTGCGGCGGATTCCCGAACGAATTCCCATCATCCGACTTCACGCTGCCCGACATAATGGGCGGACAGCCGGTTAAAATGGCCGATTACAAGGGCCGTCCGGTGATAATCTACTGGCTCACAAGCTGGTGAATACGCTGTAGCGAGGAGATCCCTCTCGTGCGGAGGGCTGAACAGAAATACGAGAAAGAGGGGCTGAAAGTCCTCTGGATCGGGCATCAGGACAAGATTCCGAAGCTCAAGGCGTTTGCGGAGAAAAACGGCATCAAGGCCGATTTCGGCTTCGACAAGGATGACTCGATGTCGCGCAAGTACGGCATGACCTACGGCGGCGGCATAGTGTTCGTTGACAGAACCGGCATGGTGCGAACACGCATCCCGAAGGGCTTCACACCGGCCGCGCTCGACGAGGCGCTGCAGAAGATTGTGGGGAAGTAGCGGAACCATTAACCGGAGGCCATATGAAAACCAGTGAACTGATTCGGGAAGCTAACTCGTTGCCGGTTGAGGACAGAGTTATGGTCGTGGACTCATTACTGAAAAGCCTCAATCCTCCTGATGCCGAAATAGACAGAAAATGGGCGGAGGTTGCCAGAAGGCGTTTGACCGAACTTCGTTCGGGCGCGCTTGAGGCGATCCCCGGCGATGAGGTGTTTGCCAGAATATGGAGCCGGTTTGCCTGAGTGAAATATTCTTTTCATCGTGAGGCCGAGGCGGAACTCGTTCAGGCAATTGACTATTATGAAGAGTGCGATTCCGGTCTTGGGCACGACTTCGCTGTTGAAGTATACGCGGCAATCGCAAGAGCTTCAACATACCCGAAAGCATGGCCTTTTATAGAGACTGACATAAGAAGGGCTATGGTCAGGCGGTTCCCATACGGCATCCTTTATTCCGAAGAGCACGACAGTTTGTTCATAGTGGCGGTAATGAATCTGCATAGAAATCCGGATTATTGGAAAAGCAGACTCCACTGAAATCATGTTCTATTTAGCCCCCGCCGCTTTCCGCGAAGGCGCGGAGATCGGCTTCCTGATACTTCTTGCCGTATCGTTTCTGCGTGCCGAGCAGCGCAACGGACTCTTGAAGCCGTTTTTTACCGGCCTTGCGCTTGCGATTGCGGCTGGAGCCGCCGCCGGTTACTCTTTGCTCGATCCGTCAGCCGCTTCCGGCGGATACCGCCATCTCTGGGTTTTCTGGGGGCTGGTCGCGCACGGCTACATATTCTTCGCGTCAGCATTTCTGTGGGACGCGCCGCTCCCGTCGGGCCGCGCGGTTTCAAGCGTCTTGGCCGCCGCCTTCGGCTTCGCCATAGCCCTGTTCGAGGCGGGGGCGCTTGCCTCCGTCGCACGAGGCGCAAGCATCGATGCGGGCGGTTTCGCCCCGGCGATTGGCGCGGCCATCGGTCTGATCGCCGGAGCGGCCCTTGCGTTTCCGGCGCTTCGCGCCGCCGGAAAGCTGGATCTTCGCGGCATTCTGAGCCCGGCCACCATCATGCTGGTTGCCGGATCGTTCCGGCTTCTGACCGGCGGCATGGACGAGTTCGAGGAACAGAACCTCATGATCGCCATGCAGCGCGGCATGGAGATATTCGTTTCCGGCGCGGTGAGAAACCTGCGCGAAACCATGCTGATTCCGGAACATCTCTATCTGGTCTCGCCCGCTTCGGGTTTCTTTTCGTACATGGGCGGCGACCGCATGGCGATGTCGGCAACGGTCGCGCTCGTATTCTTTCCGCCGCTGTGGCTGCTGGCCCGGCTCGTGGCCGCGCCCGATCCGTCCGTGGGCGGAATACGGGTTGGAGCCGAGCGTCGCATGAGAATCGCGGAGTTCCGAAAAGACCTCACGCTTGCCGGAGCGCCGATGATCGCGGCGTTCCTGATGATACTGTTCCTTGTTCATTCGGCCAATCTCTCTCTCAACCCGCTCTTCGATCCCGCGCCTGTGGCCGTGACTCCGGGCGACAACGAGGATTTTCTGCGGCTTCCGATGGCCGACAAGACCGGCAGCCTGAGCGACAAAAAGATTCGCAAATATCTCTACCTCTATGGCGACAAGAAAATCATGTTTCTTGCGATAGTGAAGCCCGACGGCACGCCCGCGACCGCGCTCGACGAATGCGAAATCTGCCGCCCGGCGGCATGGAACACCAAGGCGATCGGATACGCTCAGCGCGGCGAGAATCTGGTCTGCAAATACTGCGTGTCGCCGATTTCGGTCACGTCGGTGGGCCAGCCCGGCGGATGCAACCCCATTCCGTTCGAGGCGAAATTCGACGCCGAATACATATATGTTCCGCTTAAAAACCTCGTCGAGGCATGGAAGGCGGCGCAGAAGATCGAAAAGGCCGGAACCCATCTGTGAAGGCCGTCAATCTCATCGCATCCGGCAGGTTCACGCTGGCGGTTCTGCTTGCGGCGGCGGGCGCGTTCGTGCATGCGACGTTCGGCAAGGGCAATCCGTATGACGCATGGGCCGCCTTTCTGCTGTCGAATCCGGCAGGACTTGTCATCTACTGCGCGGCGGTTGCGAACATGGCGGCGGGAATTTACGTGTCTGCGTGGCATACCGTC
>Ga0233425_10005539_pt1 | contig 19823 bp, 19 predicted proteins | sample Watercolumn_Towu_2_FD_181712 | JGI IMG/M metagenome (GOLD analysis project Ga0233425, IMG submission 181712) | Freshwater microbial communities from Lake Towuti, South Sulawesi, Indonesia - Watercolumn_Towuti2014_140_MG | ecosystem: Environmental > Aquatic > Freshwater > Lake | place... | reverse complement strand
GGGTCCAGAAATCCGACCAGACCCCGGAAGGCGAAGGTGAGCGCCTCCGGAGCCGCCACGGGCTCGTCATGCATCGCCTCCGCCACCGCGAGGACCCGCAGACCGCCCGAGGCGAGACGGTCGAGCGCGGCGCGCGCGGCGGCGGCCTGGTCGGCGTCCAGGCTGCAGAGGGCGAACACGGCTTCGGGCGAGCCCTTCGCCGCGGTGCGCCTCTTCCCCGCCGTCCGCCAGGTCTGAACCACCGCCAGCCGGTGCGGCGCCAGCGGCCAGACCTGTTCCGGCCGGTCCGGTCCGGCGGGCGGTCCCAGGGCCGTCAGGGCCGCATCCATGGGATCGGTCGCCTGGGGACTGCTGGCGAGGATGGCCGCCTCGAGCACAGCGCGAAGGGACGGCCCGGCATCGTCGCCCGGGGCTCCTTCGTCTTCCGGGGACCAGAGCGACGCGACCTCCATACGGTTCTCGGTCAGGGTGCCGGTCTTGTCGACGCACAGGACGGTGGCGCCGCCGAGGGCCTCGATCGCGGCGGCCCGGCGCACCAGAACCCGATGCTGCGCCAGCCGCCAGGCCCCCAGCGAGAGGAAGACGGACAGGACGACCGGGAACTCCTCCGGAATAAGGGCGATGGCGATGGTGATGCCCGCGAGGGCGCCTTCGATCCAAAGGTCCCGCAACAGGCCGTAGGCGAGGGCGACGACGACCGCGAAAGCGAGCGCCAGGCCGCCGATCAGAATGACGATGCGGCCGGTCGAACGCTGCAGCGGCGTCGGGTTCCGGTCGATCATCGACAGCGAGGCGCCGATGCGGCCCAGCGCCGTCCGGGCCCCGGTCGCGGTGACCCGGATGACGCCCTGTCCGGCCACCGTGAGCGTCCCTGCGAAGACCTGGTGCGACAGGGCCGGTGGCGCCTGCGCCCCTGCACCGCTCCGCACGACCGGCGCGGATTCGCCCGTCAGGACCGACTCGTCGATCTGAAGAACCTCCGGTCCGACCAGAATGCCGTCGGCGGGCACCCGCTGGCCTTCCGCTACGAGGACCAGATCGCCCCGCACGATCTCGTGCGCCGGGACAGTCAGGGTCCGCCCCTCGCGCACCACGCGGGCGACCGGATCCGCCATCCGGCGAAGCGCTTGTAGCGCGGCCTCGCTGCGGGCTTCCTGCGCCACGACGAGGCCGACGGTGAGCAGCCCGGCCGCGCCCAGAAGAAGGCCCTCGGCCCGATCGCCGAGGCCCAGGTAGAGGGCGGTGGCGGCGGCGAGCAACAGGAACATCGGTTCGCGCAGGGCCCCGGCGACGATCTTCCACAACGGCCGGGTGCGGTCGGCGGTCGGCAGGTTGGGGCCGTCCTCCTCGAGCCGGCGGGCGGCCTCGGCCGCGTCCAGACCTGTGAATGAGGGCTCCGGGGACATCGCCGCTCCGCTGCCGCGCGAACCCGCGCGCCGAGGTGGCCGACAGGTTAGGTCATCTGGCCGGACCGGGGTTGATCCGTGTCAACCGCCGGATCGCCTCCGCCCCTTCCGGGCGCCGGAGAGATCGTCGGCCTCGCCAATCGGAGGAAGGCCTCCAGCAGGATCGCCCGCCTCGGACAGGCCCTTGGGCGCGGACCATGCGGCCAGGTAGCGCCCGCGCCACCAGGGACCGCCCGGGTTCGCCAGGAGGATCTCGGGGCCGTGGGCCTGCAGCGGTGGACGGGAGGTCCCGCACTCGAGACCGGCATGGTCGGCTCCGGTTCCCCCCCCGGATCCGCAGCGCCGATGGCGAACGCGCTTTGACCAGGATCAAGGCGGGCGCCGGCAGCGGCCATAGTCTGAAGGCGCTCCACGTGGTCCACCGTCGATGTGGGCCGCCTTCCGGCATGGTTCAGGCCAGGACCGGATGCGAGCTGGCTCGGGCCGGATTTTCGCAGACGCGAAAGTCCGGCCGCGGCGCGGCAGGGAAAACGTCATGACCAAGGGTCCGCGCATCTTCGATAGTTCCCTGCAGACCGCCAACCTGTGGCTGAAGGCGGTGGAGGAGCGGCTCTTGTGCGAGGATCGCCACGCCGCCTACGAGGCGCTCCGCGCCGTTCTCCATGTGCTGCGGGACCGGCTGCCGCTGGAGGCGGTGCTGGGCCTGTCCGCCCAGAGCCCGATGCTGATCCGGGGCTTGCTGCTGGAGGGCTGGCGGCCGCAGGACGGCCCCTCGGGCATCCGCGACGCCAACGCCTTCGGCGAGGCAGTCGCCGACCAGTTGCCTTCTTCTTTTCCGTTTTCCGGGGCCGAGGTTTCAGAGGCGGTTCTCGGCGTCCTCGTCGAGCGTCTCGACGCGGGAGAGGTGCGGAAGATCCTCGCCCACCTGCCGGAGCCCCTGCGCGGCCTCTGGCCCGACCCGGGCCCGGTCGGCGTGGCCGCGGATGTCCCACCCCGGAACGCGCTGAAGCGAGGCGATCGCCGGCAGGCGCAGAGGCGATCGGACCTGCTGACCGGCTCGACGATCGCCCTGGCGGGCGGCGTGCCGACCTGGGCCCTGCTTGTCGGCGCGGTGCAGTCGGGGTCGGTCGATCCCGCACAGATTCTTCTCGACCCTGAGCTGGGCCTCCAGAGGCTGGCGGCGGGGTTGCTGTTGGTCAGCGTCGCCGTACTGCTCGGCGCGGGCCTGGCGGCGTTTCTGATCGCGCGGAGCCGCCACGCCTGACAGAGGACGGGAGCCTTCCCACGAACACTCAATCAGCCCCCGAGCGCCGCTATGGCAGCTTCTCGCGCTCCGTGCGGCTGCCCGGGGCCGTCAAGGCCGATGGAATCAAGGCGTCTCTGAAGCAGGGCGTGCTGACCGTGATGGCGCCTCTGGACGCCGGCGCCGCGGCCCGGAAAATCCCGATCCCGATCAAGAGCGCCTGAAGGCCGGAACGACCTGACAGGATGAGCTGACCGGGCCGCCTTGACCATGATCAAGGCGGCCCGGGCTTCGTTCGTTCATGCTGGGTCGCCGGCGACGGGCCGGTGCGCGTTCAAGGGGTCGGCCATGACCATGTTGAAAGTCATTGAGGTGCTCGCGGAATCGGAAACCAGTTGGGAAGACGCCGCCCATCGCGCCGTGGCCGAAGCGTCGACCACGGTGCGCCAGGTACGATCAATCTACATCGAGAACATGCAGGCGACCGTTGAGAACGGCCGCATCGCCCGTTACCGCATCAATGCGAAGATCACCTTCGTGCTCGAGAGCGAACGCTGAGTCAGCAAACGATGCGCCGATTTGCGTGCCCCCGAGGCTCAACCTGACCCGGTCACGAGAACCGCGGCGCCAGCGAACCTGCCGCTCCGCAAATCATCCAGCGCGTCATTGGCGCGGTCCAGCGGGTAGAGAGTCACACGCGGTCTTACACCCGCCCGCTCGGCAATGGGAAAGTAGTCCAGGGCGTCCTGCCGGGTAAGATTGGCCACGGACGCCAGGACCCGTTCGCCCCACAACCGCTTGTACGGCATGGCGGGGATGTCGCTCATGTGGATGCCGCCGCAGATCACCGCGCCCCCCTTGCGGACCGCCCCTAGCGCCTCCGGCACCAGCTCGCCCGTCGGAGCGAAGATGATGGCGGCGTCAAGGGCGACCGGAGGAGCCTGCCCCGACGGACCGGCCCAGTCGCAACCGAGATCCCGGGCGAGCGCGGTCGCCGCCTCGTCCCCGGGACGCACGAAGGCGTAGACCTTCTGACCCTGCCAGAGCGCCAGCTGGGCGAGCAGATGGGCCGCCGCGCCGAAGCCGTACAGACCGAGCGCCTCAACTTTCCGGCCAGCGCAGGCCATGCGCCACGCCCGGAAGCCGATCAGGCCGGCGCAAAGCAGCGGAGCGCATTCCGCATCCGACAGCGTCGCCGGCAGGGAGAAGCAGTATCGCTCGTCCGCCACGATCATGTCGGCGTAGCCGCCGTCCCGCGTCCAGCCGTGAAACTCGGCCTGGTCGCAGAGGTTCTCCCGACCCTCCCGACAAAAACGGCAGTCGCCGCAAGTCCAGGCGAGCCAGGCGGCGCCGAGGCGCTCCCCGATCCGCCGTCCGACGACGCCGGGGCCAATGGCGTCGACGACGCCGACGATCTCATGGCCGGGGACGACGGCGGCCCGGCGGGGCGGCAGTTCGCCGTCCACCACGTGCAGGTCCGTGCGGCAGACGCCGCATGCCGAGATTTTCAGGCGTAGCTGCCCCGGTCCGGGAAGGGGATCCGATCGCTGTTCGGCCGCCAGCGGGCCGCCGACCTTCCGCAGGGCCATGGAGAGCATGTTCAACCTCCGCCGACGCCGAATTACCCTGCCGGCCGACGCCGCCGACGGCCTTGATCCGGATCAAGGCGGGCGACCTCCGACCGGGCCATGAACAACAGGTTGGAGGACGCCATGCCGCGCCGGCCCCCGAAAGACACTCGCCCGGTCGACCCCCGCGCAGAGGCGGCGCTGGACACTGCGCTGGCCGCGTCCTTCCCCGCCAGCGATCCGATCGCCGTCCTCGAGCCGGCCGCCGAACGGCCCCGGATCCCTCCTGCGGCCCCCGCGGGTTGGCCCGACGGTCGCTCTCAATCCCCATCCCGGAACAAGGGCATCCAGCCGTGACCTACAGCAGCATCATGACCCTGATGGATGGAAGCCAGGCCGCCGTGCAGCGGGCCCGCATCGCCGCGACCCTGGCGGCCCGGTTCGACGCGCGGCTCACAGGCGCCTTTCCCCAACCTCCGCTGCCGCTGTCAGCGTGGGACGAGCCGGTCTACTGGGGCATGCCTCCGGTCATTCCGCCGGCCGTGCCGCCCGAAATCCTCGCCGCGCACAGGCGCCGGACGGAGGCCCAGGGCGAAGAGGCGCGGCTGGCCTTCGAGGCGGCGGCGGCTGCAGCCGGGTGCCGCTCGGACTGGCTGGTGCTTGCCTCCGACATGGGAGAGGGCGTGGTGGAGTTGACGCGGCGAACGGATTTGACGGTGCTTCCGCCCGGCCGCCTGCCCACGGTCGGCCACGCTGGCGCAGCCGCCGCCGACCTCGCGCTCGCGGGGGGCGGACCGGCGCTGATCCTGCCCGATCGGGTCGCGGACCCTCCCCCCGGCCGCCGGGTCGTCGTCGCCTGGAACGGAAGCCGGGAAGCGGCGCGGGCCGTGCGGGACGCCTGGCCGTTCCTGTCCACGGCGGAAGCCGTTCATGTGGTCGTGATCGCGCCGACGCAGGCAGACGGGCCGGACAGCCGGCTGCAGCGCTGGTTCGAGCAGCATGGCTGCACGGCTGAAGTCGTCGTCGTCCGGGAGGCCGACACGGTAGCCGCTGAGATCCTTCGCCGCCAGGTGGAGGCTCTGGACGCGGACCTGATCGTGATGGGGCTGTTCGGGCATTCCCGCCTGCGCGAGACCGTCCTGGGGGGCGTCAGCCGTGACCTGCTCCTCGATCCGCCCGTCGCGTTGCTTGTGTCTCATTGAAACCGGGAATTCTCGTCCGTCGCGATCGACGGCTCGTTCCCCGGCGCCCGGAGGTGTCCCTTGTCCGCCAGATTTGCCGCCTTTTCCGATCGCGCCGACGCGGGACGTCGCCTCGGCGAGGCCCTGGCCGACCGGGTCGAAGGCGACGTGATCGTCTACGCCATCCCCCGGGGCGGCGTGCCGGTCGCCGTTGAGGTGGCGCGCGCCCTGGAGGCCCCGCTTGACCTGGCCTTGGCGCGCAAGATCGGAGCGCCGGACAATCCGGAGGTGGCGCTCGCGGCCGTCATCGACGGAAGCCATCCCCGGACGGTCATCAATGAGGACATCGTCAGGCTCACCGGCGTGTCGCCGGCCTGGCTGGATCGGGAGCGCCTTTCCGCGCTCGCCGAACTCGAACGACGTCGCCAGCTGTATTTCGAAGGCCGACGACGGATCGACCCCACGGGTCGTGTCGTGGTGGTCGTGGACGACGGCCTGGCCACCGGAGCGACGGCGCGGGCCGCCATCGCGGGCCTGCGCGCCCAGGGCGCGCGTCGCGTCGTGCTGGCGACCCCCGTGGCTCCCCGCGGCCTCGCAGCATCCTTTCGCACGGAGGTCGATGATTTCGTCTGCCTCCTCGAACCGGAGCCGTTCAGGTCCGTCGGGGAGGCCTATGGAGACTTCCACCAGGTCGACGACGCTGAGGTGATCGCCTGCCTGAGGGAGTCGCTCTGAGCCATGCCGAAAGCCGATTCGCCAGCCAGCGACGCTTCGGGGGCCTATGTTCTCGGTCTCGACGATGTCGGACTGGACGATATCGCGGCGGTTGGCGGCAAGACCGCCTCGCTTGGGGAACTGCGCCGGTTGCTGCGCGGCGGGTCGGTCACGACCCCGGACGGCTTCGCCGTGACGGCGGCGGCCTACCGGGACGTTCTGACCGCCGCCGGGGCCTGGCCGAAATTGGCGGCGCTGCTCAAGGATCTCGACATCGACGACGTCGGCCGGGTGGCGACCCGGGGCGCCCGGGCACGGGCGATCGTCTATGAAGCGACGGATGATCCTCGCCTCAAGGCCGCGATCGCCACGGCGTACCGCCAGATGGCCGCCTGGCCGGGCCCGCCTCCCAGGGTCGCGGTGCGCAGTTCCGCCACAGCGGAGGATCTTCCGGAGGCCAGCTTCGCCGGCCAGCACGACAGCTTCCTGCATGTCACGGGCGAGGCCAGGGTCATCGAGGCCTGCCGCAGATGCTTCGCCTCCCTCTTCACCGACCGGGCCATCGTCTATCGGGGCCAGAATGGGTTTGACCACCTCAAGGTCGCGCTGTCGGTCGCGGTCATGCGGATGGTGGACGCCGACGACGGGGCCAGCGGAGTCGCCTTCACCATCGACACGGAAACCGCCTTTCCGGAGGTGGTGTTCATCACCGGCGCCTGGGGGCTCGGTGAGGGCATCGTTCAGGGACGGGTGGGGCCGGACGAATTCTACGTACACAAGCCGACATACCGCGCCGGCTACCGCGCCGTTCTCGCCCGAACCCTCGGGAGCAAGGAGACCCGTCTCGTCCGCCCGCGGCGCGGCGCGGATTCGGGCGTTCTGCGCGAACGGGCCGTCCCGCGGCGCGACCGCCGACGCTTCTGCCTTACGGACGGAGAGGTGCTCGAACTCGCCGGCGCGGCCATCGTCATCGAGGATCACTATTCGACCCGGGCGGGGCGCCGAACCCCCATGGACCTGGAGTGGGCGCGGGACGGCGCCGACGGCCGCCTCTACATCCTCCAGGCGAGGCCGGAGACTGCCGCCTCGCGCCGTCCGGAAGGCGTCTACGAAATCCGCAAGCTGGACCCCGGCGCGGCGCCGATCCTGGCGTTCGGCAAGGCAGTCGGCCAGGGCGTCGCTTCGGGACCGGTGCGAGTGGTCTTGAGCCAGACCGATCTGGCGGGCTTCGTCCCCGGTGAGGTCCTCGTCGCCGCGACCACGAGTCCCGATTGGCTGCCGGCGATGAGAAACGCCGCCGCCATCGTCACCGACCAGGGCGGGCGCACCTGCCATGCGGCCATCGTCGCCCGGGAACTCGGCATCCCCGCGGTGGTCGGAACGGGCGACGCGACGCGACGTCTGGGGGCCGGGCAGGCGGTCACCGTCAGCTGCGCCCGCGGCGAGGAGGGGGCGGTCTACGCCGGCCGGCTGCCTTTCTCCGTGGAGCGTCTGCGGACGGCCGACCTGCCGCCAACCCGTACCGCGATCATGCTCAACCTGGCGCAGCCCGACATGGCTTTCCAGGCGGCCGCCCTTCCCGCCGCCGGCGTCGGCCTCGCGCGGATCGAATTCATCATCAGCGAGCTGATCGGCGTCCACCCGATGGCCGCCGCCCATCCGGACCGGATCGCCTCGGTACGGGTGCGCCGGGCCATCGAGACCTGGGCGAGCGCCGACGAATCCCCCCGGGCGTGTTTTGTCCGCAAGCTGGCGGAAGGCGTGGGCACGATCGCGGCGGCCTTCCATCCGCGGCCGGTCATCGTTCGCCTCTCCGATTTCAAGACCAATGAATATGCCGCGCTGGCCGGCGGGACGGACTTCGAGCCCGTGGAGGAGAACCCCATGCTGGGGTTTCGCGGGGCCGCCCGTTACGCCCACCCCCTCTACGCCGACGGCTTCGCCCTCGAGTGCGAGGCGCTGACCCGGGTGCGCGACGCCATGGGACTGACCAATGTCTGCCTGATGATCCCCTTCTGCCGCCGGGTGGACGAGGGGCGCCGGGTGCTCGAGGCCATGGCCGCCCACGGCCTGCGCCAGGGTCCCGGCGGCGTCGAGGTCTATGTGATGTGCGAGATCCCCAACAACGTGATCCAGATCGACGCCTTCGCCCGTCTGTTCGACGGCTTCTCCATCGGGTCCAACGATCTCACCCAGCTCGTTCTGGGCGTGGACCGGGACTCGGCCGAGGTCGCCTTCGATTTCGACGAGCGTGATCCGGGCGTTCTGGAGATGCTCCGCCAGGCCGTCGCCGGCGCGAAGCGGAACGGCCGTCCTATCGGCATCTGCGGCGAAGCCCCGGCGACCTACCCGGAGGTGGCGGCCCTGCTGGCGCGCGCCGGAATCGACTCGATCAGCGTCAACCCGGGCAGCTTTCCCCGGACCGTCGAGGCAGTGGCGAGGGCGGAGGCGGCGACAACGGGCTCCTGAGCGACAAGAACGGGCCGCTTGTTCCAGGTCGCGCGATGGACCGTCACCGAGCGACGGAGAAGAAGGCCTTGATCTCGGAGGCGATCTCGCCTGCATGTGTTTCCAGGGCGAAATGGCCTGTGTCGTACAACTTCACGACCACGCCAGGCACATCCCTCCTGTAGGCCTCCGCCCCGGCCGGCAGGAAGAACGGATCGGACTTGCCCCAGACCGCCAGCACCGGCGGCTGATGTTTGCGGAAGTAGGCCTGAAAGCTCGGATAGAGGGCGACGTTGCTCTTGTAGTCGCCGAAGAGGTTCGTAGGCGTTCAGCGCGGGCAGCGCCGCGAGCCGGTTCCCGCCCGATAGCCGGTTCGTACTCTTCGAGTTTCGGTGCAGTTGGAGCGTCCCAAAACCTGCGGCGGGGCGTGCCATTCTGGTTCTTCCGTGCAACCCGGGACTTTCTGCCGCCCGTTTTGGGTGAGGCAACACACGGCGCCGCTTGAGGAACCGGCCGGGACACGCCACCTTTTCAGCATCATGAGTGATCGCGGCGCCGGACAGGCCCCCTCGCGCGTCGTCGCGGTGTTGGGCCCCACGAATACCGGAAAGACCCATCTGGCGGTCGAGCGGATGCTGGGTCACGCCTCGGGCATGATCGGCCTGCCGCTGCGGTTGCTGGCGCGCGAGATCTACGACCGGATCGTCAAAAGGCGCGGCGCGGCCGCCGTGGCCCTCGTCACCGGCGAGGAGAAGATCGTCCCGCCGCGCGCCCACTATTTCGTCTGCACCGTCGAGGCCATGCCGATGGAGCGGTCGGTCGAATTCCTGGCCGTCGACGAGATCCAGCTGGTCGCCGATCCCGAGCGCGGCCACGTCTTCACCCAAAGGCTGCTGCACGCCCGCGGCCGGTTCGAGACCATGTTCCTGGGCGCCGGGACCATGGCCCCGCTGATCCGGTCGCTGGTCCCCGACGTGGAGATCGTGTCGCGCGAACGGCTGTCGACCCTGTCCTACGCCGGGTCGAAGAAGCTGACCCGCCTGCCCGCCCGCAGCGCCATCGTCGCCTTCTCGACCGAGCAGGTCTACGCCATCGCCGAACTGATCCGCCGCCAGCGCGGCGGCGCCGCCGTGGTCATGGGCTCGCTCAGCCCGCGCACCCGCAACGCCCAGGTCGAGCTGTTCCAATCGGGCGAAGTCGACTTTCTCGTCGCCACCGACGCCATCGGCATGGGGCTGAACATGGAGGTCGACCACGTCGCCTTCGCCGGCCTGAGGAAGTTCGACGGGCGGCGCACGCGCTGGCTGCACGCCCATGAGATCGGTCAGATCGCCGGCCGGGCCGGCCGCCACCTGCGCGACGGCACCTTCGGGGTCACGGGCGAGTCGCTCGAGCTGGACCCCGACCTGGTCGAACAGGTGGTCGAGCACCGGTTCGATCCGGTCGAGGCGGCCGAGTGGCGCAACGCCCGGCTGGATTTCGACACCCTGCCCGACCTGCTGCGTTCGCTGGTCGTGTCGCCCGGCCGCGCAGGTCTCAGCCTGACCCAGCCGGCGCTGGACGAGACCCTGCTGCGCCGCCTGATCAAGGACGAGGAGGTGGCCCGCATAGGCCGCTCGCGCGGCGCCATCATGCGGCTGTGGGAGGCCTGCCAGCTGCCCGACTTCCAGAAGACCACCCTGGACGAGCACGGCCGACTCTCGAAGGACATCTTCCAGGCCCTGACCGGCAGGCGCGGCCGCCTGACCGAGGACTGGATCGCGCCCCGCTTCGCCGAACTGGACCGCGACGACGGCCAGATCGACCAGCTGTCGGCCCGACTCAGCGGGGTGCGGACCCTCAGCTATATCTCCAACCGCCCCGACTGGCTGGATCAGGCCCAGGGCTGGCGCGACCGGACGAAGGCGCTGGAGGAACGGCTCAGCGACGTCCTGCACGAACGGCTGACCGCGCGGTTCGTGGACCGGCGCACCACCGCCCTGATGCGGGCCCTGAACGTGCGCGAGGACGCGGTCGCCGACGTCGACGGGGAAGGCGCGGTCATTGTCGAGGGCCACGCCGTCGGCCGCCTGACCGGCGTCGACTTCCAGATCGACAAGGGCTCGTCCGCGCTCGAGGACCGGGCCCTGCGGCATGCGGCGCGTCAGGCGGTGACGCCCGAGATCGCCCGGCGCCTGGGGCGGCTGGCGGCGGACGCGGATGAGGCCTTCAGCGTCACGCCCGACGGCGCGGTGTTGTGGCGCGGCGTTCAGGCCGGCCAGGTGGCGGGCGGCGACTGGTTCGCGCCGCGCGTCCGGCTGCTGGGCGAACTGGGGCCGGCGGCGGCGCGCGAGCGGGCGCAGCGGCGGCTGGAGGCCTGGCTGGCGGCCGAGGCGGGCCGGGCGCTGCGGCCCTTGCGGCGGCTGAAGACGGCGATCGAGAGCGGCGCCCTGAAGGGCCTGCCGCGCGGCCTCGCCTTCCGCCTGCTGGAGAGCGGCGGCGTCATCGACCGGCGCGACGTCGAGCGCGATCTGGCGGCGCTGAGCCAGGTGGAACGGCGCACGCTGAAGACCTTCGGCGTGCGAATGGGCGCCCATTCGGTCTGGCTGCCCGCCCTGCTGAAGGATCGGCCGCGGGCGCTGGCCCGGGCCTTCGTGGCCGGCGATCCGTTCCGGCCGCGTGCGGCCGGGCTGACGCTGGCGCCGGAACCGCCGCCGGCGCCCCGGATCCTCGCGGCCTTCGGCCTGCGCGCGGTGGGACGGTTCGCCGCGCCGGTCGAACTGCTGGAGGCGCTCACCGAACGACGGGCGCGCGGCAAGGGATTGCTGAGCGACGCCGACCTGACGGAGCTGGGCGTGAGCCTCGAGGAGGCCAGGGCGCTGGGCGCGGCGCTGAAGACCACGCGCGCGCAGCAGCCCGACCGCGACCCGACGCGGATCCGGCCCGTGAAGGATTCCCCGTTCGCCGCCCTGTCGGCCCTGACGGCGCCGCCGGCGCCAGCCGTGCGCCTCAAACGCCGTCGGCCGCGTCGCCCGCGCACCCCGTCGACCGGAACCGCATGAGCGAGACGGGGTGCCGCGTCGACATCTGGCTGTGGCGCGCGCGCTTCGCCAAAACACGGTCGCTGGCCGCGGCCATGGTCGAGCGCGGCGTGGTGAGGCTGACCCACAACGGAATCCAGACCCGGCTCGACAAGCCCAGCCGTTCCGTCCACGTCGGCGATGCGATGGTTTTCGCGCTCGGCGGCCGGCTGGTGGAGCTGACGGTGGCCGGGCTCGGCGAGCGGCGCGGTCCGGCGGCCGAAGCGCGCACCCTCTACGTCCTGTCGGTCCTGAGGCGTGACGCGGGCCGGCTGCGGCAAGCCCTCGGTTGACAGCGTTCCCCCGCGGGGTCATGTGCGCTGCCCGTTCCTCCCGCCAGCCGATAGCGCCCAGACCGCCCCATGACCTACATCGTCACCGACGCCTGCGTGAAATGTAAGTTCATGGACTGCGTCGAGGTGTGTCCGGTCGACTGCTTCTATGAGGGCGAGAACTTCCTCGTCATCGCCCCGGACGAATGCATCGACTGCGGCGTGTGCGAGCCGGAGTGCCCCGTCGACGCCATCGTCCCCGACACCGAGGACGAGCCGGACGGCAAATGGCTGATGATCAACGCCGAATACGCCAAGGTCTGGCCCAACATCACGGTCAAGGGCGCGCCCCCGGCCGACGCCGAACAGTTCGAGCGCGAAACCGGCAAGTTCGAGAAATATTTCTCCGAAAAGCCCGGCAAGGGCTCCTGATCCCTTTCCTGCAGGCGCACGGGTCGCATGCGCGCCGGCCTTCGCCCTCGCCAGGGTGGTGTGACGGCGACCGGGGCCCCTGCCCCGATCCGGTGGGGATTTACAGTCACAGCCACGCTGGCGCTGTGGACGTTTTGAATTTCTGCAATTTTGTGATAGGTTCCTGTCATTGGGTCGGGCGGTAAGCGATTTTCTCGCGCCGCCCGCGTTTGCGACAGAACTCCGCCCACGAAGGCGGGGTCGGCCAGAGGTTCGGTGATCCGTTTTCGCTCCTGACGACTAGAGAATAACTGCGCCGCCGACGGTCCGCCGTCGCCGAAGAGCGCAGTCGTCGCTTGCGTAACCGTCTCATCCGCCCTGCGCCGGGAAAGGAATGACATGACGAACAAGACTGGTCTGGAATTCAAGGTTGGCGACGCGGTCGTCTATCCGGCGCACGGCGTCGGCAAGGTGGCGGCGGTCGAGACCCAGGAAGTCGCGGGCATGTCGCTGGAGGTCTATGTCGTGACCTTCGACCACGAGAAGATGACCCTGCGCGTCCCGACCAAGAAGGCCAAGACCGCCGGCCTGCGTTCGCTGGCCGCCGACGACGTCGTGACCAAGGCGCTGACGACCCTCAAGGGCCGCGCCCGCGTCAAGCGCACCATGTGGTCGCGCCGCGCCCAGGAATACGAGGCCAAGATCAACTCGGGCGACCTGATCTCGATCGCCGAGGTGGTGCGCGACCTGCACCGCGCCGACAGCCAGCCGGAACAGTCCTATTCGGAGCGTCAGCTCTATGAATCGGCCCTCGACCGCATGGCCCGCGAAGTCGCCGCCGCCAACCGCATCGACAAGGACGCGGCCGTCCAGCTGCTGGCCAAGTCGCTGAGCGCCAAGAAGGCCGTCATCGCGGCTGCTGAAGCGGCCGAAGAAGCCGAGGCCGAAGCGGCCTGATCTCGACGCGCATCGCGAACAGGAAGGAAGGCCCGGGAGCGATCCCGGGCCTTCTTCAATTCACCGCCCCGGACCGGTCCCGGAAACGTTTTCGAGATAGGCGATCACATCGGCGATCTGGGTCGGCTCGAACTGGAACGCCGGCATCGCCGGATGGGCGGTGACCAGCCCTTCGGCGAAGGCCTCCTGCAGATTCTGCACCGGATACTCCTGCCCCAGGTCGCGGAACGGTGGGGCGGCGACCATCGGACTGGTCCCGGCTCCTTCGACCGCGTGGCAGCCGGCGCATTTCTGCCTCACGAGGATCGCGCCCCGATCCGCAGAGCCCATGATCATGGGCTCCGGTCCATTCTGGCGGACGGCCTCGCCCGCGCAACCCGCGAGCGCCAACCCACCCAGCAAAATCCACAATCGACCCGTCATCGTTTCGACCCTCCCGTCAGAGCCGCGACAGCGGCCCCCGCTTCTAGCACAGCGGGATCCACGGCGGCCTTGATCCGTCGCAAATGGAAGGTCCGGATCCTTCGCTATACCCCGCCGACATCCGGTCCGCAGGAGCGACAGCATGACCCAATTCCACCATATCCGCCTTGAGCTCGCGCGGGAGGGGGACCATCCCGAGGGCGACCCGACGGATGGCTATGACATCGTCGCGCCGCTGGACCCAGACGGCCGGCTGGCCGGCGACGCCCTGCGCGCCGAGCCGGAACGGGGCCATGTGCGGCGCTTCTCCCGCGGCCAGACGGTCGGGACCGGCCGCCTGCAGCACGGCCCCGGGGGCCGCTGGACCCTGGACCTCGAGGACGGCGACGCCGCCGACGCCCGCGGCTTCCGCTTCAGCGAGGAGCGGTTCGTCGCCGGGGAATACGTCAGCCTCACCCTGCCGTCAGGCGAACAGCACACCTATGTCGTGGCCCGCGTGGCTCCGGTCTAGAAATACTCGGCGTTCGCGGGGCACTGCGCCGCCAGACGGCGGGCCGTGATGCTGGCCGGGATATAGGGCGTGCCTCTGGCCAGTTGCGCGCCGCCGCGGAAGCGGAAGCTCTCCTGCTGGTAGGTGCCGGTGAGGCGCACATTGACGCGGCGGCCCTTGCGGTCCTCGCAGGTCCCTTCGAAACGGGCGTTGCCGGCGCCGACCTGGCGCACCGGATAGGTGCAGCGCCAGCGGCGCGTCGACAGGCCGCCGAAGAAGCGGTTGATCTCGCTGGGGCGGACGCATTTGGTCTCGGTGTCGCCCTGGCCCAGCGCGCGGGTGGTGTATTCCCAATAGCCCGGCAGCACGGGCTGGGACTCCAGTTGAACCGGCGCGGCCGGGCCCGCCATCGGGGCGCTGGCCATCAGCAGGGCGCCGATCAGCACGGGGGCGGCGCGGAGCAGGACGGACATCTTCATCGAACGGACCTCGGCGGCGGAGCTTCGCCGCAATGGATAGAAGCGATATATGGCGGGAATTGAACGGCGGCTGAACGTCTCGAAGACAGCCACAAGCCTTGACGCGGCGCGGTGACTTCCACTATACGGCCCCCTCTCGCGCGGGGACCCGTTCCCTGCGCGCCTTTGTTTCATGCGTCCGCACCGTTCGTGGGCCGCTCCGTCAAGGATAGTCAGATGTCGCGTCGCTGCGAACTCACCGGTATTGGCCCCATGGTCGGCCACAGCGTGAGCCACTCGAACGTCAAGACCAAGCGCCGCTTCCTGCCGTCGCTGAAGACGGTCAAGGTCGCCTCGGAAGCGCTGGGCCAATCGTTCAGCCTGCGCATCTCGAACGCCGCCCTGCGCACCCTCGACTTCAAGGGCGGCCTGGACCCGTTCATCGTCAAGGCCAAGGACGAGCAGCTCTCGACCGCCGCCCAGCGCATCAAGCGGCAGGTGAAGGCCAAGCTGGCCGAGCAAGCCGCCGCCTGATCCGGCGACGCCGCTGAAGATTTGAAGAGGCCGGTGGAAACACCGGCCTTTTTCTTTGCCCGCAGGATGGCACACTGCCGCCATGACACGCGACGACATGTACGCCTACGCCCTGTCCCTGCCCGGGGTCGAGGAGTCGACGGTGCACGGGGTCCGCTGCGTGCGCCTGCGGGGCAAGCTGCTGGTCAACGACACCCGCCTGCCTGACGCTGTCTCCCTGTCGCTCGATCATGGCGACATCGACCTTCTGATGGAGACCGAGCCGCAGACCTATTTCAAGACGCCGCATTTCGAGGGCTGGCCGGCGGTGCTGGTGCGCTACGAGGCCGCCGACGACGACCGGCTGCGCGAACAGATCGACAAGGCCTGGGCCCGGCGGGCGACGAAGGCGCAGGTCAGGGCGCGCGGGATGTAGCTTGCGCAGGCGGCGCGCCTGTCTAGGCTGACGCCGTCTTCGCCGGGAGTTGTTCGTGTCCTTCACCGCCTGCCGCGCCGCCCTGACCGGCGCTTCCCTGCTCGCCCTCGCCGCCTGCGCCACGGCGCCCGTGACGACCGCCCCGCCGTCGACCGAACCCCCCGCCATCGTCGCCCCGGTCCGCGAATCGACGGCCTTCACCCTCGGCACGGACCAGCCCCGCACCCCCGAACAGCTGGCCATGCAGTTCGACAGGGCGGACCTGTCGATCAAGGTCATCCCCGACGACAAGGCCATCGACGCCGTCGCCGTGCTGGACTTCACCGCCACAGCGCCGTTGCCGGCCGTGGTGGTCGAGCTGGACACTCTTCTGGCCGTGTCATCGGTGCAGGTCGACGGGCGCGAGGTTCCGGCGGGCGACTGGACCAATCCCGAAGGCCGGATGACCATCCCCCTGCCCCGCCCGCTGGAAGCCGGCGAAAAGGTCTCGGTGCGCATCGCCTACGCCGGCAAGCCGCGCGTGGCGCCGCACGCGCCGTGGGACGGCGGCTTCGTCTGGGCCAATACGGCCGACGGAACGCCGTGGATCGCCACCGCCGTCCAGCCCGAGGGCTGCGACCTCTTCTGGCCCTGTATCGACAGCCCTCTGGCCGAGCCGGGGCGCGTGGATCTGCACATCACCGTGCCCTCGAACCTGTCGGCGCCGTCGAACGGCCGCTTCCTGGGCGCGGTCGACCACGGCGACGGCTGGACCACCTGGAACTGGAGCGCGGCCCACCCCAACACCTACGCCATCGCCCTGAACATCGGCCCCTATGACGAGGTCAAGGCCGACTACCGCAGCCGGTTCGGCAATGTGATCCCCCTGTCCTACTGGCATCTCCGCGGCGACGATCCGGCAAAGGTCGCGGCCCTGTTCGCCCAGTTCGCGCCGATGATGGACTTCTACGAGGCGACCGTCGGCCCCTACCCCTTCGGCGACGAGAAGATGGGCGTCGTGGAGACGCCCCACCTGGGCATGGAGCACCAGACGATCAACGCCTACGGCAATGAGTACAAGCTGGACGGCCGCGGCTTCGACTGGCTGCTGCACCACGAGTTGAGCCACGAATGGTTCGGCAACCAACTGACCAACCGCAACGCCGACGACATGTGGCTGCACGAGGGCTTCGGCTCCTACATGCAGCCCCTGTACGACCGCTGGCTGAACGGCGACCGCTTCATGCAGGCCAGCCTGCACGAGCAGCGCCGCGACCTGATCAACAAATTCCCCGTCGTCTCGGGCACGGAGAAGTCCGAGGACGAGGTCTACAAGGGCGACGTCGGCCCGGGCCTGGACATCTACAACAAGGGTTCGCTGATCGCCCATTCCCTGCGGATGCTGATCGGGGACGAGGCCTTCTTCCGCTCGGTGACGCGCATCGTCTACGGCGCGGCCGAGCCCCGTCCGGGTCAGTTCCGGCCGCGCTACGGCACGACCGACGAACTGCTGGCCATCGTCAATGAGGAGACGGGCCGCGACCTGACCTGGTTCTTCCGCGGCTACCTCTACAACGCCGCCCTGCCGGACCTGAAACAGACCCGCGAGGGCGACGACCTGGTTCTGGAATGGGTCACGGGCGACGGGGGCGTCTTCCCCATGCCGGTCGAGATCGAGATCGACGGCCGCCGCCGGACGGTCGCCATGACGAACGGCCGCGGCCGCGTCGCCGCGCCGGCGGCGGCCCATGTGCTGATCGACCCGGAGAACAGGGTCCTGCGCCGGCTGGACTTCGTCGAGGCCTGGAAGGCGGCGGGTTCGCCGGACTAGATCGCTTCCGCGGTCACCGACTGGCGCACCAGCTGGCAGGATCCCTGGGTGGTCAGGAAGGCGATGTCGGCGGCGTCCCGCCCGCAGGCGATGCGCACCAGCCCCTCGACCGGGGCCAGCCCCGTCGGATCGACCAGCCACCAGCCGTTCGACAGCCAGACCTCGAAGATGGCGTGGAAGTCGGGCGGGTTCAGCTGATGGGCGAAGGCGCTGACCGCCCGCGCCGGAATGCCCGACGCCCGGCACAGGGTGATGCCCATATGGGTGAAGTCGCGGCATACCCCGGCCCGGTCGATGAAGGTCCGCGCCGCCGTGGTCTCGCTGTCCGAGGCGCCCGGCTCATAGTCGATCTCGGCCTTGATCCATTCGAGGATCTTCAGGACCCGGTCGCCGCCCACCGTCCCGCCGAAGGTGCGCTCCGCGAACCGCCCGAACTGGTCCGAAGGGCAGTACCGGCTGGGGTTCAGATAGGGCAGGACCTCGGCCGGCAGGTCGTTCCAGTCGTGCTGCACCGTCACCGGCGGCAACCCCTTGAGAACGCCGTTGTCCACCACCGCCTGATAGGTCAGCGCCACCTCGCCCGACAGATGGGCGCGCAGGGTGCGCGCCCCGAACTCCTCGTCCTCGTCCTCGATGAAGTCGATCGCGGGCGTGGTTGTCAGGCTTTCCTCCAGCACCATCTGGCCCGGCCAGTGGGCGACCTGAATTTTATAGATGGCGTCCGTCGGCGGATCGAAGCGGTAGACCAGGTCGGCGCGGACGCGGATTTTCATGAGAGCTCTGAAACATTGTCGAGGCTGGGACGGGGAATTGGATGGGCCCTGGAGGAACAACCCTTCTGCCGGCCGATCGTTCTCCCGCAGGCACGGTTCTGCGCCAACGAATGCTCTATCATCAGGGGCGCAGGGTGGTCAGCCGATTCATTCGACCCGCCGGTGCGAGTTGACGCACGGAGACGACACGATGGAATTGCCCAGAAGATCCTTCCTGGCAGGCGCCTTCCTGGTGGTCGGCCCGGCGGGGTCGGCCGCTGTCGAGCGCAGCGCGGCCCCGGGCGTCGCGCGAGGCGACACGGCGGGCCGCGCCTCGCCCGAGGACGCCCTCCACACATCGCAGTTCGTCACCCTCAATGCAGCGCTGGCCGCATGGACCGTGAAAGGCGGCCGTCTGGTCGTCGATCAGGACATCGTGACCTCGCAGACCTTCGGACCCGGCGAGGGGGTTCTGCTGCCGGACAAGGACTATGTTCTCGAAACGCGGGGTCGCCGGACCATCGCCTACGACGGGCCGATCGCGTTCGAATTCCTGCGCCTGCTGCAGACAGAGGGCCGAGCGAATCTGCAGATTCGCGGCCCGCTGACCATCGATTGCCGGGGCAGGGCCAGCACGGGCGTCTGGATCGACAACCAGTTCGTCACCGGAACGGACCGGCGCGACGTAATCGTCGACGGCCTGCACGTCATGAACTGCAAGCTTCATACGAACCATGCCGGCGGGGCGAACGGGATCGTATTCAATGGCGGCGCCGGGCAGCTCGTCATCCGGAACTGGTCGGTGCGCGACATCACTCGTAGAGCCGGCGCCGGACAGGCGGGCTCGTATGGCACGGCCGGGCTGGTGGTCTTCGGCCACTCGACCGACACAGCCAACCCCCGGCGGGTCCTGATAGAGAAATTCCACGTCAGCGCCATCGCGACCGAAGACCGGCCCGGAACCGCGGCCTACAGCGACGGCGACGGCGTGCTGGTGTTCCAGTACAAGGTTGGCGACGACGACGTGGAGGCTCCCGTCATCCGGGAGGGCGTGATCGAGAACGCCTTCGGCCGGGCGATCAAGCGTTACGCCACGGCGTTCGGCGGCCTGACGGAAGACATCACCGTCATCCGCAGCGTCCAGGGCGTGAACACCGGCAGCATCGACATCGCGCATCAGGACGGAAGCGGCGTGATCCGCGACATCAGGTTCATCTACTCGGGCGCGGCGCACGTCACCCCGACAAAACCCGTCGGCATGTCGCTGGGGGTCAGGGCCAACCCCGGTCACGGCGCCGTCGAGAACATCCGCATCGAGGACACGACCGGAGCCGTGAAGGGCTGCCTGGTCCAGCTGTATTACAACATGGCCGACCCCGCCCCACGCCACTATGCGATCCGCAATGTCACGGACACGGGAAAGGCCGAGTGCATTTTCCTGCCAGGCGCGCTGGGGGCCACCGGCCGCGTTTCCATCGCCCTGGAGGACATCGACTGCGAACTGACCAAGGCGGTCTGTCTGACAGACGATCACATCGTCAACCTGACGGTGACGGGAACGCGGCTGGTGAACCGGGGACCCGATGTGCCGGTCGTGCGAACGGTGACCGGAAGAAATGTCATGAAGCCCGACCGTTGGGGATCGTGGCGCGGCGACGCGACCTTGAGAGGATTCACGCGCT
>Ga0233425_10005537_pt1 | contig 19827 bp, 10 predicted proteins | sample Watercolumn_Towu_2_FD_181712 | JGI IMG/M metagenome (GOLD analysis project Ga0233425, IMG submission 181712) | Freshwater microbial communities from Lake Towuti, South Sulawesi, Indonesia - Watercolumn_Towuti2014_140_MG | ecosystem: Environmental > Aquatic > Freshwater > Lake | place... | reverse complement strand
TGCGCCGGATCAACTCCATCTGGAGCAGGCGGTCCTCGGCGGCGGCGTAGCCCAGGCCGAAGAATCCGTCCGGCTCGGCGGCCGCGAACACATGGGGAATGCCCCAGGGATCACGGAGCAGTTCGACTGTGGGAGCGGCGGCCGCGGAGTGCAGCGCCTGGCCGAAGAGCGTCGCCGAGACCAGGAGCGTTGCGGACGCACACCGAATGCGGTTCGCCAGGCAGCGGGTTTTCACGTGCTTCATCGAAACGGGTTTAGCACAAGTGGCTCGGCCGTTACAGCAGCGTCAGGCTGGAAGAGGTCCGGCAGCCGGCCCGCCTATTCGGAACCTCCAGCGTGTTCTGGTGCGGCACTAAACCGAGGTGATCCGCTGTCGCTCTTCGAGCTATGGCGGGACAAGTCGAGACGCTTCTCCGCCACTGCGGACTGTGGGAGGACCAAGCGGCGCGCGCCCCGCCTTCGGCGAAGCTCTCGGTTACGGGCTGAGGTTCAGGGCAAGGGGAAGCTGGGGAGCGATGGCGCCGTGCGCGAAGCGGGACATCCGCTCGGTGGTGAGCTGCACCCCCGAAGGACGGCCAAGCACTTGCCAGGGGACAATTCTGCCCCGGTTCGCCTTGAACGGCACACCCCGGTCAGGCAGACTCCAGTCACGTCGAAAAAGCAAAATCCTATCAGTGGCCTCCCGCACAACGGGCGCCCTTAGGACGGGAGTCCCCTGGATCGAGCCGGCGCCGTTGGGCTGTGTCGACGCCGGTTCGGCAGCCAGAGCGGCCGGGGTCCAGGCTCCGCTGGCGAGGGCAATGGACAGGAGGAGCAGGCGGAGGATCTTCATTGCTGTGCGGGTCGGGTGCCGCCGACGCGGTCGCGCACGCGGGGGAGGCGGGCGTAGGGATCGAGCACCCAGCTGGTTTGGCCGTCGCGCTCCTCGCGCGCGACGGGCATGGCGTCGCCGTTGATCACTGCGGTGACCTTAGGTGCGCTGGTGCAGACCCGGAGGTTGCCGGGATGGGTGCCGAGGTCCTGCCAGATGGTGGCCCGCCAGTGCGCACCGCTCCAGAAGGGGCGGAAGCTGGCGTCCACCTGCAGTTCCAGCGTGCCATCTGCAGCCTGTCGGACCACGAGTTTCCCGAACGGGAACCGCTCGCTTTCAATCCGGGCGATCGGCGTTTCCAGGGTGAGCGGGACCTGAAGGTGCGGCTGCGGCTGGTAGGCGACATACGTCTTTGAGGGCGCCGCGGAGAGGAGCCAGGCGGTCGCGCCCGGCTGCGTCTTCAGGCGGGCGTCGTGCGTGTGCAGTTCGGATGTTCCCACGGCGAACTCGGGCGACTGGAGGTGGCGCAGCACGGGCTGGTCTTTGCCGTCCACACGCCGCAGGAGGTAGTTCTCCTCGTAGCAGTGCCACTTCATCTCCAGGCGGCGTCCGGGTCGCTGATACTGAATGTGCCGGATGAAACCATCCGCCGATTCCTTCACCTTGGCTTTGAGCATGAGGTCGCGGAAGCGCTGGAAGGAGCCGTATTCGGCGGCGTTGCCCATCTCGAGGACGAACCCGCTGCGGGCCTTCACCCATTGCTCGTCGGTGATGCCGTCGATGGTTTCACCCGCGTAGTTGTCCTGGTAGAGCACGACCTGGCGGGTGCGTTCCTCGAGCGTGGTCTTGCAAGGCCCGCGCAGGTGGGTGGCTTCGAGCGGTCGAACGCCAACATACGTCTCGCCGTCCTGAATGAACCACCAGTCGCCGGGCTGCAGTTCCAGCGGGAGGCGCGTCACCGGCTGGCGGTTGACATAGAGCCCGTCCAATCCGGGTTGCCAGCGGAAGAGGAACATCCCCGCCGACACGCGATGGAGTTTGTTGGCGACGGGGCGGACATCGTCATGGCCGCGGTTTCGACCCGAGTAGGTGTAGAGCAGCGTGTTCTTGTGCTGAAGCAGGCCGGCGCGGCCTTGCTCCGCGAACTCGCGCATCCATGGGCCCGGCAACCCTGTCCATCCATCTTTGGCGGGCTGGTCCGGATGGTTTTCGAAGTAGAGTTCCGTCCGGTCCATGAACGCGGCGCCGTTGAACACGTAATGGGGGTAAAGCGTGGCGAGGCGTTTGGGACTGCCGAGGGGCGCATCCTGGGGGGCCCGGGAGTCGTTCCACCAGGCCGAGGCGTAAACCATGCAGCTGGAGGCCTCGTAGGGATGGTTGACCGAGCCGATGGCGTACTGGGCGGTCTGGTAATTGACCATTTCGCCGAGCACGGGATCGGGGCGTGCGTCGGAGATGCCCGCCAGTTTGGGGTAGCGATTCATCCATGGGATGAGTTGCACCGAACAGCGCAGCTCGTTGGGGAACTGCTTCCGCCAGGCGACGTCTTGCAGGTAGGCGGGCAGATCGGGGACCATGCCTTGCACGTCGTCCAGCGGCCAGCGCCCGCCGGCGGCTGGATACCTCCAGACGCCCCAGTCGAAGAATTCATTGAGCCAGATGGGCTTCTCGAGGCCGGTGGCAAACTGTAGGCGGTCGCCGCTCGTGCCCAACCAGGCTCCGGGTGCCATGCGGCTGCCCGGTCCGGTGATCCGTTCCACCACTGGCGACCACATCAGGAAGCGGTTAAGCCAGAGCCGCTCGGCGATCATCCGGGCCATGCGGGTCAGTTCGGGATCGCGCAGGAACGCCTTCATCGCGTCATAGCCGTTTGAGCTGCACCAATGCCCTTCGAGCACATTGAATTCGGAGATGTCACCGCTGAGGTTCAGGTGGTCCAGCTCCCCGCGCAGCCCCCAGTAGGCGGCGTCCCGGACGTCGGGATTACCCGTGACGGCCGAGGTCAACGCGAGGAAGCTCAGGTAATCGTGGGCATTCGCGCCATTGTAACCGGGGGCGTGCATCCACATGGTCGGCTCGACATCGGCGGTCTCGGGGCGGAAAGCCGTGAGCACTTCCTTGATGGCCCGACGCGCCTCTGGCGTGAGCCGTTCGCCAATGCGGAGCGGCAGGTTGGCGAGCGGAATCAGTTCAGTTTGGTATTGGCAAACCTCTTTGGCGGGATTTCGGCGTTTCGGGTCGCGCCAGGCTGCCTCGATCTCCGCCTTCTTCCGCGTGCAGTAGTCAACGATCTCGCGGTTGACGGCGGCTACGTCCTCAGGATCGCCCCTCACGAGTCGCTCGAACTGCGTCAACCTTGGGTTATCGAGTCGGCCAGGGTTGCTCTGATAGATGTTCCCGCGCATGCGGTAGCGCAGCGCCTCCCAACCGCAAGCGACTGTCCCTCTAGGGACGTTGTCGAGCGGCTCGCGGATCATCTCCTGGACGTCCGGATACGGCGGGTTCGCGGGGGAGTCCTGCGCCAGAAGAGCGCTGCCGTGGACCAGTGCCGCCGCAAACAGCACCGCGATTATGAGGCGTGGCCGAATTCGATCATGCATAACGGTGTGAGTTCTTACCAGGTTCATGGGGCTGATGCCGGCCGCTTGGCGTCGAAGCTGAGCCTCAGTTGCCTTCGTTCCAGAGCCTCGATGCCCGCCGCCTCGGCCCGCGGTTCGTTCAAAGGCGGTGTGGGGCGCATGGACGCGGGAAGCCGCGCTGCCGACTGCGGGTGGAGCGGCATCACACACAGTTCGAGGCTATCGAGATGGTCCGGTAGGATTCGCCACAGGGCGCAGTCAAACGGCTGGCCGTTGTAGAACTTGTCGGCCGCGAGCTTGCCTCCGGCATAGAGCCGCGCCACGTCGCCGACAAAACGGATCCGCAGGAGGATGTCGCACTGTCGCCCCGTAGCGGGCACGGCTATTCGCCACACGGCGGCATTTGTCCAAACCGATTCTTCCATGGCGTGGGGCACGTTCGTGCCTTGTATTGCAGCCGCCTTGACCAGCACAGCTTCGATGCGCTCATGGGGCGACTGTTGCTTGGGCAACTGATAGTCGGTGAAGACGCCCCGTTTCCCAGCCCGGAGTGAGCGGCCTTCAACGGAAATGCCGGGCACGGGCGGAAACATGGCGAACTGTGGCGCCTCGCCACCCAGAGTCTCCAGGCGGATTTGATCGTCACGGTCGGGCAGCAGCGCACTGGGCGAGAGGAGTGCGCGGTCGCGTCCGGCCAGCGGCAGTTTCCAAAACTGGCGGCCTTGATCAGACGGCAACACCACGAAGTTCACCTTGGCCCCGTCACGGTTTGTCCGGGTGAATGCGATTCGGAGGCCGGGTTCGCATCGGCGCGGTTTTTCGCCCGCAAAGGCGAACTCGGGCCGGATTCCCTCGTGGGCGGTGAAGAAGAACCAGTGCCGGCCGTCTGCTTCCAGGCGCGCGACCGGCTGCGCCGTGGCGTAGTCCAGCCCGACCCCGGCACAGTCGAGGTTCACCGGCCAGAAGCCGAACGCGCCGGCCGGGATGTCGAGGGGCTGGCGCGGCACAAGCCGGGTCCCGGAATCGAAGTGGAGCGCGAACTGGACGCCATTTCGCGCGGGCCACGCCGATGAGCGGTGGTGGTTATTGAAGAACAGGAAGCCGTGTGCCCCATCCGAGCGCACCGACCAGCGCAAGGGCTCGGCTTCATCCGGCGATGCCGGTCGGCGTTCGGGGAAGCAGGCGGGCATGTGCGCCAGGAGGCTGCCGAAATCGCGCAGGAACAGGTGTTGGAGCCGCAGGCGATGATAGCGTTCGCGGACCTGGCCGAAGGCGCCCAGGGGCGCGGTGAAATCGTAATCCTTCAGCGGCAAATCGTTGGGATAGCCACTGGCTTTGGACTCGTTCAACGTCGTGAGCCGCCCTTCGGGGTTCTGACCGCCTTGGTACATGTAATAGCCCGGGAGGTTGTTGCCCGAACCCAGTTTCACCAGCGCCAGTGCCTCGGTGTCCCGCTCCGTAGTATGGATGCGGTTGGCATAGCTCGAAACCATGCCGCCGCCGATTTCACAGCAGGCGTAGGGGAAGCGGTGGAGAATCCGGTTCTCCTTGTCCATGTAGCTGCGCACGGGCGTGAAATCAAACGCGTCAAGAAAGTCCCGTGGGTTGTCGGTCCAGAAACCGTCTGCATAGCCGCCGAAGAGCGGAATCACCTCCTCCGTCGGCAACGACTGCCCCCAGCCTGTCATGCAGTAGATCGGCACGTCCACGCCCCGCTCGCGGGCGAGCTTCTTCAGCGCGAGCAAGTACGGAAGGTCGTTGCTCTCGTTGTCGAACTGGACGGCGACGACCGGGCCGCCGTCCTTCCACAGCAAACCCTTCATCTGCGCGGCGATTTGGGCGTAGTGCGCGCCGGCCAGCTTCAGGAAGGCCGGGTCGGCGGTGCGCAGCTTGTCGGGCAGCACCAGCTGGAGCGCCCCCATGGAGCCCGCCCCGGCGGTCGCGGCCGCGGCGTCTTGCAGGGCCTGGGCGTCGGGCCTCTGCAGCCAGTCGGGGAAGCCGCCGTTGCGCACCTCGCCGTGCGACCACGGCCCCATGCGCACGAAGGCATAAAGCCCGAGCTCGTGACACAGCTTGAGGAAGTCCCGCAGCGAGCGCTGGCCGGTCCAATCGTACGCGCCGCGCACCTCCTCATGATGAATCCAGAAGACATAGGTGGCCACGACATCAATCCCGCCCGCCTTCATCTTCAGCAGGGCGTCGCGCCATTCGTTGGACGGGCAGCGCGTGAAGTGGAACTCGCCCATGACGGGCATCCACGGTTTTCCGTTCCGATACAAACAGCGATTATCCGCCCACAGGGTGTGGCCGCCGGGTGCGTTGGTTTCGCCGAGGCCGAGGTGGCCCGCGAGCACCGGCTCCTGCGGGGCGGGCAGCCGGATTCCCAGCGGGCTCCCGGCGGCGGCCGGCGCGGGAAAGTCCTTCCGGAACCGCCTGAGCGCCTCCTGCGGGCCCCCGCGCAGAACGTAGAGCCGCCCGCGCACGGTCACGCTCCGGCCGGGCTCGATCCGTCCAAACCACGGGAACAGGTGAAAACAGGCGCGATCATCCCCGGTGTTGGACGACGCCCAAATCGCCCGCTCGAAGGCGAGCGCGACGGTTTTCTTCCGGTCGCGGCTCGTGAGGGCAATCAGCGGCGGGTCGAACCGTTCCGGGCCGTTCACCCACCAGCCCCACTTCACCGGAGTGTAGCCGGTCTGCATGAGCGAGAGGTGCGGTTCGCTGGCCGCCAGCGCGGTGGCCGCGAAACTGAACGCGCGCTCGCCCGACCAGACGTGCAGGCGGTCGTAGAGTTCCGACCAGTTCGTCTGCGCCGGGCTGACGCTGGGCGGCGGGAAGAACCCGGGGGCCTCGGTGGTCGGGATGCAGGTGTGAAGCTGCACGGCCTCGAGGGCGTTCGTGCCGACGTTCTGCAACGTGTAGTTGAGCTTCAGACTGTCGCCATCGGGTTCGACCGCGATGTGCACGGTGACGCCCTGCGCGTAGGGCCACGAGTAGCTCCAGCGGTCGCCGTCGCGCCGCCAGGATTTCTGGCCATCGACGAAGTCGGCGGGCAGCTTCACCTGGAACAGGCCGAAGTCCCGGGAGCCGACGACCACGCCCTCGCAGGTTCGGAAGTCGAAGACGTCGCCCGGGCAATGCGGCGACCGCACGTTGAGTCCGCCCGCCTCGCTGCCGGGGCGGATGGCGATGTCGAGAGGCGCGCCCGCTGTGGCGAGCGGGAGGAGAGACACGGCGCAAAGCAGGCAGGCGAGGAAGCGCGGCTTTCTGCGCGCTGATGGGTCAAGGCATTTCATGGCGGGTGCTTGGATGACTTCAAACCGGGGGGGTGAACAAGGTGGTGTGGGTTTAGGTGTCTGGAGTGGCCAGGGTAGGGGGACATGGCGTGGGCAGCAGTTTCATTTGCCTCCCGCCAAGAATCTGTGGGTGATTTCGGCTGGGCAAACCTGAGGGTGTGGACAGCGAGGTAAGACGAGCAGGGCGGCGGCTGTCGAGCTCCAGCTCGCGCCGCCCTGCGGTCGAAAGCCCGCGATGTCTGCTGCAGGGGCGGCGGGAACAAGAGAGGACTGGCCAACCCAGGCGGGCTTGAATATCCAGTCCTGCGTGTATTCACTCACGCTGAAATCGGTACTCAATCGCGTCCAACCGATCAAGAGCTTCGTTTACGAATCGGTACGGTTTTCCGAAGTGCTGCCCGACACCATCGAAGTGGCAGTCGTACCACGCACCGGGTCCAAAGCGCAATGCAGTGGCTGTAACCGGCACGGCCCGACCTACGATCATCTGGAGACTCGCACTTGGCTCATGACTCCGTTGTGGACCTTCACCCTGGCGCTGATTTACAGGATGCGCCGGGTGGAGTGCCAGACCTGCGGGGTCATCGTCGAGAAAGTCCCCTGGGCCACGGGCAAGCATGGGCTCTGTGATGGTTTCCGCCTTTTCCTGGCTCATTGGGCCCGCTACGAAGCGGATCCGCTTTGCTGTCCCACGTGCGGGTCGGCGATGAAGATCATCTCCTTCATCGAGGGACACCGGACCGAGGTCATCGAAAAGATTCTCCGCCACTGCGGACTGTGGGAGGACCAAGCGGCGCGCGCCCCGCCGTCGACGGCCGTCGCGGTCGAGGGCTGAACAGGAGCCCAAGGAGGAAGCGGGGGACTGCGCCCAGCGTTGCGGCACGGTCCGCTCCATACCCCTGTACGGCCGCGCCGAGGCGAGTCGTGCCTGGCCGGTCAGGATCCGCGGAGTGGTCACCTGTTCCTGGCCCGGCCTCAGGGCCCTCGTCGTTCAGGATTCCACCCGTGGCATCTATGTTGACGAACTGCCGGGCATGGCCGGTCATTATCCGCAGGTCGGCGACCGGATCGAGGTTGAAGGAGTCACAACGCCCGCGGAGTTCGCGCCGCAGGTCCACGCTCAACGAGTCACGCGTACCGAAACGGGGAGACGACTACGGTTCAGGCCGGGGGCGGTTCTGGCCGCGCGGGTGCTCCATCAGGGCCAGAGGGCGCATGGCTTGCTGGAGACGGCGGGAGGATCCTTGGTACAGGGACGGGGTAGTGCCGGTGAGGCGGTGGAACATGCGGGCAAAGTAGCTGCTGTCGGGGATGCCGACGGCGTCGGCTACTTGTGTGACGTTCAACCGTCGTTCGCTGAGGAGCTGGCAGGCCTTGCCGACGCGGAGGCGGTTGAGGTAGTCGACGGGGGATAGGCCGAAGGCCTGCTGGAAATAGCGTTGGAGCGAACGCTCGCACATGTGCGCCATGCGGGCGAGGTCCGCCAGGCGGAGGGGGGTGGCGTAGTGGTGCTCGAGGTGGCTGACCACCCTGCTTACCGCCAGCAAGGTGCAGGAGGTGGGGGTGGTCATGCCCGTGTAGGCGCGTGCCAGGAAGCCGATGATCCGGATGAGGAGCCCCAGACTCAGGTGGCGATAACCGTCGCGGCGCTCGCGGAGCTCCTCCGCCAGCAGAGTGACCCAGCCCATGACCTGGTTCCGGGCGTCAGGGGCCAGGAAGAGTCGGCTCTGAAAGCGGTGCAGGTCGCGAAAGGATGGTTCCAGCTCGAACAAGCCATGGTACCCCGGCAGTCGTGATAGTTCGACTCGAGGGAGGGCCAAGGCGACTGGATCGAAGAGAAGGTTGCAGATCTCGAGGCCCTGGGGGTCGCTGTAACCGTGGGCGAAACCCGGCTTGATGACGAAGGCGTCGCCGACCTCCAGCGGATAGCTGGTATCCTGGGTGAGATGTTGGGCCTGACCGCTGAGGACCAGGACGAGTTCATGGAAGTCGTGGGTGTGCAGGCCCAAGGGCATGTGGTCGTGGATGTGGATGAGCGCGAGCGGGAAGCCGTCGTCGGTGAAGATGTCGGAACGGTCGCCGCGAAAGTGGCCTTGCTCGGGCAACGGAATCGGAGGAGCGGAGGTTGGATCGAGGGGCAACATGATTGAGCAGAGCTGTCGCAATTGTGCTAGAAAATGTCGGAATCGTCAATGACGGAGGTTGTGGGGCTGGGCAATCTGGCATCATCAATCGAGATTTGAGCTGCGATCGCAGGTGCAAGGTGTTCGGCGCGGCCCGAGCCTGATTACATGTCGCCGATATGCCGATACCGCTTTCGACTGCCAGTGGGACCGATGTTGCTCGTGATGCGGGTGCGCCCGTTCCTCGCTCAGCGCCTTCAGGCCGTGGTTTCACGTTGATCGAGTTACTGGTGGTCATTGCCATCATCGCCATCCTGGCCGGCATGCTGTTGCCCGCGCTGTCACGAGCGAAAGGTCAGGCCCAATCGGCGCTTTGTCTGAACAACCTCAAACAGATCAACCTGTCGACATTCCTTTACGCGGACGACAACAGCGATCTCGTGCCTTACGCCTGGTGGTACAACGCGGCCCTCGACAGCGCGGACTCGAACAACTTCCAGACGCTGTTGATTCCCTACGTAGCCAAGCTGAAGTTCACCTCGGGCAACACGACCGAGACGAGCGATTTCGCGAAGAACGTCTTCCGCTGCCCGGCGCGCATCAAGGAGAACCACTGGCGGCAGTACACGAAGTACCCCGGCTTTGCCAACCCGTGGAAGATCAGCTACGCGATGAGCCAGTTCACACTGGTGGGCTATCCGCCCCAGATCACTTCGCCCAGGACGGTCAAGTTGGCCTCGATCCCCGCGCCTTCGCGGTCAGTCGCGGCGGTGGATGTTTCGTATGAACTCAACCATCCCGCCGTCATCAGCCTCGGCAAGGGTGGCGATGGCTTCTACGACATCGGCTACCGGCACGGCGCGAAACATCCAGAAGGGGCGGCGGTCACCACCTTCTTTGATGGCCACGGCGGGAAGTTCAAGCGACAGCAGACCAACGACCTCACCCTCGATCTCAAGACTCCGCGAAACTGAGCGAACGCAGACAACCAACAAAAACACAGCAACCCGATATGAAACCCAATCACAAGTTCATGGCATGCGTGGGCACACTGGCGGCGCTGCTGGCCCTTCCCGCGTGGGGCCAGACGCTGGTCAAGAACCCCAGCTTCGAGAATAACATCAGCGACACCTGGCCGTTCTACGGTCCGATTGACGACTGGCAGACCACCGGCGGCCTCAGCGGCGTCAACACCGCTGGCGGCCCGTTCCACAACAACGGTACGCCCGTGCCTGACGGCCTACGCATTGGGTTCCATCAGGGCAGTGGCACGGTCTCCCAGGACCTCTCCGGGCTCGTCGCCGGCAAACGGTACTGGATCCAGTTCCGCTATGACGCGCGCCAGGGCAGCGACTTGGACATCGCCGTCAAATTCAGCACGGTCAACCAGGGCGGCACGATGGATGAAACCCTCACGACCATCATCAAGCCAAGGCCCGCGATCGCCACCGGAGTGCCGTACTACTCGCGCACCGTCCCGTTCACCCCGGATCTCGACAGTGGCACGCTGACGTTCGACGTCGCCACGCGCGGCGACTCCACGGCGTTGTTTGATGCGGTGACGCTGGTGCAGCGGGACGAGGGCAACTTCGCCGTCATGAACCCGAGCTTCGAGGCGAGCGGCACCGTGTACAATGGCGCGCCCGCCGTCGGCACCGACTGGCCGGCCATCAGCGGTTGGGCCAAGACCGGTGTGGCCGGCGTGGACGATGGTACCGGGGGCAAGGCCAACAACGGCCGGATCCCTGACCAGGCGCTGGTGGTGTTCATTGATGGCGAAGGGTCGCTCGCCCAGACTCTCGCTCCGCTGGTCCAGGGCGACGACTACAAGGTCCAGTTTGCTTACAACGCCAGTACGGGCACCACGCCGCACCTCCAACTCAAGGTGGATAATGCCGTGGTCTGGGAGCAGGACGTCACGCCCGTCCGCGGCACGGCCGCGTATCGCACCGCCGAGGTCACTTTCAAGGCCGCCAGCGGCACCGCGCAACTGAGCTTTGCCAACACGGTCGCCGGCGCAACCGTCTTGCTTGACGACGTGAAGGTGCTCGGCAAGACCGGTTCCGCGCTGCCGCCGCTGGGTATGGAACCCGCCAAAGTCGCCGTGCGGGCGGGCGACGAAGCCACCGGCACCATCACCGTGCCCAGCGAACGTCTCGCCCAGGGACCCGCCGTGATCAAGATTCGCAGCCACAATCCCGGTGTCTTCGTCCTGCCCGACGCGGACGCGGACGGCGTGCTCAGTCTCACGTTTCAGGGCGCGACGCTGGCCCAAACCTTCAAGGTCAAGGGCGTCGGCGTGGGCAGCGCGGCAGTGGAGTTCACCGACTTCGCCGGCACACCACCGCCCGCGGACATCACGACCGTCTTTGTAGGCGCCACCACTTTCGTCCTCAACCCCAGCTTCGAACTGGACAAGGACAGCGGCGTTGGGACGGCTCCAGTTTCCGGTTGGACGACGGGCGGAGCGAACATCGGCATGGCCGGAGCAGGCAACGCCTTCCTCGCAATTGACGACCTCACCACACCGGACCGACGGCAGGTGCTGCGCATCCAGGGCGGGGGTGGCACGGTATCCCAGATGATCAAGGGGCTGACTCCCGGCCAGTTGTACGGCGTGCAGTTTTTCTACAACGGTCGCACCACGGGCTATCCGTACGAAATGGCGCTGGAGGTGAGCTTCGCCGGCCAGCAACTGGTGAAGATCGAGGGCATCGCGCCGGCCGCCCAAAGCGGCCTCACCGACTACTACTTCCGCGAACTGCGCTTCACGCCCGCCGCGGCGAGCGGGTTGCTCGAGTTCAAGACCGTCGTCACCGCCGGCGACGCCACGCTGTTCCTCGACGCCGTCTCGATCGTGCCGCGCGTGGCGAACGAGATCGCCGTGAAGAACTCGAGCTTTGAGGCCAGCCCCATGGGCGCGAACTGGCCTGGCTACCTGCAACCCGACCGCGTGGCCGGCTGGCTCTGCACCGGCGGCTACGGCGTGAACGGCTACAGCCCAGAGACGTTCTTCGTCGAGCCGTTCCTCGATAACGGCATCAACGCCGACCAAGACAACGCCTTCTTCGGCCAGGGCGGGGTCACCGCGAAAACCACGATCAACGGGCTGACCGCCGGACAGAACTACACGCTGGTGTTTAGCTACAACTACCGTGACGGGCGAGGCCAAGGAACCTCCACCACGCCGAATACCGGCCAAACCAGGGTGACCGTGGACGGCGCCGAGTTGCTCACCACCGAAGAGCAGCCGCCGGTGGACACCATCTCGCCCTGGCCAGGTTACCGCCACACGCTGCCGTTTTACCAGGCGTTTGTCCCGATCACACCCGCGGGCGAAGACGCCGAGATCGAACTGGCCCATGTCGGGATCACCGGCGACGAAACCTACCTGCTTGACGGGGTTCGCCTGTTCCCGGGCACGCGCATAGCGCCGTCAATCACGTCTGGACTGACGGACCAGACGGTGCCTTCCGGCACCACGGTGACGTTCAAAGTCACGACGAAGGAAACCGGCCTCGCGTACCGCTGGCTCGTGGATGGCGTCGCGCTGGCGGACGGCAACGGCATTAGCGGCGCCACCACCGCCACGCTCACGATCGCCAACGCCCAGCAGGCCAACGGCGGCACCTACAGCGTGATCGCCACGGACGGCGTGGGCTTCGCGGGCAGCGCCGCGTTGCTGACGGTGGAAGCGCCGCCGGTCGGCGACGTGTCACTGAGTGCCGGCCTTGCCAACGGCAAGGTGGTCATCAGTTGGCCCGTGACGGCCACCGGCTATTGGCTCCAGCGCGCGCCGGCCCTGCCCGCAGCGGCCGCGGACTGGAAGGACGAAACGGCCCCGGCGGTGGAGAACGGCGCGAACTGGGAAGTCAAAGTGGACCCGGCTGGCGCGCAGAGCTTCTTCCGGCTGATCAAATAGCCGCCGCTGGCGCGGGATGAATGCAGACTCGCAGTCCGGGCGCTTGAGACCGAGTTCAGGCGCCCGGACTTTCTGCTTTGGTGAAGGGCTCCGCCGCGGCGAGCGGGGTTTCGCGGTTGGCGGAGCGGTGGTCGGCGCCCGCAGACGGTCTGCATCCGCGCTTCCTTCGGGCAGGGATTCTGCTCTGCTCGGTCCATGAAGCGGCGTGAATTCCGAAGCTGACCGCGGTTTCACGCCGATCCGGGAAGCCCGTGCAACTTTCGACATTCAAGACAACGGCAATGGTTCTCGGCTCGCTCGCCGCGATGCTGGGCGGGCCCTTGTGTGCCCAGACCGTCCAGCTTAACGAACTCCAGTCCGCGAACGACCGGACGCTGCTGGACGAGGACGGCGAGTCGTCGGACTGGATCGAACTGTGGAACCCCGCTGACGCGGCGTTTGACCTCAGCGGCTTTGGCCTCTCCGACAGCCCAGGGTCGCCGTTCAAGTGGAGCTTCGATGCAGGATCCGTGATGGCGCCCGGCGAGTTCCTCGTCGTCTTCGCTTCCGGGAAGAACCGGCAGCCGTCGCTGGCGCCGCCGTTGAGCCCCGATCAGCTTCCAGGCTTGGAGGTCTGGCTGCGCGCGGACGCCGTCAATCCCGCGGACCCGGACCAGGTCCGCACCACCATCGGCGGAACCTTCGTGCGCCGGTGGCTCGACACCAGCGGTCGAGGAAACGACGCCATCCAAACCGCCGATCACCTCGAACCCCTGTGGCTGCCAGCAAGCGCCACCGGCCCGGCGGCGCTCCGCTTTGACGGCGCCAATGACCTGCTCCGGCTGCCGCGCCCGGCCGCCACAAATGACTTCTGTGTCTTCGCCGTCTTCCGCACGTCGCAGTCCCAGGAGACCGATCCGGAATCAGCCTCCAGCGTCGGCGGAACGTCCGGTCAACGCTGGCTTTTCGGCGCGAATCACGGTGGCGATTTCGACGCGGGGATGGGGCTTTCGGCCGGCACCAACGGTTTTTCGGTGTACGAACATGGTTCGGGCTACATGCCCGCGCTGGCGGTGTATCAACGGCCGGTGGGCAACGGCCTGCAGATCGTTGCCGTGAACTACACCTCGCGCCAACCGGTCTTGGATCACCAAGGATTGCTGGTTCACACCGGGCTGAGCTCGCCGCGGCGCGAGGTTTGGGCGCCGGTGGAAATCGGTTCGGGCGCGTATGGCGCGTTTGGCGGCGATCTGCTGGAGGTGCTGGTCTTTCATCGCGCGCTCTCCGCCGGGGAACGCCGGGGTGTTGCCCGGTACCTCGCCGACCGCTACGACATCAAGCTGCCGCTGCCGCGCCACACGAACTTCGCGCTCAACGCCGCGGGCGAGGAGGTCATCCTCACCCGCCCGGACGGAACGGTGGTGGACCGCATCAGCTTCGGCGCCGTGCCGCGAGATGTCTCTTACGGTCGCGCGCCGGAAACCGGAGGGCGGTGGGTGTACTTCGCCGCGCCAACCCCGGGCGCCGCGAACACCACGCCGGGTTCAACCGAGTGGCTGTTCCCACCGACCTTTTCACACGAGGGCGGCTTCTACACGAACGGATTCGATTTGGTGCTCGCCGTCGCCAGCGGCGGCGCGGAAGTCCGCTACACGTTGAACGGCGCGGAGCCGACCACCAATTCACCGGTCTTCTCCGGTTCCATACCGATCCGGAGCCGGGTCGGATCGGCCAACTTCCTTTCCGCAATTCCCACTGTGCCGGGTGGCCAGCCACCGGCCGGCGAAGTCTTCAAGGGCTGGGTCGTTCGCGCGCGGACGTTCAAGGAGGACGCCATGCCCAGCGCGACGGTGACTCGCTCGTTCTGGGTGCATCCCTTGGGACGCGCGCGGTATTCGGTGCCGGTGGTCTCGCTCGCGACCGACCGGAGGAACTTCTTCGATCCGGACCTCGGGATTTACGTTCCCGGCAACGCACCGAACGGCAACTACTCGCAGCGCGGTCCCGAGTGGGAGCGACCCGTTCACGTTGAACTGTACGAACCCGACGGCTCGCTCGCGCTCGCGCAGGACGGCGACGCCAAGATTCACGGCAACACCTCGCAGAATTTCCCCATCAAGGGCCTGGACCTTGACGGCACCGGCGGGGCAGGGCGGCAGCCGTTTCGGCATCGGTTCTTTCCGGACCGGGCGCGAACCGAGTTCGAGCACGTGCTTCTGCGCCCGTCCGGGCACGACCACGGCATGGCGTTCATGCGGGACGAGTTGATGCAACGGCTTGGCAGTGAGACCGGCGCGGAGAGCCAGGCCGCGCGGCTGTGCGTGGTGTTCCTGAACGGCGAGTACTGGGGGCTGCACTACCTCAAGGAGAAAGAGGACGCAGAGTTCGTGGGGTTTTACGGGGATGTGCCGACGGAGAATCTCGACTATCTCGAGGGCTATGCCGTGGCGAAGGCCGGCGACACGGTGCACTACGACGCGATGATCCGGTTCCTGGCGGCCAATGACCCGGCGCTGCCGCCGGTTTACGAACAGGTCCAGACCCTCATCGAGGTGCCCAATTACATCGACTACAAGGTCTGTGAGATCTTCAATTACCGCTGGGACATCGGCAATCACCGCCTCTGGCGGCCGCGCACGCCGGAAGGGCGCTGGCGCTGGCTGCAGTTCGACAACGACGTGGGGTGGGGGGGGTTCTGGGCCGACCAGCCCGGCTGGACCTACGACATGCTGACGGCCGACCTGACGCCCGACGGACGGCTGCACGATCACAACAACGAAGTCACGACGTTCCTTCTGCGCCGGCTGGTGCTCAACGGCAATTTCCGCCGCGACTTCATCAACCGCTTCGCCGATCTGCTGAACACGACCCTGGCGGCGACCAACACCTTGGCGCAAGTGGACCAACTCGCCGCGGTCCTCGCGCCCGAGATGGCCGAGCACTGCCAGCGCTGGCGCGTGCCCGGCTCGCTCGCCCACTGGCAGCAGTCCGTCGAGAGTCTCCGCGAGTTCGCCCGCCAGCGACCCGCCTTCTGCCGGCAGCACGTGCTGAACAATTTTGGCCTGCCGGGCGTCGCCGACGTGTCGCTCGCCGTCTCCCCACCGGGCGGCGGCCGGCTGCGGTTGAACAGCCTCTCGCTCGCACCCGCCACCACCGCGCCGTGGCGAGGCGCCTATTTCCGCGGCAACCCCGTCCACCTCGTGGCCGAGCCGGCGACGGGATATCGTTTCGCCGGCTGGGACGGCTTGAGCGGCGTGGAGACCAATGACGTGCGCTTGCAGTTGCAGGGCAATTGGAGCCTCACCGCGCGCTTCGAGCCGTTGACCGTGACGCCCGCGACGCTCGCCCTCCATGGCGGGCCGCCGCAGCCGCTGGAACTCAGAGTGTCCGGCGCTCCGGGCACCCGCTGGGCCGTCGAAACCTCGCCGGATTTGGTCACCTGGCTGCCGCTCCAGGAACTGACCCTCGGTGCCGCAGGCGGGGGACTCGCGACGATCAACGCCACGTCCGCGCGGGCCTTCTTCCGCGCCCGGCTGCCCGCGGGCCAGCCAGCGAATTGACCCAGTTCCGCAGGGGGAAGGCGTGCCGTATCGTGCGCGGCAGGCCTCTACCCCTGGGCTCACTCCTGGTACACGCGCAGGAAGCGCTGCGGCACTAGGTCCGCCTTCGGCACCACCAGCGTCGCGGGCGACGTGGCGGGCGTCGTGCTTTGGAGGGTGGGCCAATTTCCCCCCAGCGCGGGCGCGCCCTGCAACACCAGCACGCGGCCGGCGGTGCAGGTGACCGTGAGTTCGAGATCGCCGTTCGCCAGGAGCCGCACCCCGCTGATGACCGGCGGATCAATCGTGCCGCCGCCGGTGCCGGCCTTCAGCGGAATGGTGTTGTACGCCTCGAAGCCGGAGAACGTCGCCGGCGCGTCGGCGTCGTCCACGTGCGTGTACCGGGTGAAGGTCGATCGCTCACGGCGCGGTCTGTTTCGCGGCTAACACGGTCTTTCCGGCGTCCGGGATCACCAGGCCTGCGCCCACGGTGGTGGCGTTTTCGAACAGGAGTCGTTCGACTTGGTCCGGCCTGAGCCGCGGGTTCACGCTCCTGACCAAAGCAGCGATCCCGGCCGCTTGCGGTGCGGTCGCCGAAAGCCCCGCCTGGATTTCCGCCGGGTGGACCCCCGGAGGATCGTCCCTGTAAAAGCGATCTGCGAAGCCGAGCCGTGGCTCCGGGTCCCAGCCGCTGGCATAGGTGAATGAGGGCCGCAGCAGGCCGGGATAGGCTTTCGGGTAGTGGAACCATGAGACCACGAGACCGTGGTCCACTGTCTCGCGCACGGCTCCCAACACGTTCGTGTCACTGTTGAACCACCCAGCCCAACTGGCGCTGACGACGTCCGCCTTCACTTCGACGGCGTAACGGAAAGACGCCGCGATGTTACGCGTCAGTTCTTCCTGGCTCTCCCCGCTGCACAAGACCGGCACGATCCGGACCTCAGGGGCTATCGCCAACACGATGCGAGTCATGTCGGTGCCGTGGAAATTCTGCTCGGGGGTGTCGAAGGTCCGGGGCCCGAAGTGCCGCTGGCTCTCGATGCGGCTCGCCAGGGTCGGGTGTCGGAGGTGGAAGCCCTGGTCGGTGACCAGGACCCGCGCACCCTGTCCTCTCGTGATTTCCCACGCCTTCTGGCAATTGAGCAGGTTCAGGAACCACGGCAGTTCCGTGTCCACTTCGACGGCACCCGCAGCGTCGAGCGCCCGGAATCGGAAGACGGCCTCCTCGTCCTTCGGTTTGAACTCGGTGGTGACCGGGTCGACCGTGAAGGGGATCTCCCGCAGCGGAGTCGGGGGCTTGACCATCTGCCAAAGGGGCCGGGCGCCTTTGAGCACTTTCTCCCGAACCTCGTGGGCAGTGGCCTGTGGCCACCTCTCCGCGACCAGCGCGGCGACACCCGCCGCCGTCGCCGCCGCCGTGATCGGTGGGCCGCCCGAATCGATCCCGCTCGTGGAGAAGACGTCGACGCGAATCTCGGCGATTCGGCGGTTGAACGGCAGGTCGGCGGCGCGTCCCTCGATCGAGGGCAAGAGCAGGGATTGTCGGTTGACTCGCCCGACGGTCAGCGCGCCGGCCGCCGCCAACCGGTTGACGGTGGCGATGCTGAGATCCTCTTCAGCCAGATCGGCGGGGACCACAACCAGCACGTCCTTGGCCCGGAGTTGTTCGGTCAGGTTGACGAGGTAGTCGCCCGGCCACGCGGCTGGGTCTGCTATCAGGGCGACGCGCCATCGTGCAGCGACGATGTCAGTCAGCACGTCGTCGCGGGCTGCGGTGTTCGTGCTGCCGCGGCGCACCTCGATCCGGGCGCGCGGCGCGATGTTCTGGATCAGAACCTGGGCATCGGTGCCTTCGGACATTTGAAGGACGCCCGCTTTGACGCCTTCCCCCAAGGCTATGGCGTGGGCGATCGGAAGGCGGACAAACAGACTGACAAAGTCCGGGTAGGGCAGCACCCGTGAAACGATCTTGCTGCCCTTCCACACGACGGGCCCGGCCTCCTTGGTCGGTGGGTGCGTCCAGTCCGCCTTCGTGGCTGGCCGCTTGGGCCCACTGGAGCGGGGACTCGGCGAGGATGGACCGGGAGGCGTCTGAGCGGCGGCGAGCAGGGTCAGACTCAGCGCGGCACACGCTGCGGACAATTGGAGCTTCGCGTTCATAGGGGTGTGATTTGGGTTGTTTACCGATGGCGGTTCGCGGCAAGGGCAAGGGGGGCCAGCGCCAGACGCGTGAACGGCACGAAGAGGGCGACGATCGCCAAGCCCCACCACTGTTGCTGGTTCCAGGTGGGCAGCATCCAGACCAGCAGGCTCACGATTCCCAGCCATCCCCCTGCCAGACCAGTTGCGTAGCGCCAGGTGCAGTGGCCAGCCCGTAGGCCGCAGACCAAGGCGCTGAAACCCGCTCCCCATTTGACCAGCAAGAGGGCCAGCACGGGAATCCAGGGTGGGCTTCCGCCCTCGGGAGGACTCAAATAGCTGGCCATGCCCCAGGTGCCAGCCCAAGCGACAATGCCAGCCAGCAGCATGTTGGGAAACCCCTCGACCCGTCCCCAAAGAAAGAGGGGCAGGGCGCCAATCAGACCGTGGGCGCTGAGGGCCATCAGCCGTCCCGACGTGGCGTAAATGCCAGGCAGATCGACGCCCGCCCAGCGCGGGTGAAGGTGCGTGTGAACCTCCAGCAACAGCAGCCAAGGAAGCCACACCATCAGCCAAAGGCCCAGGGCAGCTAACACCCGTTGAGACGCCAGTGTGCCCGCGCTCACTGGACGCACACTGCGGAACGGCGAGAGCGAGGTTCGGAAACCGGTTCCCGGCTCGCTCCCGAGAAAGAGGCCGCTCGCCGCCAGCCAAAAGACGCCCAGCGGCGGCACCACCATCGCCGTGATGTGCAGGACCAACGACAGGCTAACCTGAGGGGAATTAGACCGCGTAACGAAGCGCAATACCTGCATCCCCACCAGCAAGAGCAGGAGTGTCGTCCACGTGATGAGAAAGGTCCTCCCGAGGGGCGCTACATCCGACCAGAACAGGGCTGCTGCGGGGCTTTTGACCATCGGCATGACCGGCCGACCGTGGAGCAGCCGAGTGCCGAGGCGATTCAGAGGAACTTCCCCTGGCCAGGCTCCGCAGCGGTTGAGGCGGGCTGCGGTGTAGGCGAGCAGGCCCAAGAGCGGGATGGCCACCGGCACCGCCCGGCGCATGAACTGGCGCTCGGCCTGCCAACTCGCGCCGTCCAGCGGCAGCACGGCGAGAAGCATCATGATCGGAAACCACAGCGCCAGCGTCGGCCAGAACTGGCTCGGTTTCCGCGGGAGAATCCAGGCCAGGGTCTGCATCACCGCAACGCCCAGCAGCAGCACCAGGAACACATGCGTGAAATCCAGATCGGGGAAGAGGCGGCGGAACAGAATCATCCAGGCCCCGACCAGGCAGCCCACGAGGGCGCAGGCCGCCACGAACGGGATGAGTACCAGGACGCCGGTGCGCACCGGAAGGACGAACCAACGCGTCACCATCGAGTTCATCCGCCAGCCTTCCTGACTCTCCATCAGGGTGAACGGAGCGAAACTCAG
>Ga0233425_10005536_pt1 | contig 19829 bp, 14 predicted proteins | sample Watercolumn_Towu_2_FD_181712 | JGI IMG/M metagenome (GOLD analysis project Ga0233425, IMG submission 181712) | Freshwater microbial communities from Lake Towuti, South Sulawesi, Indonesia - Watercolumn_Towuti2014_140_MG | ecosystem: Environmental > Aquatic > Freshwater > Lake | place... | reverse complement strand
AGCTCGTCGCCCTGCTGCCAGGTGCGGTGCTCGCACTCGAGGCAGTGGGTGAAGTCGACCTGCGAGCCGTCGGTGAGCTCCATCGAGATGCGCGTGACGCGCTCGGAGTCGCACATCCGGCAGCGGACGCCGGCGCGGCTGCCGCGCTGGGTCAGCGATCCCAGCGGAGTAGCGGCGGCGGCCTGAGAGCTGCTGCGAGCCATGGGTGGGTCCCCTCTATGTCGAGCGTGTCCCCGGGGCCGCGACCGGCGGCCCGGTCGCGACGGTCGTGCCGTCGAGCGCGACGCCCCACGCGCCGCGGGACGCCCGGCACCGAGCTGCTCGACGCAGTAGCTGCTCCCCCGACCAGCACGGCGCACGCACGTCCTGGGACCGGACAGTACGGCCCCGGGACCGGTCTTGGGAAGAGTCGAGAGTGGCGGTTGAGCGTATCTGTGACTGATGAGACAGAAGTGGTCACTGTTCGCACTTTCGTGACCACGTCCAGTAATCGGACAGCGCCGGACTCCGTACGGCTGTGACGCAGGGTGCGGAGCGGCCGTCAGCAGAGAGCCAGCGGGACGGGACGCGCGGCGGGCCGGTCAGGCGTCGACGTCGGTGCGCAGCACGCGCAGGTGGCCGCGGCGGCCCACCTCGACCGGCGCCGGGACGGACTCGCGCGGGCGGGCGGCCTCGCGGACGGCGTCGGCGAGCGCCTCGAGGTCGTCGCTGGAGGGCTTGAGGGCCTCGGGGTCGGGCTCGAGCCGGACGACCTCCCAGCCCACCGGGGCGGTCATCCGCCCGGCGTGGTGGGCGCACAGGTCGTAGCAGTGCGGCTCGGCGTAGGTGGCGAGCGGGCCCAGGACGGCGGTCTGGTCGGCGTAGACGTACGTCAGCGTGGCCACAGCCGCACGGGTGCAGCCGGGCTTCGAGCAGCGACGGGCCGGACTCACGCCGTGACTGTATTGCCGGCGTGCGACGCCGCCCGGCATCGCCGCGCCGTCAGCGTGTCCACGTGTGCTCGTGCAGGGCGCCGTCAGTCCCCGCTGCCGCCGCCGCGCTCGTCGTAGCCGGGGTCGAGGTCGCCGGGGGCGACGCCGAGCACCTCGGCGAGCTGCTCGGCCACGAGGTCGCGCAGGAGGTCGACCCGGGCGGGCCGGTCGGGAGCGCGCAGCTCGACCGGGCGCCGGTACACCGTGACGACCGCGACCGGCCGGCCGCCGGGCGCCGGCGTCTCGGTGCGGCACTCGGCGAGCACCACCTCGGCGCCCTCGGCGACGTCCTGCGCCGACACCGGCGGCGAGTCGACGATCTCGATGTCGACGGCCTGCAGCCGGTCGGACCACCGCGGCTGCAGCCGGTCGACGGCGTCGGCCACGAGGTCGCCGAACCGGTCGGTGCGCGTGATCGACGCCGGGGACGTGGCCGGCGCGAGCGGCCCGCGCAGGCCGCGGCCGTGCCGGTCGCGGCGGTGCCGCCGGGAGCGCGCGCTCGCTGTGCCCACAGCCAGGAGGGTAGGCGCGCTACCGCACGCTCGACGCCGGGGCGTCGATCACGGGCGGCACGGTCGTGGTCGCGCGCGTCGGCAGCAGCGGCGCGATCGCCAGCATCGGGCCGCGCGGCCCGTTCTCGACGAGCTGGCGCGCGGCGTAGACGCGGCCCGACACCGGGGTGACCACGAGCAGCGAGTTGTCGGAGTCGACCGGCACCTGCGCGTACTGCGACGTGCCAGCAGCGACGTCGACGGTGGCGGTCCACGCCGGGGCGGTGCCGTTCTCGCGGTAGACGTCGAGGCGCACGACCGAGTCGGCCCCGGGCGCGGCCAGCGCGACGCCGTGCACGAGCGTGCCGCTGCCCAGGCCCGTGCGCAGACCGACCACGATGCCCGGCGACGTCAGCGCGGGGACACCGGCCGCGGTGTCGCGCTCCTTGAGCTGCGTGCCCTCCCCCGTCGTCACGACGACGGAGGCGGCGACCGGCACGTCGGACTCGATCACCAGGCCCGACGGCTCGCCCTCGAGCACGTCGGTGAGCTTGAGCGAGGTGACCTTGCCGGCCTCGAGGTCGAGGGTGCCGAAGCCGGCGGGGGTGAACGAGCCGGACGTCGACATCAGCCGGATCGAGGCCTCGGCCGCGCCGCCCTGCGGCACGAGCAGCAGCCGCGCCGTGGCGACCTTGGGCACCGACGGGATCACGACCGTGCGGGCGGCCTGGGTCACCGGCAGCACCGACATGCCGAGCGGGATGAGGCCGTCCTGCACGGTCTCGAGCGCCGAGGCCGCGATGCGCCCGGAGCGCGCGATCACGTGGATGGCGGTGATCGCCTGCTCCGGCGCGAGCGCGGCGAGCCGGACGACGCTGCGCGACAACGGCGGCACGACGACGCCGGAGCCCGCGGGCGAGGCGATCTCGCCCTCGGGCCCGTAGACCAGCAGGTCGATCTGCGCGGCGCGGTCGTCGTCGTTGACCAGCAGGACCTGGGTGGTGCGGCCCACGGTCGAGCCGCCGCCCAGGATCCAGCCGTCGGTGAGGGGACGCGCGCAGGGCGACGCCGCGAGGCCGCGGGTGGCGCCCTCGCCGGACCGGGTCACCTGGTCGGCGCCGAAGCCGGCCGACCACGAGCCGGTCGCCGACGCGACACGGGGCGAGGAGTTCTCGCGCTGGATGATGTCGGTGACGACGTCGCCGGGCGCCTCGATCGCCTTGGGCGCGGCCTCGGCGTCCTTGTCGAGCCACGACAGGCGCGCGCTGCCGTCGGACGCCTGGACGCCGGCGACCGGCGCCACTCCGGCGCTGACCGTGCTCACCAGCGAGCGGGTGGCCACGGTGACGGGGCACAGCAGGTCGGCGCTGGCGACCGGCTCGACGGCCGGCTCCGGGCGCTGCGAGTCGTCGGCGGGCTGCGCGAGCTGGCCGGCCCCGACCACGAGCGCGACGGCGGCGGCGCCGATGAGCACCGTGCCCCAGGGGCGGCGGAACCACGACTGGCTCATGCGGGCACCTCCTCGGGGCCGAGCTCCTCGTCCTCGTCGTCGTCGACGCGGCGGCGCGACGGCAGCGCGAGCAGCACGGTCAGCAGCAGCACCGCGCCCTGCGCCCACAACCAGCGCGAGCGGTCGGAGCCGTCGAAGGAGATCGCGATGCTCGTAGCCCCGCTGGGTATCGGCGCGGTCTGCAGCGACGGGTCCGTGACGCCGTCGGCAGAGGGCGACGCCGGGTAGACGGGCTCGCCCGCCACCGCCCAGCGCCACCGCGGGTCGGCGGCCTCGGCGAGGAGGAACGAGCGCCCGTCCGGGCCGGACTTGAGGTCGCGGTCGATGGCGGTCGGGGTGCGCAGGTCGCCGCTCGTGGTCGGGACCGGCCCTGCGATGCGCACCTCGATCCCCGACTCGATGCGGGTGGCGACGGTCAGCGCACGGCCCGACCGCGGCACCAGCTCCCACAGCGTGTCGCCCTCGCGCGAGGCCAGGCGGCGCAGGCCGCGCTGCGAGTCGAGAGCCTCGACGACGGGGTCGTCCTCGGGCCGTGCGTCGGCGAGCACGACGTAGCGCACGCCGTGGTCGGCGAGGTCGTCGACCTCGCTCGCGCCGATGCCGGCGACGAGGCGCGCGACGAGCCGGTCGACGACCGCGCTCGTCGAGGTGGCGGGCGCGACGTCGGGGTCGGACAGCTGCGGCTCGGTCGTCGAGAGCAGGTCGTAGACGACGGCGCCGCCGGCGCGCTGCAGCACCAGGGCGCGGGGCCGCACCGGCGTCTGCATCTCGGCGGCGACGAACGCGGGCAGCACCTCGTCGGACGACCGGCGCAGCGGCCCGTCGGCCCCGACGAGCAGCAGCGCGGAGGAGCCGATCGGCGCGAGCACGAGCAGGACGGCGAGGATCACGACGGCCGGCTGGCGCCAGCCGAAGTCGCGGCCCGCGAGCAGCCCGGGGAGCCGGTCGATCGTGAGGGCGACGGCCAGGATCAGCGCGCCGGCCCACAGCGCGGTGGGCACGCCGGGCCACGGCGCGATCGGGCCGTCGACGGACGGCACCGTCACGCGCACGACCGTCATGACGACGGCGGCGACGAGGCCGGCCATGCCCACCGACCACACCAGCGCGATGGTGCGGCGGCCCCCGGGGACGCCGAGGCAGGCCAGGCCCGCGAGAACGATGCCCGCGCCGAGCCACAGCGGCGTCGAGCCGGGGCCGCCGGGGCGCAGCAGCAGGACGTCGACCGCGGACAGGCTGCGGTCGACCGGACCGGTGAGGCCGGGCTCGAGCAGCAGCAGGCCGGGCTCGCGCACGACGCGCAGGCTCCACGGGACGAGCAGCGCGACCGGCAGCAGCGCAGCGACCGCGAGGCGCACGCGCGCACCGGCGCTGCGCGACACGGTGAGCGCCGCGACGACGGCGAGCCCGACGACGATCGGCCACACCACCGGCGTGAACGACACGACCACCGCGAGCAGCAGGCCCGTGCCGAATGCACGGCGCCACGTGACCGGGCCGGTGAGGCCGACGAGGCGGAACACCGAGCGCGCCAGCCATGGCAGCAGGATGAGCGACGCCGCGGACCCGATGCGGCCGGCCGACAGGGCGCCCGTCATCGCGGGCAGCGTCGCGTAGGCGGCTACCGCCCAGACCCGGGCGGGCACCGAGATGCGCAGGCCGCGGGTGGCCAGCCAGGCCGACAGGCCGGACAGCGGCACCACGAGCAGCAGCAGGACGTCGACGGCGGTGGTCGCGGATCCGCGCAGCAGCCCGGCGAGGAGGAACAGCGGGAGCAGCCAGGCCGGCGCCTCGGCCGCGGAGCCGACGCCGACCTCGTGCCACGCGGCCGTGTACGCCGCCCACAGGTCCATGGCGCCGTCGGGCGCCGGCACGAGCGCCCCGCCGACCAGCTCGCCGTCTCCCACGAGCAGCGACCGCACGCCGACCAGTGCGACGAGCAGGAGCCCGAGGACGGTCAGGGTGCCGGGCCGGGTGAACCACCGGCGGATGCGCGAGGGCCGGTGATCGTCGGCGTACCAGCCGTCGGGGTCGTCGGAGGCGGAGTCGAGCACCGAGCGCTGGACGTCGCCGCCGTCGCGGCCGGCGACGAGGTCGGCCACGGTCTCGAACGCGTGGCGCACCTGCGCGCCGCGCGGCGCGAGCAGCGACCGCACCTCCTTCTCCGGCACGGCCCCCGGCATCGACGCCGCGGCAGCGACCCGGGCGCGCGATGCCTTGAGCCCCGCGCGGTCGCGGACGGCGTCGCGGAAGGCGCCCCACTCGTCGCGGGCGGCGTCGGGCGCCTTGCCGAGCAGCAGGCCGAGGGCGCGCAGCAGCGAGCCGACGAGCATCCGCAGCGTCTGCCACGGGCCGCGGATGCCGCGCGAGTGGGCGCGGATGAGGTGGATGGCCGACACGCGGTCGATGCGCTCGGGCCGCTCCGGGTGCGGCGGCGAGCCGGCGTCGACCGGACGGCGGTGGTGGGTGGCGGCGGCGCGGTGGTGCACGACGGCGTCGGTGGCGACGAGGACGCGGTGGCCGGCGACCCGCGCGCGCCAGCAGAAGTCGACGTCGTCGCGGAAGAACGGCAGCGCCGGGTCGAAGCCGTCGAGGGCGTCCCACACGTCGCGCCGCACGAGCATGCCCGCGCTGCCGACGGCGAGCACGTCGCGGTCGCCGTCGTGCTGGCCCTGGTCGAGCTCGCGGCGCTCGAGCCCGGTCCACCGGTTGCCCGAGCGCGCGACGGTGACGCCGGCCTCGACGAGGTGGGCGCGGTTGGCCCAGCCGCGCACCTTCGGGCCGAGCACCTCGGCGCTGCGGTTGCGGTCGGCCGTGCGCAGCAGCGCCTCGAGCGCGCGGGGGTCGGGCGCGCTGTCGTCGTGCAGCAGCCACACCCACTCGACCACCGGCTCGTCGTCGTCGGCCGCTGCCGGGGCAGCGGCGGGCGGGGCCGCCGCGAGGCCCGCCGCGAGCGCGGCGCCGAAGCCGGTATCGCGGGCGGCGGTCACGACGTCGTCGACGACGCCGGCGGCCCGGGCCTCGGCGAGCTGCTCGGGGGTGGCGTCGGTGCTGCCGGTGTCGACCGCGACGAGCACGTCCGGGCGGCGGGTCGCGCGCGACAGCGCGGTGATCACCGCGGGCAGCCAGCGCGCGCCGTCGTGGGCGACGAGGACGGCGGTGACGCGGTGCTCGCGCGGGGGCAGCTCGGGCTCGAGCGTGTGCAGGTCGTCGAAGAGGCCGGGCGCCTCGTCCTCGAGCGGGGTCTCGTCCTCGAGCGGCACCGCGTCGAGCGGGGTGGAGGGGACGACGTCGGCGAGGTACTCCTGCGCCTCGGCGTCCTCCTCGGCGGCCTCGCGCGCGACGGGCCCGTCCACGGCGGGAGCCGGGGCCGGGGCGGCAGCCGGCACGGCGGCGGGCTGCCCCTCGGGGCCGGCCGGGGGCTGCGCAGCGGCTCCGGGGACGCCGGAGCCGGTGGCGACGATGTCGGCGACGTCGTCCTCGTGGCCGGGCAGGTCCGACGACAGGCCGCGGACGTGCTCGCCGAGGCGCCGCAGCTCCTCGATCGAGTCGGGGGCGTCAGCGGGGCTCGAAGGCCCCGGGGTCGGGGCCCCGTCGTCCCGCGCGTCGTCGTCAGCCATGGCGCGGGCCACCCTAAGCGACGTTGCTGATAAGGCCTCCAAGCGGAGGCCTCGTTCCTCGGCCTCCGCGTCGGCCCCGCTCCGGCCGGCGGCCCAGGCTCGCTGCGCTCGCGGTCGGCCCGTTCGACGGGCCTCGCTGCGCACCGGCCCGTCTCCGGTCCTCCGGGCCGCCGTCCTGCGCGGTCGTCGCCTCCGGCGGGCCCAGGTCTCGCTTCGCTCGCCCGCTGTCGGTCGCTGCGGCTGGCTCGCCCAGGGGCTCGCCGGCCTTGCGCCCTCCGGGCCCGCGCGGACGCGCCGGGTCATCAGTGCCCGGCTCTGGCGTGGATGTCGCCGGCCTTCACCGGGATCGGTGGCCGTGGTCGGGTGAGGCGTGGACGCCCGGCGGCCGTCACCGCTCACCGGACCCCTGATGGCAGCGGGCGGGCGGGCCGGAGGGTGTGAGGCGGGGGCCGGAGCGCAGCGCAGGCCCTCGCCGAGACGCCCGACCGCGAGCGCAGCGAGCCTGGCCCGCGCGCACGCCCCGACAGACCGACCCGGCCACCGACCGCGGCGGAGCTTGCGGAGCCGCCGCACCGCTCGCCCGCGCCCGCAGGGCGCCGCACTCGTCCGCCCCGGAGGACCGAAGGCTCGGGCCGATGCGCAGCGAGGCCCCGGGCCGCACGGGCCGACCGCGAGCGCCAGCGAGCTGGGGCGGACGACCCAGGCGAGCGCTGCCCCGACGCCCGCCGACGAAGGAGGCGGGCTTGGAGGGGCTGATCTACACGGCGGCCTTCTTGAGGCGGCGGCGCTCGCGCTCGGACAGGCCGCCCCAGATGCCGAACCGCTCGTCATGGGCGAGGGCGTACTCGAGGCACTCGACGCGGACCTCGCAGGTGGTGCAGACGCGCTTGGCCTCGCGGGTCGAGCCGCCCTTCTCGGGGAAGAACGCCTCCGGGTCGGTCTGCGCGCAGAGCGCACGCTCCTGCCAGCCGAGCTCCTCGGCGTCGGTCAGCGGCAGGATGGTGGCCTCGCTCACCCCGTACCTCCTCCGGCGTGGGCCTGACGCCGCGCATCCCCGCGACGCGCCGGGCCCGGATCCTTGACACCGCGCGCTCGTCGCGTGCGGACGGGGGAATTACACGCGTGTAAGAGCCCGTAGTCAACCCCGCGAGGTGACGAGGGAGTAAACCTTGCGGGCCGGTCGCCGCAGGTCAGCGGCCGTGTCCCCTGTGCCAGGGGCCGGCCGCCGCAGATCCTGCGGCGGCGCCGGATCGGCTCGCGGGCGCGACGCGCCCGGGCGCGGGGTGCGGCCCCACCTGCGGCGCAGCCCTGCGCAGGGCGGCAGCGGGCACGCACCGGCGCCTCCCGGCGCGGGCGGGCGCGCGGCTCAGCCGACGACCGGCAGCAACGGGAGGACCGGCAGCAGGTCGGGCGCGGCCTGCTGCGCGGCGATCCGCTCGGCGGGGACGCGGCCGTACAGGGTCGTCCGCTGCCGGGCCGGGCGGCCGGCGGCCGCGGCGAGGGCCTCGAGCTCCGCGACGGTCTTGCGGGAGCCGTGCTGGGAGCCCGCCATCCGGCTGATGGTCTCCTCCATGAGCGTGCCGCCGATGTCGTCGCAGCCGCCCTGCAGCAGCGTGACGACGTCGTCGGTGCCGAGCTTCACCCACGAGCACTGGATGTGGTCGATGGCGCCGTGGAGCATGAGCCGGGCCAGGGCGTGGACAGCGCGGTCGTCTCGCCGCGTCGAGCCCGGACGGGCGACGCCGGCGAGGTAGACGGGCGCGTTGTGGTGGATGAACGGCAGGGCCACGAACTCGGTGAACCCGCCGGTGCGCTCCTGCAGCTCGCGCAGCAGCGCGAGATGGGCGACCCAGTGATGAGGCGCGTCGACGTGGCCGTACATCATCGTCGAGGTGGTGGGCAGGCCGACCTCGTGCGCGGTGGTGACGACGTCGATCCACGCGGCGGTCGGCAGCTTGCCCTTGGTGAGCACCCAGCGGACGTCGTCGTCGAGGATCTCGGCGGCCGTGCCGGGCAGCGAGTCGAGGCCCGCGGCCTTCGCCTCCTGCAGCCACTCGCGGACCGGCAGGCCGGAGCGGGTGGCGCCGTTGACGACCTCCATCGGCGAGAACGCGTGCAGATGGATGCCGGGCGCGCGGCGCTTCACCTCGCGGGCGAGGTCGAAGTACGCAGTGCCGGGCAGGTCGGGGTGGATGCCGCCCTGCATGCAGATCTCGGTGGCCCCGACATCCCACGCCTCGGCCACGCGCTGGCCCACCTCGTCGAGGGAGAGCGTGTAGGCGTCGGCATCGGTGCGGCGCTGCGCGAAGGCGCAGAACCGGCAGCCGGTGTAGCAGACGTTGGTGAAGTTGAGGTTGCGCGTCATGACGTAGGTGACGTCGTCGCCGACGGCGTCGCGGCGTACGTCGTCGGCGATGCGGGCGAGGGCGTCGAGGGCCTCGCCGTCGCAGGACATGAGGGCGACGGCGAGGCCGAGGTTCTCCGGCCGGGCCAGCGCCGCGGGGTCGTCGGCCGCCAGCGCCAGGCCGGCGCGCACGTCGGCGTCGAGCCGGGCCGGGGCCGCGCTGCCGATCTCGCGGGCGTGGGCGCCGATGGCCGCCCAGTCGCCGTACACCTCGTCGAAGTCGCTGCGGCGGTCGTCGGTGCGGCCGGTGTCGTCGATCGACACGGCGAGGTCGGTGCGGCCTCCGGAGAAGCCCTCCGCGAAGGCGGCGTAGCCCTCGGCGTGCTGCCACGGCCGGCCCTCGGGGATGCGCCCCTCGACGGCGAGCCCGTCGGGGCCGGCGAGCGCCGCGACGTGGGCGCGGACGCGGGGGTCGATCCACGGGTCGGGCCGCAGGACGTACTCGGGGTGCGCGGTGAGCCGCTCGCGCAGGACGAACCCGGCCTCAGCGGTGACGCGCGCGAGCTCGTCGATGTGGGGCCAGGGACGCTCGGGGTTGACGTGGTCGGGCGTGAGCGGGCTGACGCCGCCCCAGTCGTCGACGCCGGCGCGCAGCAGCTGCTGCACCTCGTGGGGGTCGGTGAGGTTGGGCGGCGCCTGGATGCGCATCCGCGGCCCGAGGAGCAGGCGGGCGACGGCGATGGCGGCGAGGTACTCGTCGAGGGCGAGGTCGTCCTCGTGGCGCATCGCGGTGTCGGGCTTGGCGCGGAAGTTCTGGACGATCACCTCCTGCACGTGGTGGTGCTCGCGGGCGGCCCGCCGGATGTCGAGGATCGACTGCGCGCGCTCCTGCCAGGTCTCGCCGATGCCGACGAGGACGCCGGTGGTGAACGGGACCGACTGGCGGCCGGCGTCGGTGATGGCGCGCAGCCGGACCTCGGGGTCCTTGTCGGGGCTGCCGAAGTGGACCGCGCCCGGCTCGGACCACAGCCGCGACGCCGACTGCTCGAGCATGAGGCCCATCGACGGCGCGACGGGCTTGAGCCGGGCGAGCTCCTCCCACGTCATGACGCCGGGGTTGAGGTGCGGCAGCAGGCCGGTCTCCTCGAGGACCCGCACCGCCATCGCGCGGACGTAGGAGAGCGTGTCGTCGTAGCCGTGGGCGTCGAGCCACTCGCGCGCCGCGGGCCAGCGGTCCTCGGGCCGGTCGCCGAGGGTGAACAGCGCCTCCTTGCACCCGAGCGCCGCGCCCTGGCGGGCGATGTCGAGCACCTCGTCGGGCGAGAGGTACATGCCGTGCCCGCCGCGGCGCAGCGAGGCGGGGTCGGTGGCGAAGGTGCAGTAGTGGCAGCGGTCGCGGCACAGCCGGGTGAGCGGGATGAAGACCTTGCGGCTGTAGGTGACGATGCCGGGCCGGTCGGCGTCCTCCAGGCCGCGGTCGCGCACGGCGCCGGCGAGGCCGAGCAGCTGCTCGAGGTCGTCGCCGCGGGCCTGGAGCAGCGCCGCGGCCTCGTCGACGTCGAGGGCGACGCCGCGGGCCGCCCGGCCGAGGGCGCGCTCGATCTCGCGGGGCGTCGCCGCCCTGGCCTGCTCCATGCCGCGAGCCTACGTCGGGCCCCGGACGCCGGCAGGCAGGGGATCGGGGCCGGCTCGGGGCCGGCATCGGGGCAGGGAGGCCGGGGCGGACCCCGGGTGCGAGGATCCCGGCATGCGCATCACCCTGCTCGCCGGCGGCATCGGCGGCGCCCGGTTCACCCGCGGCCTGCTGCACCACCTCCGGACGTCCGGCACCGATGCCGACGTCACCGTCGTCGGCAACACCGGCGACGACATCCGGGTCTTCGGCCTGCAGGTCTGCCCCGACCTCGACAGCGTCATGTACACCCTCGGCGGGGGCATCAGCGAGGAGCGCGGCTGGGGCCGCGAGGACGAGACCTTCGTGGTCAAGGGCGAGCTCGCGAACTACGGCGTGGAGCCCTCCTGGTTCGGCCTCGGCGACCGCGACACCGCCACCCACCTCGTCCGCACGCAGATGCTCGACGCCGGCTACCCGCTCTCGGCCGTCACCGAGGCGCTCTGCGCGCGGTGGCAGCCCGGCGTGCGCCTCGTCCCGATGACCGACGACCGCGTCGAGACCCATGTCGTCGTCGACGGCGACGAGCCTGGCACCCGCCGGGCGCTGCACTTCCAGGAGTGGTGGATCCGCTACCGCGCCTCGCTGCCGGCGCTCGCGTTCGTCCTGGTCGGCGGTGAGACCGCGAAGCCCGCGCCCGGTGTCCTCGAGGCGATCGCGGAGGCCGACGTCGTGCTGCTGCCGCCGTCCAACCCGGTCGTGTCGATCGGCATGGTGCTGCAGGTGCCCGGCGTCCGCGAGGCGCTGCGCGCGACCGCCGCACCGGTCGTCGGCGTCTCCCCCATCGTCGGCGGCGCGCCGGTCCGCGGCATGGCCGACGCCTGCCTCGCCGCGATCGGCGTCGACACCACGGCCGAGGCCGTGGCCCGCCACTACGGGCCGCGCGTCGCGGCCCTCCCCGCGGGGGCCGACGGCGGCGGCCTCCTCGACGGCTGGCTCGTCCACGACGGCACCGGCTCGATGGCGTCCGACGCCGACGCGGTCGACCCGCTCGTCGCGCTCGGCATCGCCACCCGGGCCGTGCCCCTGCTCATGACCGACGTCGAGGCCGCGGCCGCCATCGCCGCCGAGGCGCTCGCGCTGGCCGAGGACGTCCGCCGGTGACGACCCCGCTGCAGGTCGTCGGCATCGACGGCCTGCCGGAGATCGCGCCCGACGACGACCTGGCCGCGATCGTCTCGCCGCTGCTCGCGCAGGTCGCGTGGCCCGACGGCTCCACCGGCGTGCGCGACGGCGACGTCGTCGTCGTGACGAGCAAGGTGGTGAGCAAGGCCGAGGGCCGTGTCGTCCAGGCCGACGACCGCGAGGACGCCATCACCGCCGAGGCGGTGCGCGTCGTGGCGACCCGCGGGCAGACCCGCATCGTCGAGACGTCGCACGGCTTCGTGATGGCGGCAGCCGGCGTCGACGCGTCGAACACGCCGGCCGGCACCGTCGTGCTGCTGCCGGCCGACCCGGACGCCAGCGCGCGCGGCCTCCGGGCCCGGTGGGCGGCCGACCACGGCGCGGTGCTCGGCGTCGTCGTCACCGACACCATGGGGCGGGCCTGGCGCGACGGCCTCACCGACAACGCGATCGGCGCCGCCGGGCTGCGCGTGCTCGACGACCACCGCGGCCGCACCGACGCCCACGGCCATGCGCTCGAGATGACGGTGACCGCCGTCGCCGACGAGATCGCGTCGGCCGCGGACCTGGTGAAGGGCAAGCTCTCCGGCTCCCCGGTCGCGGTGGTGCGCGGGCTCGCCGAGCACGTGCTCGACGACGACGGCCCGGGGGCGCGGCCGCTCGTGCGCCGCTCCGAGGACGACATGTTCCGGCTCGGCACGCAGGAGGCGATCGACCTCGGCCGCCGCGAGGCGGTGCTCGGCCGTCGCACCGTGCGCCGCTTCACCGACGAGCCCGTCGACCGCGCGGCCGTCGAGCGCGCGGTCGCCGCGGCGATCACCGCCCCGGCGCCGCACCACACCGAGCCGTGGCGCTTCGTCCTGCTCGAGGACCGCGCGCTGCGCGACCGCCTGCTCGATGCCATGGCGCAGCGCTGGGAGGACGACCTGCGCACGCTCGACTCCTACGACGACGCGTCGGTCGCCAAGCGGCTGCGGCGCGGCGACGTCCTGCGCGCCGCACCCGTGCTGGTGCTGCCGTTCCTCGAGCTCGACGGCGCGACCCACACCTACCCCGACGCGCGGCGCAACGGCTTCGAGCGCGACCTGTTCCTCGTCGCCGGCGGGGCCGCCGTGGAGAACCTGCTCGTCGCGCTGTCGGCCGAGGGCCTCGGGTCGGCGTGGATCAGCTCGACGGTGTTCTGCCCGGACGTCGTCGCCGAGGAGCTCGGCCTGCCGGAGACGTGGCAGCCGCTCGGGGCAGTGGCCGTCGGGCATGCCGCGGAGCCGCCGCGCGACCGCCCGGCCCGCGACCTCTCCGCGCACCTCGTGGTGCGCTAGCCCGTCAGACGAGCAGCTCGTCGACGGCGAGCTCCGGGCCGGTCGCGGCGCGGACGTCGTCGACGGTGACGCCGGGCGCGGTCTCGCGCAGCACCAGGCCGCCGGGCGTGACGTCGATGACGGCGAGGTCGGTGATGATCCGGTCGACGACCCCCTTGCCGGTGAGCGGCAGCGAGCACTCGTCGACGATCTTGTGGGAGCCGTCCTTGGCGACGTGCTCCATCATCACGATCACGCGCTTGGCGCCGTGGACGAGGTCCATCGCGCCGCCCATGCCCTTGACCATCTTCCCGGGGATCATCCAGTTGGCGATGTCGCCTGAGGCCGAGACCTGCATCGCGCCGAGGATGGCGGCGTCGATGTGGCCGCCGCGGATCATGCCGAAGCTGGTGGCCGAGTCGAAGTAGCTCGCGCCGGGCAGGACGGTGACGGTCTCCTTGCCGGCGTTGATGAGGTCCGCGTCGACCTCGTCGTCGCCGGGGTAGGGGCCGGTGCCCAGGATCCCGTTCTCGCTCTGCAGGATCACCGTGACGCCCTCGGGCAGGTAGTTCGGCACGAGCGTGGGCAGGCCGATGCCGAGGTTGACGTACTGGCCGTCCTCGAGCTCGAGCGCGACGCGGGCGGCGAGCTCCTCGCGGGTCAGCGCCATGTCAGGACTCCTTCCGCACGGTGCGGCGCTCGATGCGCTTGTCGGCGGCCTGCTCCGCGGTGAGCGCGACGACGCGCTGCACGAAGACGCCGGGCAGGTGCACGGTCTGCGGGTCGAGCTCGCCCGGCTCGACGAGGTGCTCGACCTCGGCGATCGTGATCCGGCCCGCGGTCGCGGCGAGCGGGTTGAAGTTGCGGGTGGCCTTGTCGAACACCAGGTTGCCGTGCCGGTCGCCGACGCTGGCGCGCACGAGCGCGAAGTCGGTGACGATGCCGCGCTCGAGGACGTACTCGCGGCCGTCGAACTCGCGCGTCTCCTTCGCCGGGCTCGGGATCGCGATGGTGCCGTCGGCGGCGTAGCGCCACGGCATGCCGCCCTCGGCGACCTGCGTCCCGACGCCGGCCGGGGTGTAGAACGCCGGGATGCCCGCGCCGCCGGCGCGCAGCCGCTCGGCCAGCGTGCCCTGCGGGATGAGCTCCACCTCGAGCTCGCCGTGCAGGTACTGCCGCTCGAACTCCTTGTTCTCGCCGACGTAGGACGACGTCATCCGCGAGATGCGCTTCTCGGCCAGCAGCAGGCCCAGGCCCCAGTCGTCGACGCCGCAGTTGTTCGAGACCACCCGCAGGTCCTCGGCGCCCTGGTCGAGCAGCGCCCGGATCAGCACGCTCGGGATGCCGTTGAGGCCGAACCCGCCGACCGCCAGCGTCGCACCGGACGGGATGTCGGCGACCGCCTCCGCAGCCGACCCGACGACCTTGTCGAGAGCCATGTCCACTCCTCGCGCGCCGCCGCACGGCAGCGCCCCGACCGGCGACGCTACCCCTTCCACCGCCCCGGTTCCGCGCATCCGCGTCCACTGTGCGGAAGTCGTCGGGGCGCGCGTCCGGCAGGATCGTCGGCATGCGCGAGCTGCTCGACGACCTCGGCCGCCCGGTCGTGCTGCCGGACGCGGTCGGCCGCGTCGTGAGCCTCGTCCCGTCGATCACCGAGGCGCTGGTCTCGGTGCGCCGCGCCGCCGTCGTCGGCGCCACCGACTGGTGCACGCACCCGGCCGATCTCGACGTACCGCGCGTGCGGGGCACCAAGAACCCGGACCTCGCGCGGATCGCCGCGCTCGCGCCCGACGTCGTGGTGGCCAACCAGGAGGAGAACCGCGAGCTCGATGTCGCGCGCCTGGCCGAGGCGGGCAGGTCGGTATGGGTGACCCGGACGGAGTCGGTGCCCGGGTCGCTGGGCTCGTTGCGCCGTCTGATCGTGGAGGCGCTCGGCTGGGACGAGCCCGGCTGGCTGGCCGAGGCGGAGCGCGTGTGGGCGGCCCCGCCGTCGCTGCCGCCCCTGCGGGCCGCCGTGGCCGTGTGGCGCGACCCGTGGATGGCCGTCGGGCGCGACACGTTCACCGGCGACCTCGTCGAGCGTCTCGGCCTCGTCCACGTGCTGCGCGACGACGAGGGGCGCTACCCGCACGTCGACGTCGCCAGCCTCGACGACCCGGCGTCCTACGACCTGGTGCTGCTGCCCGACGAGCCCTACGTCTTCACCGCCGACGACGGCCCGGAGGCCTTCGCGCACGTGCCCACCGCCCTTGTCGACGGCCGCGGCCTCACCTGGTACGGACCGTCGCTCGTCGACGCCCGGGCGCGGCTCGAGGCGGCCGTCGCCGCCGTGGCCCGCTAGGGCCTCCCAGGACGCCAGGAGCCCCGCACCGTGCGGTGCGGGGCTCCCGTGCTGGGTCGTGCGGGGTCGTGCAGCGTCAGCCCGACAGGCGGGCCTTGAGCGCGTCGAGCTGGGCGTAGAGCTCGGCCGGGACGCGGTCGCCGAACTTCGCGAAGTACTCGGCGGTGAGGTCGGCCTCGGCCAGCCACGACGCCGGGTCGAGCTTGAACAGCTCGGTCATCGTGCCCTCGGCCAGGTCGAGGCCCTCGACGTCGATGCCGCCCTCGACCGGGAACCGGCCGACGGGGGTCTCGACGGCGTCGGCCAGGCCCTCGAGGCGGTCGACGATCCAGGCCAGCACGCGGCTGTTCTCGCCGTAGCCGGGCCACATGAACGTCCCGTCGGCGTCCTTGCGGAACCAGTTCACCGAGTAGATGCGGGGCAGCTTCTCGGGGTCGGTCGCCTTGCCCACCGACAGCCAGTGGCCCCAGTAGTCGGCCATGTTGTAGCCGCAGAACGGCAGCATCGCGAACGGGTCGCGGCGCAGCTCGCCGACGGTGCCCTCGGCGGCAGCGGTCTTCTCCGACGCGATGGTCGCGCCCATGAACACGCCGTGCTCCCACGAGAGCGCCTCGTTGACCAGCGGGACGTTGGTCGCGCGGCGGCCGCCGAACAGGATGGCCGAGATCGGCACGCCGGCCGGGTCCTCCCAGTTCGGGGCGATCGACGGGCACTGGCCGGCGGGCGCGGTGAAGCGCGCGTTGGGGTGGGCCGCCGGGACATCGCTGGCGGGCGTCCAGTCGTTGCCCTTCCAGTCGATGACGTGCTCGGGCGCCGGGCCGAGGCCCTCCCACCACACGTCGCCGTCGTCGGTCAGCGCGACGTTGGTGTAGATGCAGTTGGCGTACAGCGACTTCACCGCGTTGGCGTTGGTGTCCATGCCGGTGCCGGGCGCGACGCCGAAGAAGCCGGCCTCGGGGTTGATCGCGTAGAGGCGGCCGTCGTCGCCGTAGCGCATCCAGCAGATGTCGTCGCCGACGGTCTCGACCTTCCAGCCGGGCAGCGACGGCTCGAGCATCGCGAGGTTGGTCTTGCCGCACATCGACGGGAACGCCGCCGCGATGTACTTCACGTCGCCGTTCGGGTGCGTGAGCTTGAGGATGAGCATGTGCTCGGCGAGCCAGCCCTCGTCGCGCGCCATCACCGAGGCGATGCGCAGCGCGAAGCACTTCTTGCCCAGCAGCGCGTTGCCGCCGTAGCCCGAGCCGTACGACCAGATCTCGCGGGTCTCGGGGAAGTGGACGATGTACTTGTCGTCGTTGCACGGCCACGCGACGTCGGCCTCGCCCTCGGCGAGCGGGTGCCCGACCGAGTGCAGCGCCGGCACGAAGTCGCCGTCCTCGCCGATGAGGTCGAGGGCGGCCTGGCCCATGCGGGTCATGATCCGCATGTTGACCACGACGTAGGGCGAGTCGGTGAGCTCGACGCCGAGCTGGGAGATGCGCGAGCCGAGCGGGCCCATCGAGAAGGGCACGACGTACATCGTGCGGCCCTTCATGGAGCCGGCGAACTTCTCCTTGAGCGTCGCGCGCATCGCGATGGGGTCGGCCCAGTTGTTCGTGGGGCCGGCGTCCTCCTCGCGCAGCGAGCAGATGAACGTGCGGTCCTCGACGCGGGCCACATCGCTCGGGTTGGAGCGCGCGAGGAAGGAGTTGGGGCGCTTCTCGTCGTTGAGGCGGATGAACGTCCCGCCGTCGACCATGAGCTGGGTGAGGCGGGCCCACTCCTCGTCGGAGCCGTCGGCCCACTCGATGCGGTCGGGCTGGGTGAGGGAGGCGACCTCCTCGACCCACTCGAGCAGCTTCTTGTTGCGGGTGGGCGGGTTCTCGAGCCCGGGGATGGTGGTCGCCATGACGTCGTTGTCCTTCGCGTAGTGCGGACGGCGTGTTCGTTCAGGGTGCCCTAAGGCTCTCCCTCTGCGTAGAGGAACCCCCTGTGAGATGCGCCGTACTTGCCAGTTGTGAGGCACCCCACACACCGCCGTGACCGCTACGTCATCAACGGTTTCCGCGGTTCCTCGCACATGTAAGCGTTGTCGTCACGGGCGCCGGCCGCCACCGGTTCGGGTGTTCTGTCATGGGGGTCACAGCAGTGCCGCAGGTGACCGACCACCGGAGCGCGGACGCCGGCCGTGCGCGGGGCTACGAGACGAGCGGGAACGTCGTGACGACGAGGTAGGCGAGCGGCACGCCCTGCACCATCGCGGCCGACCAGGGGACGGTCTGCCGCGACGACACCGTGCGGCCGTAGACGAGCAGCAGGAGCAGCACGGCGGCGACGAGGGGGACGAGCAGCGAGAGGAAGCCCGGCGCCCCGAGCAGGACGACGGAGGCGAGGAGGACGGCGACGGCGACCAGCCGGGTGAGCACCGCGAGCCACCAGCGGTCGCCCACGAGCCGGTCGTCGGCCCAGAACCACGCGATGAGGACGAGCTCGGCGGGCAGCAGCCACATCCGCCGCTCCCCCGGCAGCGCGAACGCGGTCCACGTCACCGAGGCGACGAGGCCGAGCGCCACGACGGCGTAGGCGGTGAGGCCGAACGCGACGGCGATCTCCCGCCAGCCGCCGGCCTGCGCGAGCCGCTCGCCCCGGATGCCGCGGCGCACCAGCGCGGTGGCCAGGGCCACGACGAGGGCGGCGACGGCGAACCACACGAGGACGTAGCCGCCGACTGCGAGGGGCACCCGTGCGGCGAGCGGGCCGAGCAGCTTCGCGGCGAGCGACGCCGCGACCGACGCGCCCAGCGCGACGAGGAGCACCGCCCACCAGCGGGCCGGGGCGGTGGTGCGCAGCGGCGCCGCGCGCTGCGGCAGCGCGAGCCGGGCGAGGGGCACGAAGCCGATGGCCGCGCCGATGGTGAGCAGCAGCAGCCACGGCACCCGGCTGCCGCCGGCGTCGCTGCCGTCGGACGGCGCCCCCACGGTCTGGTCGAGCCAGTCGAGGGCGAGCTGCCGGGTCTGCTGCGAGAACAGGATGGTGATGTGGTCGGCCCGGTCGACCTGCTCCGCCGACCGCGCGGTGCCGTCGACGGGCGAGCCGTAGCCCGGGCCCCACGTGCCGTCGGGGTAGGCCTTCTGCAGCGCGCCGAGCGCGGCGTCGGTGAACCGGCTCTGCTCCGCCGACCCGACGAGCAGCAGCAGGTCGCGCGGCGACCCCGGCTCGCCCTCGGGCACGTCGGCGTCCGACGGCAGGCTCAGCGCGACCGTGGCGACGACGTCGTCCTGCGCGACGGCGTACCGCACCACGGCGCCGGCGCCCATCGAGTGGCCGAGCAGGCCGAGGCGCGCGGAGTCGGCCCAGGGCTGCGACCTCGCCCAGCCCACGGTGTCGCCGAGGTCGCCCGCGAGCCGGTCGGTGCTCGCCGTGCCGACACCGCCGTCGGTGAGCGGCAGCGGCTCGGCGTTGCGGCCGTGGCCCGACAGGTCGGGCAGCACCACGGCGTAGCCGGCCCGCGCGAGGCTGACGCCGAGGTCGTCCATGAGCATCGCCGAGCCCGCGAAGCCGTGGACCACGACGACCACCGGGTGGCGGGCGCCGGGGTCGTCGACGAGCACGGTGGCCGGTACCGACGCGCCCGCCACCGACGACGACGGGATGTCGACCTCGATGCGCTCGAGCCCGGCCGACTGCCGGGCGAGCATGAGCACCGAGGGCACGGTCAGCAGCAGGGCCAGCAGCCCCAGGACCCAGCTTGATCGGCGCACCCGCCGGACGCTACCGGCGCCGCGGCGGCCCGACATCTCGACGCACCCGGCCCAGCCCCGGGATGCAGCAGACCCCGCCGCCCGTGCGGGCGGCGGGGTCTGCGATGAGCGGGATCGTCAGATCGCGCGGACGTTCTCGGCCTGCGGGCCCTTCTGGCCCTGACCGATCTCGAACTCCACGCGCTGGTTCTCCTCGAGGGAGCGGTAGCCGCTGCCCACGATCGCCGAGAAGTGGACGAAGACGTCGGTGTCCGAGCCGTCCGGGGAGATGAAGCCGAAGCCCTTCTCCGCGTTGAACCACTTCACAGTGCCCTGCGCCATTGCATGTCTCCTCATGGGGACGGTGCAGTCCGTGCCCTTTGCACGGACCGGGCTGCTTCCGCCGTTGTTCCAGACCTGCCCATGGGGACGTGTCTCTTGCACGGGCACCGCGCCGGTGCGACCGGCTCGGCTCCCAGGACTAACGAAGTGCTGCAACCGCGAGGAGCATACCCAGACGCCTCCGGCCGACACCATGACTTGCGGGCGCAAGTCATGCGGAGAGTCGCAGGGCGGATCACGCAGGGTCACCGGTGCGGCCTGCCCCTGGGCCGGCGCAACCCTGAACGAGGCGGCACCGGGCGTTGAGGGTCGCGTGAGGCTGGGAGCCGATGCTTCCAGCACAACTTCATGCGTGAGGCCCGCCGAGCAGCCTGGATCACCCCCCCCCCC
>Ga0233425_10005535_pt1 | contig 19829 bp, 14 predicted proteins | sample Watercolumn_Towu_2_FD_181712 | JGI IMG/M metagenome (GOLD analysis project Ga0233425, IMG submission 181712) | Freshwater microbial communities from Lake Towuti, South Sulawesi, Indonesia - Watercolumn_Towuti2014_140_MG | ecosystem: Environmental > Aquatic > Freshwater > Lake | place... | reverse complement strand
GGTCGAACGATGATTCGGTTTTCGTCATACGCGCGTCAGCTTCGTCCGGTTTTATAGCGCCTGTGGGGCCCGATCACAATCTCAAACCGGACGTTCAACCCCGGACCCCGCGTGCCTCCGCGACGGCCGCCATGGCGCCACAGGCTCGGAGGCCTCCGACTTTTCCCGCGGTAGCCTCGGCGAAGGCGGACACAACCAGGCGGCGGGTCAGTGCGAAAAGACCAGCCAGCCGTAGCCCAGGCAAATCAGGGCGTTGGTCGTCGCCATGGTGAAGTCATCGGTCCCGCGCGGCGAGTAAAGCTCGACCAGCGGGTTCACCACCGCCAGGAGGACCCCGAGGACCCACCAGGCCAGGGGGAGATGATTCGCCCAGACCAACGCCGCATTCACCGCGAGGGTGCACACGAACGCCGCCACGACACCCGCCCACGACTTGCGGTTCATATCCCCGAGCCCCCAGACGCGGATGCGATGTTTACCCCAAAGCGATCCGAAGATCTCGGCGGCGAAATCCGACGTCGCATACGAGAACCAGATGAAGGCGTAGAGGACGGCGTACGTGTGCGCCGGATAGATTTCCGCCAAGCGCAGGCCGATGGGGATCATCACGAACTTGAAGGCGTTCCAGAGCGTTCCAATGCACAGGGCGTTGGCCCGGGCCTGGACACCGTCCAACACCCGGGCGTGCGCGCCATAGGACATGTGGCCCAACACACCGTTGCTGTGATACGTCAGGACGCCCCACCAACTCATCATCATCGCGTCAAACAGGCTCGATTGAAGCCCAACGGCGAGGTCGCCGGGGGTGGGCTCCTGGCGCGCCTTCACATAGACGGCCGCGAAGCTCACGGCCACGAGCAGGATCGTCCGGCCCCTCCGCCCGATCATGTCGATGATCCGCAGCGTTCGTTCCGAGTGCCGCGCGAGCAACGTCTCGAGGTCGAACCCCTCGAGTCGGCTGCCAAACACCAGGAGCAGTTCCTCGCGGCTCAGGCCGGCCCGTTTTAACAGTCCATACTTGAGCCAGTGGAAGGCGTAGGAATAGATCGCCCAGAACAGGGTGAAGAAAATGGTGAGGTTCGCCACTTGCTGCAGCGAAACCCGGTAATTGCCGAAGAACAACCCGCCGTCCTTGCCCGTGAGCATGAGGAACAGCCACAGTGCGGTCGCGGCGCAGGTATAAATGAGACAGGCCAGAAACACGCGGCGGGCCGCGCGCAGCCGCCGCGCTTGCGTCTCCTGGCGGGCGGTGAGCGACGCGGGGGGCGGCGCCATCGCCGCCTCGAGCGATCCCGCCTGCCCGGCTTCCCCCGCCGTCATCGTGGCGTGCCTTTCAGACCCCGGACCCTGGGGACGGGCGATGTGGGCTGCGCGGCGTCACTTCTTGGCCGCCACGCCCAATTCCTTGAGCTTCGCGGCCATGTCCTCGCCGTGTGAACCGGGTTTGACCTCTTTATCCACGAAGAGCACCTTCCCGTCCTTGCCAATGTAGAACGTCCACCGGAAGGGGACCTGGCGCTCCGGGGTTACCACCCCGTAGGCCTTGGCGACTTTTTGGTCCGCGTCGCTCAGGATCGGGTAGTCTGCTTCCAGCGACTCGGCGAACTTCTTGTTGCCCTTCTCGCCGTCCATCGGGTCACAACTCGCCGCGAAATAGGCCACGTCGAACTTGCGCAGCTCGCCGCCGCTCGCACGGAGCGACTTGCATTCCGCCGTTCACCCACCCGTGAAGGCCTTGGGGAACCAGGCGAGCACCACGGCTTTCTTGCCTTTGAACTCGGCGAGTTTATGGGTCTTGCCGTCACTGCCGGGCAGGGAAAAGTCCGGCGCCACGTCGCCGGCCTTGGGCGCATCGGCCGCGCGCGCCGCCGGGGCGTCACTGGCCAGCCAGCCGGCCAGGAGTGAACCGAGACAACCGAGGACGAGGAGTTTCATCGAGTTGGTGCGCTAATCGCAGTTCTTAGTGTGCTGAATCTGCGCTGAACGCTAGCAGGCCGCTCGCCCAAGTCCAGCCCTTTCCTGGCTGAGGTCGCCCGCTGCCGCCGCGCCGTAGCATCGGAGGTCAGTCCGATCTCCCCGTTATCCCCTCGACTGACTTCTCACAACTCCTCACCAAGCCGCGTGCCCACCAGGAAAGAAAAAGGCCCGGCGCCTTGCGGGCGCCGGGCCTGGTGAGGATCGCTAAGCGATTACTGCTTGATCCGGAAGAACTTGGTTCCGGTCGCGGCTACGGCCTGCGGATTGGCCTGGCTGGCCGAGTTGCTCCACGGCCCATCCACTTTCGTGGCTTCCTGCAACGTGCCGGTGCCCGTCCAGGAGATGGTGGCGTTGCCGCCCGCCAGGGCGACCGCGTTGAACTTCGGCCGCACCGTCGTCGTCGTGGCCGGCACATCGTAGAACGCGATGTTGTCGAACGCCACGTACCAACTGTCGGTGCCCATCGCGCCGAAACGGAGGCGCACGTCGGACTTGTTTCCGGCGGCCGGCAGGCGATAGACCTCGATGCGTTTGCCTTCGACGGGGTCGTCGTTGATGCGCGGCACGCAGTAGTCACCCAGGGAGGGCTCGATCACCGCGCCGATGCACGCGCCGTAGTTGTCGCCGTAGGGCACACCATCGATCACCCAGCTCGAGGTGTCGGCGTTGGCGTCCTTGAACGTTCTCACCGCGTCCACGGTGCCGTCCGCGTTGAGCTTGATGTCGGGCGTGTCGAGGAAGTAGGCGATGGGCAGCCATGTAGCGCCGCCATCCACCGAGTATTCGAGGCTGCCGATGCTGTCCTGGTTCTGCCGGATCAGGGCGTTGATGGTCATCACCACGTCCTTGATCTGCGAGCAATTGAACGGGGCGCTGATGATGAACTGGCTCTGGCCCTCCCAGCCGCGGCCCAGCGCGTCGGCGTTGCCGCGGCTGTCGGACTCGGCGTAGAGCACGTTGCCCGAGGCGATCCCGATCTGGCCCTCCTCGCCCGTCACCGGGACTCCGTTGAAGGTCTGGCCCGGGGCGATCACCACCACATCGTCGTCGATGCTCGGGAAGTTGTTGGTATTGACCAGCACCCAGTCCTCATAACTCTCCGACCGCTGGTTGGTGATGTCGCGGCCGTCGTCATTGTGCGCAGTGTAATTCCAGGCCACCCAGCCGGTCGGCTGGCTGTCTTCCGGATACGATTCGAAATCCTCGGTGATCTTGGGCGCCGGCAGGACCAGGTTCTTGAGGTTGCGGAAGTTCCAGGACTCGGTGCGAGTGTAGGTGCCCGTGCTGTCCTTGAAGGTGAGCTCCGCCGAGTGTTGATCGGAAGGGATGAGCAGACCCTGCAGCGCGTATGTCACGGTGAGCCGGTTGCCCACGCGCGCCTTCGCGGGTGTGACCGTGTTGCCGTCGAACTTGAGCGCGACCGAGTTGTCGTCCAGTTTGTTCGGAACGCCGTCCTCGAGCACGATCTTCAACGCATTGTTGACCACGTTGGCTTGCCGCGGCACGGGGTCGGGCACCACCAGGCGAATGAACGGCGGCACGGCCACGGATGCCTTGCGGTAGGCCTTGAGACCGCCGTTGGCGCGATCGTTGACCAGCACCTTCGTGCCGTCGGCCTTGACGCTAAACCACTCGATGTTCGCTCCGCCGCCGCCTTCTTCCCACACCGTGCGGAATGGATACACGCCCGCTTCTTCGACCACGATCGTGAAGATCGTGTTCGCCGCGCCGCGGCCACCATCGAACTCACCCAGGCGAATGGCCTGCATAGCATCGGACGGGTTGCCTGAGGTCGTCCGGAAGCCGTCATCGCTGTTAACGCCCATGGTCGTGGCGCCGACCGGAAGTTCGATGAACGTGGTGATTTCGGCGGCGATGCCGTCCGTGCTCGAATCCGTTGCGGGGATGCCCGGCATTTGTTCGTCGTCGGGGAAATTCCCGTTCGCTTCGCCGCCGATCTGGCTCAGGTTGATGACGCCCTCGATCTCGAATTGGATCGCGGCGTTCTCCGGGTTCGGGGACGCAGCTTGGCCAAGCGCAGGCCCTTGAGCTGTGGGATCAGCCAGGTTCGGCAGCGGAGTGCCGTCACCGGCGAGCAACTCGCCGTTGAGGGCCGCCAGCGCCCGGGCGTTGCTGTTGACCTGGTTGGCGGGGTTGGCGAATACCCGCCAGAGGAAGCCCGGCTTCGTGGTGTCGGCGGTCACCTTCGCGGTGGCGGGAATGGCGACGTAATTGGCTACCGTGAACGAGAAGCTCACGTCGCCCGCGGTCGCGGGTGTGCCCGTGTCGGTGTAGGTCAAGCGGACCTGGTGTGCCGAATTCTTCGGCAGGAGCCCCGGGGGATCATACGTCACCGTGGTGATGCCGCCGGTCTTCGACTTGGTGGCCGCGACCTCGGTTCCGTCAAAGCTCAGCTTGACCGAGCTCAGGTTCACGCCCGCCGCCTTGTCCTGCAACTGGATGTTCACGACCGCCGCCGGGGTGACGCCGGCGCCTTGCGGGGTGGCCGCGATCACGATCGGGTGCGTCGGTTCGTCCGTGCGCGTGGTGATGGTCAGGTCGTCCACGAAGTGGTTGTCCGTGGCGCCGCCCGTGCGCGCGCCCAGGCCAAAACGGCCCGTGCTCGCGGAAAAGCCGCCGATCAGGTTCGTATAGATCACCACGCCGCCGACCGACAGGCTCAGCGAGCCATCGATCCCGGCATCGATGCGGATGTCCTTGAAGACGTTCGAGCGGAAGCTGCCCGCATTGCCCTTGGCCGAGGCGATGATCACGCCGGCCTTCTTCACGTCGATGGCTGGCGCCTCGCCGCCACCGTTATCGTAGGTGTCGAAGCAGATCGAGAGCCCCGAGCCGGCGCCCTCTTCACTGATGCCCCCGTCCGGAACGTCCGGGCCGAAGTTAAAGCTGAATCCGTCCGCGGCACTCCCGCCGCCGATGAGCAGCTTGAAAGTAGCCGTGAAACCGGTCACCGGCGTCCCCGCGTCAAGTTCGTCAATGATGAACCCGCCCAGTTGGCTCCCTTCGGCTACGGTCAGTTTAAGCACGCCTTCTTCGATCACGGCCGTGCCTTGGGCGGTCGCGCCCGACGGCACATCGGCGAAGTTGCTCGAGAAACTCCCGGCTTGAGCCGCGCCCACCGCGACCAGGCCGGCCATTAGGTTCGGCAATAGTATACTTTGTTTGTTCCTGTTTTTCATAGCACTGATGTTAGTTAGTGCAATCAGTCACAACGCCGTCCACACCCGCGCGGCGACGACAATGTGCCCCCGGGTATGCCAAGTAAGCTGTGGTTGATTGGCTTGCTGGGGCTGACAATGGGCGAATCCCGGCCGGATTGCAAGCACGAAAGCGCTACAAAAAGGCTACAAAACTGCGACAATTAGGCGACGGAAACCTGTCCCGGATCCTCGCGAGGTTTCTCTGATGCAAACCACTTAACTCCAACGGGTTACGACATCGGGATTGGGTGGAGATTTCCTGCATTCGGACTTCACATTCTGCGCGGCAAATGCCACACTGATCCTTATGGTCCACCGACTCACGACCCTCGCCTTCCTCGGTCTGGCTTCCCTGCAACTCAGCGTGCTGTCGGCCGACACCATCCCGGCCTTGATTCCTCGGCCCGCGAACCTCGAGTTCAGGGAGGGCGTGTTCAAGCTGGGACAGCAAACGGCCATCGAGGGGGGCGTCGGTGCGGAAGCGGAGGCTCGAGAGTTGGCCGAAGTCATGCGCCGGGGGACCGGCCTGCCGCTTCCGTTGCACCGCTTGGGCGTTCAAACGTCGGATGTCATTCGTTTAGAACAGGTTGCATCGTTGCTTGGGACGCTCGGCGGGGAGGGATATCGGCTCTCGGTCACGCCAGAGGTCGTGCGGCTCGAGGCGGCCACCGCCGCCGGTCTCTTCTACGGCGGGGTCACACTCCGCCAACTGCTCCCCCCAGCGTCTTTCCGAGGTGCTTCGGACCCAGCCTCCGCGCACCAACCCTGGAACCTCTCGTGCCTCGAGATCGAAGACTACCCGCGCTTTGCCTACCGGGGGTTGTTGCTCGATGTGGCGCGGCACTACATGCCCCTCGAGTTCCTGAAGCGGTTCATCGACTTGGCGGCGCTCCACAAACTGAACCGCGTCCAGTTCCACCTCACCGATGACCAGGGCTGGCGCATCGAGATCAAGAAGTACCCGAGGCTCACCGAGGTGGGCTCGACCAGGGCTGAGTCGCCCGCTGCCGGCGATGCGAATAAAGGAGATGGCCTGCCGTATGGCCCGTTCTGTTACACTCAAGCCGAGCTGCGAGAGTTGGTGGCGTACGCCCAGGCCCGGCACGTTGTGATCGTGCCCGAGATCGAGATGCCCGGCCACATGCTGGCCGCGCTCACCGCGTATCCCCGGTTCTCGTGCACGGGCGGCCCGTTCAAGGTGCGCACGCGGTGGGGCATCGAGCCCGACGTGCTCTGCCCGGGCAACGACGAGGCCATCCAATTTGCGCGCGACGTCCTGGCCGAGGTGATGGCGGTGTTTCCCGGGCCGTTCATCCACATTGGCGGCGATGAATCGCCGCGCGACCGCTGGAAGCAGTGCCCGAAATGCCAGGCGCGGATGCGAGCCGAGGGCCTGAAGCGCGAGGCCGAGCTGCAAACGTACCTGAACCACCGGATCGAGGAATTCCTCGCCCAGCACCAACGGCGGCTGTTGGGTTGGGACGAGATCCTCGAGGGCGGTCTGACGCCCGGCGCCGTGGTGATGTCGTGGCGCGGGATGGGTGGGGGTGTGGCGGCCGCTGGCGCGGGTCATGACGTGATCATGTCGCCCACCACGCATTGTTACTTTGATTACGCCCAGGCGCGCGGGCCGGGCGAGCCCGAGAGCATCGGCGGGTTCATCCCCTTGCCACGTGTGTATGCCTTCGAGCCGGTCCCCGCCGAACTGCCCGAAGCCAGCCGCGGCCACATCCTGGGCGCCCAAGGAAACGTTTGGACTGAGTTCATTCGCACGGGCCGGGACGTCGAGTACTTCGCTTATCCGCGCGCGGTGGCCCTGGCGGAGGTGATTTGGTCGCCCGCGAAATCCCGCGACTATGCGGGCTTCGAGCGCCGTCTCGCCGGGCATCTCAAGCGCCTGGACGCGCTTGGAGTCAATTACCGCAAGGGCCCGGCGGCCCGGGACGCGAACGCGGCGGCGACCGGCGTTGAAAAGTGACGAGTGACGAGTGACAAGGCGTAGGTGGACTGGCGACTGGAAACGCACACCCTCCCAGCGGGTGACCAGACTCTGCGATGGGGTTACAACAAGGATGGAGCTGGAAGCGCTGGACGGGATGCCGGTTGGGTGGACGAGGTGGCTTTCGTTCCGAACGCGGCTCTCCGGCTCGCGGTGGCCTCATCGACGGCCACGGGTTTCACCCTGCGTCTGCCCGGCAGCACAGGCGCGCGCTACACGCTCCAATTCAAGCGCACGCTCAGCGAGGCTGCCTGGAGCGACTTGCCGCCAGTCATCGGGGACGGCTCGGTGCTGACGCTGACCGATCCCAACGCCACCAACGCCGCCCGCTTCTACCGGGTGCGCCTGGACTGACAGGTGGGTTTGACGGTCATCCGGTGGCCCAAGGCGTTGGGGCCGGCCGTGGCGAGGGGCGGAGTGGCGGTCCCGGCGTCCCAGGCCAGGGACCCCAGCGACCCGGAGGAAGGCGGGATTTGCGCTTGACAGGTCAAACAAATGTTTTCCGGGCGGCCCGCCCCCCGCTCCCCCGGCCGTCGCCGGGCTGGCCACCGCACCGTTTCCAAGCCACACTCCAACCCATGAACCGCAGCACTCGTTCTGTTGTCATGACACCTTCTCCTCGCCCCACGCCCAGGGCTGGCTCAAACCTGCCGGGGCCGCGGTTGCGCCGGGCCATTCCGATCCTCGCCCTGGGCTTGAGCGCCCTGGGTGCCGAGGCTCCCGTCCCGGCCCGCGCCACCGCCTGGCTGGACCGCCCGGTGTCGCTGGCGGACTGCCTGAACCTGGCACTGCAACAAAATGCCGCCGTGCTCAAGAGCAAGCAGGACCTTCAGGCCGCCCATGGCGTCGTGGTGCAAACCCGCGCGATCGTGCTCCCGAAGGTGCGCGTGGCCGGTGACTACGCGATCAGCGACGAAGGCGCCGTCGAGAAACTGAGCTTCGCGCTGCCGCCGGGGCTGGGGGCGGGCAACCTGCCCGGCATCCAACCCGGCAACCAGCGTTGGTCCGGGACGATCCGGCTGGTGCAGTCGGTCTACGAGGGCGGGCGGCTCAAATCGGCGTGGCAGACGGCCCGGCTCACGCGCGAGCAGGCGGTGGCGCAACATCAGGCCGTGCTGGCCGACACCGCCCTCGAGGTGCGCGTTGCCTATGCGGATGTCCTCCTGGCCGCGCAGCAGATCGTCGTTAGCGAGGCCTCGCTCGACCTCCTGGGCAAGGAGCTCGAGGACACCAACCGCCGGCACGTGGCGGGCACGGTTCCGCGGTTCAACGTGCTGCGCGCCGAGGTCGAGCAAGCCAATGCGCGGCCGCGCCTGATCCGCGCCAAAAACGCCTATCGCATCGCCAAGAACAACCTGGCCCATGTCCTGGGCTTTCACGTTCCCAAGGAGGTTTTCGAGGACATCCCGCTCCAGTTGACCGGCACGCTCGAGTCCGAGAAACTCGAGATCGCGTTGCCCGCCGCGTTGCTCCAGGCGCTCGAAAAACGCCCCGAACTGATCGTGCTGCGCAAGGCCGAGCAGCTCCGCAAAGAGGCCATCGTCACCGCGCGGGCGGGCTACCTGCCGAGCCTTGAGGCCTTCGGCGGTTATGGCTCGCATAACTCGACCTTCTTCAATGACCTCGCCCGCGACGTCTCCGGCTGGCAGGCGGGCGTGCAGCTTTCCTGGGATGTCTTCGATGGCGGCCTGAGCCGCGGAAAAGTCAGCCAGGCGCGCGCCCTCTACGAAAAGGCGCAGGTCGAGACTGACGATGCGACGCGGCGGATCGAGCTCGAGGTGCGCACGGCCTACTCGAACCTGCTCGAGGCCTGGGAAGTCCTCGAGTCGCAGAAGAAGGTGCAGGAACAAGCGCAGGAAGCGCTGCGCCTGGCGGGCGCCCGGGCGGAAGCCGGCAGCGGCACTCAACTGGACGTGCTCAGCGCCCAGACCGCCCTGACCGAGGCGCGCACGACGCAAATCCAGGCCCAGCGTGACTACACCGTGGCGCGGGACCGGCTCGAAAGGGCGATCGGCGCCTACGTGCCGGCGCCGCAACCGGCCCAGTGAGCCGGCGCGCGCGCGGCCCTTCCCGCCGTCACAACCATCCCGACGAATCCTCCGTCGTTCGGTAGCGCAGGGCGCTGGTCAATTTCCGCCCGCCAAGCACGAGAGTCTGCCGCCGGTTCACCCAGCAGCCGTCCGCGAGCCGCTGGCGCAGCAGGAGCAGGTCGCATTGCTTGACCGAACCGACCAGCCCCAGCCAGCCCAGCGAGAAGGCCTCGAGCAAGCGGACCTCGAGCCTGGCCACCTCGGCATCCGCTTCATCGACCCAGAGCCGGCCGGTGAGCCGCTCCAGAATCCGGTCTTGCGGTTTGTGGGCCGCGGGTTGGCTGGCGCGCGGGACAAACTCGAGGACGACCATCATGCGGTTCTCAAACGGTTCGCGCCCCTGGACCTTGAACTCGTAGCGATCGACCAATTCGCGGGTGACCCAGGCCTCCTTGCCGCGTGCCATGGTATCGGGGTCCCGGGCCGCGATCTTCTTCAGGAAGGCCTGCTCGCGAAGGTCTTGCTTGCGCAGTTCGGCGGGAGAAAGTTCGCGCCCACCCACCTTGATCAAACGCGAGAACGGGATGCCTTGCACGCATTGCACGCGGTAGGTCTTTTCCGTGGTCTTGACGACCCTGCCTTTGCCATCCAGTTCCTCGACCAGCGCGCGTTTGAGACAGGTATGGGGTGCCGCGTTGGTGTTGCGCGCCACCCGGGCGGAGCGCTCGAGCACCCTGGCCATCAACGCCGAGGCCGTCGGCAGGGCCGGCTCGGGCCTCTCCGCCCCGGCTTGGCCGGCGGCGGGAACCGCCAGCCACAGCGTGAGCAGGAACGTCGTGCCGAGCCGCGGCCGGCAACCTCGGTGGCGAGGGATTTCCACGTCAACGTCAGGGTGGCGCACGGCTGGAGCGTGTCCGCGCGTGGGCTCAAAGAAAAGGACTTTCCCGCGTCGCGGTCTGGGTAGCATCGGACGTCAGTCCGATCATTCCTTTCCCACCGCGCGGTGGCTTTGACTCGGGCGCGCGGCGCTGGTAACGTCCTGCGCATGAAATCGCGCTCGTGGTTCGAGCGTTACTGGCTCGCCGGGACGGTGTTCCTCGGCTTTTGGACGGCCATCGGGCTGTCCTTCGCGAGCCAGTTCTATTTTTCGAGCGCGTTGTTTGGGAACCCGGTGACGTGGGGCCAGGCGATCAGCATTTCGCTGGGGGACTGGTATGTGTGGGCGGCGTTGTCGATCCCGATTCTCTGGTTTGCCCGGCGGTTGCCGCTCCAGCGGCGCAACTGGAGCAAGCGCGTGGTGATCCATCTCACGGCCAGCGCGGTGGCCTGCGTGGCCTACATAGTCGCCCGCGCCGCCATCGGCCAGCTCCAGGCCCCGCAACTGGGCATGACCACCACGTTCCTCGACACACTCGAGCGGTTGTTTCTCAAGAACTCGCTCTTCAACCTGCTCATCTACTGGATCATCGTGAGCGTGAGCCACGCCTTCGATTACTACCGCAAGTTCCACGAGCGCGAATGGCGCACCGCCGAGCTCGAGCGGCGGCTGGCCGAGGCCAAGCTCATGGCGTTGCAGATGCAATTGAACCCGCACTTCCTGTTCAACACGCTCCACACGATCTCGGCCTTGATGCACAAGGACGTCGAGGCCGCCGATCGCATGACGGCGCGGCTCAGCGAGTTGCTGCGCCTGGCGCTGGACAACACCGATGCCAACGAGGTGCCGCTGCGCGAGGAACTTGATTTTCTGCGGCGCTACCTCGAGATCGAGCAAACCCGTTTCGGGGAACGCCTCACCGTGCGCCTGGACGTCGCGCCCGACACGCTCGAGGCGCGCGTGCCGAACCTGCTGTTGCAGCCGTTGGTCGAAAACGCCATCCGCCACGGCATCGAGCCGCATGCGCGCCCGGGCCTGGTCGAAGTGAGCGCGCGCCGGGACGAAGGCCGCCTCTTGTTGCGCGTGTCGGACAATGGCGCGGGCCTCAAGCCCGGCGCGGCGATCGATGAAGGCGTCGGGGTCTCGAACACGCGCGCGCGGCTCGAGCACCTCTACGGGCAGGCGCAGAGCCTCGAGTTCGTTCACCCGCCCGCCGGCGGCCTGGCGGTCAGCGTCGCCTTGCCGTTCCGGCTCCGGGCGGCTACTCTCGGAGCGGCGTCCCCGGCCGCGTAACGCGGAACGCCATCTGCGGCTATGAAGATTCGAACTTTGATCGTCGATGACGAACCCCTGGCGCGCGAGCGCCTCGCCTCGCTGTTGAGCGCCGAAGCCGATCTCGAACTCGTCGGTCAGTGCGCCGACGGTCGCGAGGCCGTCACCGCCATCGAACGCGACGCCCCGGACCTGGTGTTCCTCGACGTGCAAATGCCCGAGTTGGACGGCTTCGATGTGCTGGCGGCGCTCGACCCTGCCCGGCTACCGGTGGTGGTCTTCGTGACCGCATTCGGCCAGCACGCCTTGCGCGCCTTCGAGGTTCACGCGCTCGACTACCTGCTCAAGCCCTTCGATCGCGAACGCTTCCAAACCGCCCTGGGCCGCGTGCGCGCGCACTTTCAGCAATCCCAGACCGGCGAGGTCAACAAACGGCTCTCCGCGCTGCTGGCGGACATGCGGCCCGAGGCCAAGCCCCAGGAGCGCCTCGTCATCAAGTCCGCAGGGAGGGTTTTGTTCCTCAAGACCACCGATATCGATTGGATCGAGGCCGCCGACAATTACCTGAATCTCCACGTGGGCAACGACTCGCACCTGCTGCGCGAAACCATGGCCTCGATCGAGACGCGGCTCGACCCGGCGCGCTTCCTGCGCATCAGCCGTTCCACCATCGTCAACACCGATCGCATCAAGGAACTCCAGCCCATGTTCCATGGCGATTACACCGTCATCCTCCGCAACGGCACCCGCCTTACCCTGAGCCGCGGCTACCGTGACAAACTCCAGCAACTGCTCGGCAAATAACCGCTCTTCCTCGCCGCCCAGCCATCGCCCCGCACACCACACCCAATCGCGCCTCATCCCTCCACACCCCAGCCCGGTTATGAAATCCACGCGCCCCATGATCCAACTTTTGCGAACGTTCGTCCGGCGACCGCAACTGGCCGCGTTGCTTGTCGCCACCTTGTGGCTGGCTGGCTGTGCCTCCGACGGCGCGAAGCCTGCGGGGCAAGCCGCCAAGCCGGCCGAGGCCCCGGTCCCGCCGCCACCGCCGCCCCCCCCCCCGCCCCCCGCCCCTACACCCACGCCTGCGCCCGCGCCCGCGCCGCCCGCCCCGGCCAAGGCCCCCGAGGAACCGGGCTACGCCGCCCTGCCCGCCCTCGAAACCGATGGCTGGGAGGCCTTGTTCGACGGCGATTCGATGGCGGGCTGGAAGGTCACCGATTTCGCCGGCCACGGCGAAGTGAAAGTCGAGAAGGGCAGCCTCGTCCTGGGCATGGGCGCCATCCTCACCGGCGTCAATGGCGACAAGGCGCTGCCGAAAGCCGACTATGAAATCGCCCTTGACGCGATGAAAGTGGCCGGAAGCGATTTCTTTTGCGCGATCACCTTCCCGGTCGGTGAGGCCTGTTGCACGCTGGTCGTGGGTGGCTGGGGCGGATCGGTGGTGGGCATCTCGAGCATCGACGGCAACGACGCTTCGTCGAATGAAACCACCCGCTTCTTCAACTTCGACTATAACAAGTGGTACCGCATTCGCGTGCGGGTTACCGCCAAGAGGATTGAGGCCTGGCTGGGCAAAGAGAAGATTGTGGCGCTCGACCTCGAAGGACGCCGCATCAGCATGCGCCCGGGCGAGATCGAGATGAACCAGCCATTCGGCATCGCGACGTTCCAAACGACCGGCGCCTTGCGCGAAATCCAATGGCGGCCCCTCAAATGAGAGGCCTTCTCCATCTGGGTAGCAGCCGACGTCAGTCGGCTCTGTTCTACGAAGCACACCGCATCAGCATACGCCCGGGCGAGATCCAGATGAACCAATGGCGGCCCCTCAAATGAGAGCGGCTCTCCATCTTGGTAGCAGCCGACGTCAGTCGGCTCTGTTTCTCGTGCTGGCTTTCACGGTCCTCCTCCTCCTCCGCCCGCTCGCCGACGACTGGCCGCGCTGGCGCGGGCCGAACCTCGACGGTGTCTCGAGCGAAAAAGGATGGCTCACGGCCTGGCCGCAGGAAGGCCCCAAACAGCTCTGGCAGGCCTCCGTCGGCACGGGGTTCACGTCTGTTGCCGTCGCGCAGGGCCGCTTGTTTACCCTGGGCAACTCGAACGAGATCGACACGATCTTCTGCCTGGACGCCGCCACTGGGGCCGAACTCTGGCGCCAGTCCTATCCTTGCCCTCTCGACCCGCAATACTACGAGGGCGGACCGCACGCCACCCCCACGGTGGACGGCGACCGCGTGTTCTCCCTCGGCAAGCGCGGTCAACTCCTTGCCCTCACGGCTGCGACCGGCAAGGTCCTTTGGCGGAAGGACCTGATGGCCGAGCTCGGCGCCAAGAAGCCCCGCTGGGGATTCGCAGGCTCTGTGTTGGTCGAGGGCGGGCTGCTGATTCTCAATGTCGGCGACGCCGGCACGGCGATCAGCAAGGACACTGGCAAGGTCGTCTGGACCTCGGGCAAGGAACCCGCGGGCTATGCCACGCCGATGCCGTTTACCCTCGGCGGCGAGCGTTGCGCGGCCATTTTCTCCGCTAAGGCCCTCGTGGGGGTCCGAGCCCAGACCGGCGAAGTGCTCTGGCGGCATCCGTGGGTCACCAAGTGGGACCTCTCGGTCGCCGATCCCATCATCGTGGGCAACCGGCTCTTCATCTCGACATTCGATCGCGGCTGCGCCCTGCTCCAACTCGGCGGCGCGCGACCCACCGTGGTCTGGACCAACAAGAGCATGGCCAATCATTTCAACAGTTGCGTCTATCTCGACGGCTTTCTCTACGGTGTGGACGGCAACACGGACGCGCCGCCGAAAGACCTGCGCTGCGTTGAACTCGCCACGGGCCAGGTCAAATGGCAATACCCCGGATTCGGGCTCGGGTCATTGATCGTCGCTGACGGCAAACTCATCGTGCTTGGGGAGAAAGGTCAACTGGCGGTGGCGCCCGCGTCGCCGTCCGGGTTCACGCCGCTGGCTCAGGCCCAGGTGCTGGGTGGCAAGTGCTGGACCGCGCCGGTCCTGGCCAACGGCCGTCTCTACTGCCGCAACGCCGCGGGCACGTTGATCTGCCTAGGGGTCAGTCCTCACTATTGACACAAAAGGGGTCAGTCCTCACTATTGACACAAACCTGCCTGAGGCTGCGCGGAACGGCGGCGGTGGACCCCGCGGTGCGGCGCGAACGGGAGTCCGGCAAGGTGCGGAGTGTCAATAGTGAGGACTGACCCCTTGGTCGGGGCGGAAGCGCCAGAGGCTCGAACGGCAGAAGAGCGCGCAGCTCACGACGCGCCCTTCGCTGTCCCAGCCTGGCTCCGGCATGTCGGCGTCGTGTTCCGTGGCGAGCTCGGCCTTGCCCGTGAGCGGGTCCAGGATGGCGGCAGGCCAGAACCAGTTGTCCAGGGGCGTCACCATGAGCAGGATGCGCCCGTCAGGCCCGACGGCATGGCCACTGAGGGCATTGAACGGCAGGGCCAGCCCCTCGGGGACCGGAATCGGGCGTTCGGTGCGGTCCGACAACGAATAGCGGATCAGGCGATTGCCGGCCGCCCGGTCGTACACCAGCACCACGAGGTATTGGCCGTGCGGGTCCGCCGCGACGGCTTGGCCGGCGCACAGCCTTGTGGGGCTGCCGCCGGAGACCGCCATCGCATAGACCGAGTCCCCGAGAGCGTAATAGACCGTCTTCCCATCAGGCGCGCCGGCCACAGCCAGGTCCCTTGCTCCGGTCCATGAAACACCTCGCAGGGGCGCGAGGCCGCGGCCTTCGAGCGAGGCGGTGGCGAGCGAGAACCTGGCATCGTCCCAGACGGTGAAGACCACCTGGTTCGAGCCCAACCGCGCGAACGGCGCGCCCGACTCGGACTTGGATTCCAGGAACGGCCGCGGCTCCTTTCCGGGCTCGAGCAGGATCAGGCGATTCTTCCCCCGCCTGGGGGAGGTGAAGAGGAAGCGGTTGCTGGGGAGCGGCAGAACGCCGCGCTCAACCCACTCGGAGGACGGTGACGGCAGGGCGATCCGCTCGCTGGGTCCGGTCCCCGTGCGCCGCAGGATTTCCCGCGGACGTTCGATCTGATCCAAATAGACATTGCCTTCCCTGTCCGTGGCCAGGGTGGTTGGGAGGGCGGGCAGAGTGAAAAGCATCTGGAGAGACCGTGGCTCGCGCGGATCGACGGCAAAAATCCGGTGCAGGCTCTCCGCCCCGTGCGCGAAGAGGAACCGGCTCCCATCCGGGGCGAAGCCGAACGGGAACTCCCGCCGCGACGGAAGCCGCGCGAAGACATTCGTCAGGAATGGTTGCACGGCGCCGGACTTGAGGTCGATCCGCAAGAGACTGTCCGGCGACCGGGTGTCGTCGAGGCGGTTCGTGGTCCGGCCAAGGAACAGCGCCACGTCCTGGCCCGGGACCACCGAAATGATCTTGACCGGGCCATTCCCAAGGATGCCGTTGACCGGCAGAAGCTTTTCGGTCTCGGGGGAGTAGAGGAACAACTGGATGTTCCGGTCGTCGCGCCGCCGGGTGACCAGGATCGAGCCGTTCGCCAATGGCTTCGGGTCCGAGGCGGCCTCGACGACCAGCCGCTCCTCCCCTCCATACTTCGAAATCCGATAGACTCCATTTGGACCTCCCGCGTGATGGGCGAAGAGAATCTGCGAACCATCCGGCGACCAGGCCGTGTCGCCGATCAAACCGAGAGTCCGGTTGGTGGTGAGCACCTTCCAGTCGCCCGAATCCACATTCATCACCGCGAGTTGGTTCAAACTGTTCACCAGGGTGGTGAAGGAGAGCTCCTTGCCGTCGGGCGAAAGCCGGGGCCCGAACACGACCGTGGGACCGTCGAGGCGCTCGCCCCGCCAGCTCGGAGCCGGGGCCACCGTGACCGGACGGCGGGTGCGTTCGAAGAACACCCCGGCCACGCCCGCGAGCACCAGCGCCGCGCCGCCCAACAGGACCTTCAGCGGGACGGACAGTCCGCGCCGCGGCGGCGCCGGCAAGGCCATCGCGCTCGCGCTCGAACCCTGCAGCGTCTCCAGCGCGAAGGCCAGATCGGCGGCGCTGTGGAAACGGCGCTCGGGCAGTTTCTCGAGACAACGGCGCACGATGCGGTTCAGGGTGGGAGAGAGAGTCGGCAGGCCCTCCGCGAGGTCGGGCGGTTCCTCGTTCATGATCGCGGCCATGGTCCCGATTGCGGTGTCGCGCTTGAACGGGCGCTGCCCGCTCACCAACTCGTAGAGCACGCACCCGAACGCGAAGATATCCGCCCGATGATCCACCACCTCCCCGCGCACTTGCTCGGGGGCCATGTAGTTGGGCGTGCCCATCACTTTGCCGGGCCCGGTGGGTTCGGAGGCCGAGTGCAGCACCGTGGCCGCGTACGGGTCCGTGCCCGAGGGCGCAGGGGCGGTGTGGGACGCGGGCGCTTCCCTGAGCTTGGCCAACCCGAAGTCCAGGATTTTGATGCGCCCGTCTCTGGTGAGGAACAAGTTCTCCGGCTTGAGGTCCCGGTGGACGATGCCTTTGGCGTGGGCGGCGGCCAGCCCCTGGGCGATCTGCAGGGCGTAGTCGGCGGTCTTGTGGTGGGACAAACCCTTCGAGGGACGGTCGGTGACGGGGGGCCCCGCGGCCGCGCCGCTTGCGCTTAGCGCCTCGCGCACCGTCTGGCCCTCGAGCAATTCGCTCACGAGATACGGCGCCCCCTCGTGCACGCCGGCATCGTGGATCGTCACCACGTTGGGGTGGTTCAGCGCCGCCAGCGTCTTGGCCTCCTGCTCGAACCGCCGCAGCCGGTCGGCATCGCGGGCGAAATCCTTCGGCAACACCTTCACGGCCACGTCGCGGTTGAGCCGGGTGTCGCGGGCGCGAAACACCTCGCCCATCCCGCCCGCGCCGAGCGTGGCGGTGATCCTGTATTGGTTGAGCTGCGTGCCGATCAGGTCTCGCAGCCTCCCGCGCGCGCGCTCCCGGTGTCGAGCGAGCAAAGGGGTCAGTCCTCACTATTGACACAAAAGGGGTCGGTCCTCACTATTGACACAACGGGGTCAGCCGAAGAGTCTTTACTTCTGTGATGGACCCCCTTTACTCGCCGCTATGAAAATCGCTTCCAGCCGACCGGTTCGGTCGATCCTCCTGGCCCTGGCCGTTACCAGCACATGCGCTTGGACTCAACCGGCAACCGCTGCCGATTGGGCGCAATGGCGCGGTCCCAACCGCGACGACCGTTCCCCCGAGACGGGCCTGCTCAAGGAATGGCCGACAGGGGGCCCCGAACTCTTGTGGGTGGTTCCCGAGGCCGGGTCGGGCTACTCTGGGGTCGCCGTCGCCGGAAACCGCGTCTTTACGATGGGTGACAAGGGCGAAGCCAGTTACCTCATTGCCTTGAACCGAGCCGACGGAAAGCCGGCTTGGTCAACCAAGGTGGGCAGGGCAGGCGCCCCGGGTTGGGGCGGCTTCGCCGGGCCCCGCTGCACCCCGACTGTCGAGGGCGACGCCGTTTTCGCCGTGGGCCAGTACGGCGAGTTCGTTTGCGTTGAGGCCGCCACTGGCAAAGAGCGCTGGCGCAAGCACTTTGTCACCGATCTGGGCGGGAAGCTCCCGGAATGGGGTTTCAGCGAATCTCCGCTGGCCGAAGGCACTCTGGTCGTCTGCACGCCTGGGGGGTCGCAAGGGGCCGTCGTGGCGCTAGATCGGAAGACCGGTGCTGTGGTCTGGCGGAGCAAACAGTTCACGGATCCGGCAGAGTACTCGTCGGTTATCCCAGTGGAGATCAATGGGTTGCGGCAGTATATCCAATTGACACAAGCGAGTGTTGCAGGGATCGCTGCCAAAGACGGTCGGATGCTTTGGCGAGCGGCGCGGAAAGGGAACGTCGCGGTCATCCCCACGCCGATCTTCCACGACAACCAGGTCTATGTCAGCTCCGGCTATGGTGTCGGGTGCAACTTGTTCAAGATCACGGCGTCGGGAGGGACATTCACCAGCGAACAGGTGTATGCCAACAAGGTACTCGAGAACCATCACGGCGGGGTCGTTTTGGTGGGCAACCATCTGTATGGCCATTCGGAGAGCAAGGGATGGACTTGCCAGGAGTTTGGGACCGGGAAGGCTGTGTGGCAGGAGAAGGGCCGGTTGGGCAAAGGGTCGCTAACCTACGCTGATGGGCACCTGTATCTGCGGCAGGAAGACGGCAAGGGCACGATCGTGTTAATCGAGGCCAGCCCAACGGGTTACAAAGAGAAAGGGCGGTTTGACCAGCCGAACCGCTCGGAGAAGAACAGTTGGCCACATCCGGTGATAGCGGATGGTCGGTTGTACATTCGGGACCAGGATGTGCTATTGGCGTTTGACGTTAAGCAGCGCTGAGCAAATCATTGTTTTTGTACAATCCATTCTCAATTGAATTTCATTGATTGTCGTAGAAATGATTTCATATTTTCAAGGAATTAATATGAATCCGACCGTGACGCCACTGCTACCTCCTGGGATAGCCCCACCCACAGCGCGGCTCGGTCCGCTGTTGGTCCGGTTGCGGGGCGGAAAGTGCGGTGAAAGGGTTCCCGACCGATTCCGGCCGTTGGTCCAGACAAATTTCATCATCGTAAACTGTTGATTTACAATGTATAGTGAGCCGATGAAGATCCTGATCGAATTGTTGGCCCGCCAACTGCTTTAGCTTGGTGTGTAGCAGACAGAATCTTGACGCAAATAGCGGTCGTTTCGGTTAGTTCTGGGCCAAACTCGATGATGAATCAGGCAGCAAGCTGGGCGAGGGTACGGTGTCGGCAGGCCAATACAATGGTCTTCCGAGGCTTGCTGCGTTCTTTCCTGTTGAACCACAACATCTTCGGAGACAGGAGCTCTAAGATGCGCGAGATTGCACTCGCAACGGCGGTCCTCGTAACGGTGGCAGCCCGGGGGCAGTCCAGCACGGTGAGTTTCATGGACAACACGGCACCCGGTTGGGTCCTTGGCGGAACTGGTTATACGCCGATTCTGACCAGCGGCAGCATCGACCCGAGCGGCCAGGGCTGGCTGCGATTGACCGACAACTCGCAGGACCTGGCTACTTACGCCTACAACAACACCGCCATCGCGTCCCAGAACACGACGATTTACGCCTCGTTTGATTTCACGAGCTGGAACCAGGGCGCTGGTGGCGCGGCTGACGGCATCGGCTTCTTCCTGTTCGACGGCAGTCAGAGCTTCTCGATCGGCGCTAATGGCGGCTCGCTGGGTTACGCGCAAAAGCCCGGTGTGAACGGCATGGGGGGTGGCTATCTCGGGGTGGCTCTGGACGACTGGGGGAATTTCTCGAACCCGACGGAATCACGCATCGGGGGTCCTGGGCAGATCCCGAACGCGATCGCGGTGCGGGGGCCGGGGAGCGGGACAAGCGGCTACGCGTACGTAGCGGGGACCTCGAACGGCGGCGTGCCCGCCTTGTCGAGCGAACTGGACTTTCCGACCTACA
>Ga0233425_10005534_pt1 | contig 19834 bp, 21 predicted proteins | sample Watercolumn_Towu_2_FD_181712 | JGI IMG/M metagenome (GOLD analysis project Ga0233425, IMG submission 181712) | Freshwater microbial communities from Lake Towuti, South Sulawesi, Indonesia - Watercolumn_Towuti2014_140_MG | ecosystem: Environmental > Aquatic > Freshwater > Lake | place... | reverse complement strand
CGAGAAGTCCTCCCGAAGTTTCACCGCTGCTGGCATGGCGCGAATCTCCTTCGCGCCAAATGAGTCAGAAAATTCGCGCCAAGGGAATCCCCCGTGAGTCAGCCCGCATAGCCGTTGGTATTAGAGCTAACTCACCTTGCTGTCCTTCAGCAGGCCGACGAGCGGGTTTGGCGTCGGCGGCGCGATCCGCCGCAGCGTATTCGTGTCGTGATGGTTGAACGGCGGCGTTGCGCCGCGCAGCGCGAGATCGGTTCGCGTCAGATAGGTCCAGCTGCCGTCGTCGTTGAACGCGATGTCGATCCGGTAATAGTCGGTGCGAAACGCCTCTTCCAGGAAGGTCGTCGAGCAAATGCCGAAGCGCGTGTCGCCGCGCCGCGCCTCGACGAAAATGCGCGCGTCATCGGGTTTCGCCGTTCCCCCCGCCAGCACGACCTGTCCGCGCGGAATCGCGATGGTCTGCATGATCAGGCCCGTGGCGGGCTCCCAGAGCCAATAGCCGACCTGATCGTGAAAGGTGATCGCCTCCTCCGCAGTGTTGATATGGATGTGATAGCGCAGACCATAGAGGAGCTGCGGCCCGTTGGTCTGCGGGTCGATCGGCTCCATTCTGATATGCTCGCGATAGGCGCGCGTTTCCGGCCCTTCGGCCTTGGGATTGACGTCCACGCCTTGATCGGACTGCCACACGCCAGCCAAGCGGCGCAACGGACCCAGATTGGCGAGCGTATCGGGGGAGAACTCAGGTTCGGTAAAAATATCTTCCGGAATGCTGCGCACTTTCCGTGTCCTTTCTCATCCATCTGAGCGGCTGCAATTGAGAAACTTGCGCGGCCTGATTTTCAAGCGGCAAATTTGCGGGCGACAGCGCTCGCGCCCGATCCGCCGTGTGGGCGTGAACGATGAGTCGCTCAGGGAGTTCAGCCTGCGCGTTGCGCTGTTGCCGCATTTGCTCTCAAATCGCAATCCTTTTTACATCACAACGGAACACCTGGATGCTGACGGTTTTCTGCTCTCCCGCGAGATATGTTCAGGGACGCGACGCGACGCACTCGCTCGCATCCGAACTGCTGCGGCTCGGCATTGCGAGAAAGCCCCTGATCATCGCGAGCCCCAGCGCGCGCAGGGCGCTGGAGGCGGTTTGGCGCGAGGCGTTTGGCGCCGCCGGACTAGACTACGCCATTATGGATTTCGGCGGGGAATGTTCCTTGGCCGAGATATCGCGCGGCAAGGAAGAAGCGCGCCACGTCGCCGCCTCGACGATTATCGGCGCCGGCGGCGGCAAGACGCTGGATGCGGCCCGCGCCGTCGCCGCCGAACTCGACCTGCCGGTCGCCTGCTGTCCGACCACGGCGTCGAGCGACGCGCCCTGCAGCGCGCTTTCGGTCGTCTACACCGAGGACGGCGTATTCGAGAAATGCCTCTATTATCGACGCAACCCCGATCTCGTTCTCGTCGATAGCAGCGTCATCGCACGCGCTCCCGTGCGCCTGTTGATCGCCGGCATGGGCGACGCGCTCGCCACTTTTTTCGAAGCGGACGCCACGATCCGCGCTTACCGCAAGAACGTCGTCGGCGGCCTGAGCACGATCGCCGCCGCGGCGATCTCGGAGCTTTGTTACAAGACGCTCCTGAACGACGGGACATCCGCCGTCGCTGCCGCGCGGGCAGGCGCGATCACGCCGGCGCTCGAACGCATCATCGAGGCGAATACGCTGCTTTCCGGCCTTGGATTCGAGTCGAGCGGCCTCGCGGTGGCGCATTCGGTCCATAATGGGCTGACCGCCGCGCCGGAAACCCATGATCGGCTGCACGGCGAAAAGGTCGCCTTCGGCGCGCTCGTGCAGCTTGTCCTCGAAGGAAGCCCGAGTTCGACGATTGACGAAGCCATGGGCTTTTGTCTCTCGGTCGGCCTGCCCGTGACGCTTGCCGAACTCGGCCTGCATAATCTGCCGCGCGAGAAGGCGTGGGCGATCGCCGAACGCGCCGTCGCCCCCGGCGAGAGCGCGCATAATGAACCATTTGAAGTGACCGCCGTGAATCTCATGGACGCCATCTTTGCGGCGGATGCGATCGGCGCCGCCTTCAAGGCGCGCGCGTCGCGCTAAGCGGAATGGCGCACTGGCGGCGCCGCCTACGCTTTCAATGCGGAAAGCGCGGCGTCGGCGGCGCGAAGGGCGAGCGCGGCGATGGTAAGCGTTGGATTTGCGGTTCCGCCGGTCGGGAAAACGGAAGCGCCGACGAGAAAAAGATTCGAATGTCCGTGAGCGCGCAAATTCCTGTCGACGACGGACGTCGCCGGATCGTCGCCCATGCGCGCCGTGCCCATGATATGGCCGGCGGCCTGCGCGGCATCCTTGTGCCAAAAGGCTTCGACGCCCACTCTTGCGAACAGGTCTTCATGCCGGCGCCTAGCGTTGGCGAGCGCGCGCTCGATGTATGGGTCGAGTTGATAGAAGATTGCCGGGCGCGGCAGGCCGGTCTTTTCCACTTGCGTCGAATCGAGCGTCACCCTGTTGCTCGCCAGAGGCAATTGTTCGGTCAAGGCGGCGACGCGGATGTGTCGCGAGGTCTGATCTCTGAGCGCCGCATCGAGCGTCTTTCCACGCAGTCCACTCATCGCCAGTTCGCGCGCGGTCGATTCAGGCGCGCCCTTCGGCCAGCTCCAGCCGTCATTGCCGATCTCGAATCGCAAGGCCGAATTCTCGGCGCGATCTTGCAAGTCTCGGAAGTTCTCGATTCCCGATGTCGCGCCCGGTCCGCGATAAGGCCAGACCTGCCGGCGCGCGAGCGCCCAGCTGAGTTGGATCGGATGATCCATCAAATTGCGCCCGAGCTGGTCGGAGCGGTTGGCGACGCCGGCGGGAAAGGCTTCCGCGGCCGACGCCAAAAGCAACCGCGGCGTTTCAACGCCATTGGCGGCGATAACGACGACGCGCGCGACGACGCGCCCCGTCGAACCGTCCGAACGCTTAAATTTGACCGCTTCGACGCACCCGTCTTGGCCGCATTCGACGAAATTGGCGCAAGTGTCGGTCAGCAGCCGCGCGCCGAGCGATCGCGCGCGCGCGACATGAATGGTCGCGTCATATTTCGCCTGGATCGGACAGATTGGAATGCAGCTGGCGCTGCCATGACATGACGGCCGGTCGCCTGACGGTTTCGAGAGTCGGGCTTGGGGAGTCGGTCGGACCTTATAGTCGGACGCCTGCAACGCGTCTCGCCATGCGAGATCGAGATAGCTTTGCGCGATCGGCGGAAAAGGGTAGGGCGCCGAGCGCGGCGAGCCGAGATCGTCGGCGTTGTCTCCGGCGACGCCGAGCTCCTGTTCGGCCCGGCAATACCAAGGTTCGAGATCGGCGTAGGAAATCGGCCAGTCGACGGCGAGGCCAAACAGCGATCTCATCCGGAAGTCGTCGGGCACCAGGCGAATGGCCGAGCCCAGCCAATGCCATGTCGTGCCGCCGACCTGGCGCAAATAGGTCGAACCGAACGGATGCGGCCCTTTTTGCGCGTAGAAGCCGTAAGGCTTGTCGGTTTCGGGATGCGGCGCGAACGCGGACTGCGCATAGGCCGACTCTGGCGTCTTGGGAAAGGCGCCCTGGTATTGTTGCACCGAAGCGGCGCGATCCACTTCGGGACCAGCCTCCATGATGATCACCTTCGCGCCTTTGCGCGCCGCGCCGCAGGCGACCAGCGCGCCGGCGACGCCAGAGCCGATGACCAATATGTCGGCTTGAAGGTCCATGTCGCGAGCGTCACTCCTTGGTCGGAGCAAGCGCCCAACTCCCGGCTTCGCCGGGAACGCCGCCCGGCCAAGCAAATCCCATCGCGTCCCACATCAGCGCGCCGGTGTAATCGACGCAGATCATGCGTCCGCGCTCGACAGTCTGGCCGGAATACCAGTCCGCGACAATTCTGCGCGCCAGGCGATCCGAGTATTTTACTTTTCGATCGAGCCCGAGACCGCGCATGTAAATCGTGGCGGTTTCGACGGAAAGACGCGCTCGCCCGGTCAGCTTGGCGCTGAGGCGAAGAAAATCGGCGAGAGGCGAGGTTTTCGCAACAGCCGCGCGAAACGTCATCCAGGGCGCGAGCACGCCGCCGATCAGAAGCGTCCGACGCGAAACCTCATGAATCATTGCGCGCATTTCATTCTCGCCTGCCACCGCAGTTTGGCGGTTCTGAGGAGTGTCGGCTCTTCAACGCTGCAACGCAACTTTGCCGTCGAAGGCGTCGATCGCTTGCTGGGACAGGGGGGATGCGAGCAGTTCGTCGAGAACAGCCGGCGGCGCGGTAATGTCGCGACTGTATCGAAGCCCGACATCCACGGTGTGTCGATCGGGAAAGCTTGCAAGCAGCAAGGTGCGGTCGGCGCTCCTGACGATCATGGCGATGGTTTCGAGATTCCTCTCCCAATCCGTTTCAAGCTGCATCAGCCTGCCTAGATATACGGCGACGCCGTCGGCGCCGGACTCCATAGCGACATACGCCTGTGCTGGCGTGAAGACGGCGGTGACCAGAGCCGCGCAGTCCATTCGCTTGAGCGCCGAGCAGCGGGCGAGGTGTGTGGGAGTCGGCGTCAGCTTCATCCACAACTTCTTGTCTCGCGCGCCTTTCAGATCGTCGAGATATTTGGCCGCCTGCCGCAACGCGCCGTCGCCAATCGCCTGGATCATCAGATGCCGAACGGCGCCGATGTTAGCGGCGATTTTGCAGAGCTTCCGCGCCGCGCCGACATATTCGTCCAGCGACAGGACTTCGGCGCCGGCGGCGCGGGCGATCAGGGTCGGATTGGTGGTGAACCCCTGCACGCCTGGATAGTCGAGCGCCTTCAGGATAGCGTCTTGATCCGCCGTATCGACGAGAAGCATCGCACCCCCGCAGCTTCTTTTTGCAGAGGCCGTTCTCAGCCCGGCTTTCGTCGCGCGCTCAGCACGACGCTCTTCGGATTGGCGAGGATCGCCTCCCAGAATTCCTGTCCATGGCGTTCAAGCCCTTCCTTGGAGACGGCAAATTGCGACCATTGGGCCTCGGCAAAGCCCGCCTGCTCGAGCGCCTTCTCGTAAGCGCGACGGCTCCACTGGGTGAATTCGATCGAAAAATCGTCGCCGACAAAGCTCATCCGAACCCGCAGGTTTTCAGGGCCTTTGCCGATCTCTTCGAGAACGTAGCCATAGGGGAGCAGATCGTTTCGACCGTTGACGAAGTCGGGATTGGGCACAACGGCGATCACCCTGCCGCCGGGACTCACATTCGCCGCCACGGAGCGGAACATTCGCGCCAGCGTCTGTTCGTCCTTGGCGTAATTGAACAGAAAGACGGCGGTCGCGACCTCGAAAATTCCGAAGACCGCCATCGTCGCGGCGTCGCTGACCTTGTAGACAATTCCGAGCGGATTTTCGCTTTCCGCCTGTTGCGCGGCCGCCACCATCGCCGGCGACACATCGACGCCGAGCACGGATGTCGCGCCGAGTTTTTTTAAGAGCCGGGAATAATGGCCAGTTCCGCAAGCAAAATCGATGGCGCGCGCTCCGGAGACATCGCCGAGCGCGGATTGGACCGACGGCGTTTCGAGGAAATTGGTGACGTCATCCTTCCGCGCGTGCGAATACTGCCCGCTGATCGTTCGATATTGATCCTTCATGAGTCGCCTTGAAATTTCGTGTCGCTGCATTCGAGTTACAAAGCATTTGCTCGACGCTGGCAAGTTAGGAGGCTTTGAGGCGGACGCATCAGGCCAGTCGAGTTTATCATCGCGACCGGGGCGCCGATATTTCGATGTCATAAAAAAATAGGAAAGCATGTCCATCTTTGCGGCTGGGCTTGGATGATCAGATGATTGACCTGAAATTTATGGCGGTCATGGACTTCGTCGCTTGGTTGCAGGGACGATATCCGAGGAAGACGGAAAGCGGGGGCGCTGAAGAATTTGTGCCTTACGAAGACGCCCGCCACGCCGACGCGGAAATAGTCGAGGCGCCTGACGCCGATGCGCCGGCATCGGCGCCTGTCGTCGAGACGCGCCCAACCCCGCGCAGCGATCGGCCGGATTAAGCAGCAGTCGCTTTCGGCGCGGGCGACTCGGCCGGCCCCGTCGGCGTTCGCGAATCGCTTCTACTTGCCCTGGACGACGGGCTCGCCAGCGTTGAGCCAGGCGAGAATGCCGCCGCCGAAATGGGTGTTCGCGTCGCGCCTGCCCATCAGCCGCGCCTGTTCCATCGCCGTCACCGAACGCTTGCCGGAGCGGCAATAGATCACGACCCTTTGGCCGTCGCCCGCGACGGGCAGTTGGCTCGGATCGAATTTCGACAGCGGATTGAACAGCGCGCCGGCGATGTGGCCGGCCGCATATTCGTCCGCTTCGCGCACGTCGACGAGCAAGACCGCGCCCGTCGCCAGGCCAGATTTCAACTCCTCCAGGCCGATGTCATTAAAGTGAATGCCTGCGCTCATGACGTTTATTCCTCCGATATCCTGTATGGCGCTCCTGGCGCACGCCGCCGAGGCTTCCTGTCGCCGCCTACCCCGTATTGCGCAAGCCCGCCGCAACGCCGTTGATCGACATCAATATGCCTTCGCGAATGTCTTCGCCGCGTTCTCCCGCGCGATGGCGGCGGATCAGCTCGACCTGTAGATAATTGAGCGGCGCGATATAGGGGAAGCGGTGCCTGATCGAGCGCGCGAGCGTCGGATTGTCGGCGAGCCGCTCCTTGGAGCCGAGAATCTTTTCGAGCGCCTCATTGGCGCGCGCATGTTCCGCCTCGATCATGCCGAAGATGCGCGCCGCGAGCGCCTTGTCCTCGACCAGTCCGGCGTAATGATGCGCGATCGACATGTCGGTCTTGGACAGGATCATGTCGATGTTCGACAGCAGCGCGCGGAAGAACGGCCATTCCTGGCTCATCCGGCGCAGCAACGCGAGCCGTGCCTTCTCGTCCGTCTCGACGAAATGCGCGATCGCCGAACCGAAGCCATGCCATCCGGGCAGCGCCACGCGCGCCTGCGCCCAGGAGAAGCTCCATGGGATAGCGCGCAGGTCCTCGATCCGGCGCGAGGGTTTGCGCGAAGCGGGACGCGAGCCTATGTTGAGCGAGGCGATTTCCGAGATCGGCGTCGACGAAAAGAAGAAATCGACGAAGCCTTCGGTTCCGTAGACGAGGCCGCGATAGGCGGCCATGCCTGCCCGCGACAACTCCTCGGCCGCTTCCAGAAACTCGGGCGGCGGCGTTTTGCGCTCGGAGAGCAGCGTCGCTTCGAGCGTCGCGGCGACAAGCAGTTCGAGATTGACATGGCCGATCTGCGGATTGCCGTATTTCGCCGCGATCACCTCGCCCTGTTCGGTGAGGCGGATCTGCCCGTTCACCGTGCCCGGCGGCTGGGCGAGAATGGCGTCATAGCTCGGACCGCCGCCGCGACCGACGGTGCCGCCGCGACCATGGAAGAGGCGCAGGGTGACATTGGTCAGCGACGCGAAAAATTCCGCCAGCGCGGTCGAGGCGCGATAGAGCTCCCAGATGCTGGTGAGAATGCCGCCGTCCTTGTTGGAATCGGAGTAGCCGAGCATTACGTCCTGCTGCCCGCCGGAATTAACGACGAGCTTCAGGATGCCGGGAAGCGCGTAGAATTCCCGCATGATCGGCGCGGCGTTGCGCAGATCGTCGATCGTCTCGAACAGCGGCACGATGATGAGATCGGCGATCACCGTCTGCGCGTCGCGGGGATCGAGCGTGCCGCGCATCAATCCGCATTCTTTCTGCAGCAGCAGCGCTTCGAGCAGGTCGCTGACCGTCTCGGTGTGGCTGATGATGTAATGGCGGATCGCCTCGTCGCCATAGAGCTGGCGCATCTCGCGCGCGCGCTCAATGATCGTCAATTCGCTCATGGCGCGCTCGCTATAGGTCGCGCCGGGCAGGCGCGCCGGCCGCGGATCGCTGAGCAGGCGCATCAGCAATTGCTGTTTTTCAATCTCGGGCAGCGCGGCGTAATCGTCGACGATGCGGGCGATTTTGAGCAGTTCGGCGATCGTCTCCTCATGCCGATCCGAGCTTTGCCGCAGATCGAGCGTCGCCAGGTGAAAGCCGAAGACTTCGACGGCGCGGATCAGCGGCTCAAGCCGCTGCGTGGCGATCACCTCGCTCTGATGAACCCGCAGCGATTCATCGATGGTGACGAGATCGGCGAGCAGCGCCCAGGAATTGGCGTAAGGCTCGCCCGGCGCGACGGCGTGGCGCGCCGCCTGGCCGCCGGTCAGTCTCTCCAGCGTGCCGGCGAGGCGGGAATAAACGCCGATCAGCGCGCGGCGATAGGGTTCGTCGTCGCGATGCGGATTGTCGTCGCCGGAGCGCTCCGCAAGCGCTTCGAGGGCTTTGGTGCAGCCGGCGTAACGCCGCGAAATCGAAAGCTCCGCGCCAAGCTCATGCACTTCGACAAGATAAAAGCGCAGCACGGTTTCGCATTGCATGCGCATCGCGGTCGAGAGCGACTCCGCCGTTACATTGGGATTGCCGTCGCGATCGCCGCCGACCCAGGCGCCCATGCGCAGGAAGGGCGGCACGCGCAGCCCTTCGAGTCGCTGTTCGATGTCGGCGTAAAGGCGCGGAATCTCGCGCAGGAAGGTGCTGCGATAATAGCTCAGCGTATTCTCGATCTCGTCACGCACCGTCAGTCGCGAATGACGCAAGAGCTCGGTCTGCCAGAGCTGCGACACCCGGGCGCGCAGCTGCATCTCGTTTTGCGCGCGCTCGGCCTTGCCGCGCATATGTTCGCGCGTGGCGAGCAGCTTGAAGATCGCGTGCTCGGCGTCGAGCAGGCTCTTGCGGCGCACTTCGGTAGGATGCGCCGTCAGCACCGGCGAAATCCAGCCGTGCGCCAGCGCCTGAGCGATTTTGCCGGCGCCGACCGCGGCCTTGCGCAGATGCGCGAAGGTCGCGGCGAGGCTTGGCGCGCCGGCAAAGGCGCCCGATCCGCTCGCCTGGGCGCGCGCCCGCTGCTGCAGCGGGTGCAAATCCTCGGCGATATTGGCGAGATGCGAGAAATAGCTGAAGGCGCGGATCACGGTGCGCGCTTCTTCGGCGGTGAGCGCGCGCAGCAGCGCGTCGAGATTTCTGTCAGCCTCGGCGTCGCCGTTGCGGCTCGCTGCGACGGAGAGCCGCCTGATTGTCTCGATGCGCTCGAAGGCGGCGGCGCCTTCATGTTCGCGAACGGCGTCGCCGAGCAGCCGTCCGAGCAGGCGAATGTCTTCAATGAGCGATTCGTCGCCTTTCGTCGGGTCGGGCTCTACCGGAGCGAGCGTGACGGATTTTTCCTGCGCCTGCGCTTCAAGCTGCATAGGATCGCGGCCTTTGAAACTTTTCCGCGCCTCAGAGCGCGCCCAGAGCAGCTATAGCAGGCTTCGGGCGCCTTTACGACGCATCCGGCGCTTGGCGCGCCTCCCGGTTGTCGCGCGCGCCTAAAAGCCGAAGAAATGCGGCTCCTCCCGGTAGTATTTCCGAAAGTCGGTGGGGGACAGCTGCTTCCGGCAGGATCGCGACAGATATGGCATATATTGCTTGAGGCAGTTCTCCATCTCGAAAATCAATATGCTGTTGCCGCCGCAGAACCGGTATGCGTCGGCGCCGCAGGCTTTCTGCTCGGCGGCCATGTCCTCGGACGTGTTGCCCGCCCAGGTGTTTACGGCGAGAGCCGGCGCGGCGCCGCTCGCCGCGCATAGAAGCGCAAGGAATAAGGCTTTGAGCACGGAAACCTCGCCAAGATTGAGAACCGGACCTTCCCAGCCGAAACTGCGGCAGACCGGCGTGTTTGACAAGGCCGCGGCCACGCGCGCCGTTCGCCACGGCGCCGGACCGGCGGGCTCTTGTTCGGCGCGGCCGGGCCCCTTATAGACTCCAGCGGCGCCGCGTCGCGCTTCATTCCGCGCTTTGCGCGCCATCGGTCAAGTCATGCTCGACACAACGGAAATAGCTATCTTCGCGGCCGTCGGCCTAGTCTTCGCCCTGGGCCTTATCGCGCTCTGCCGATGGTCGGGCGCGCCCGCGCAACGCGTCGCCGCCTATGCGCTGATCGCGCTATCCTTTCTCTATGTCGGCTTCGCCTTTCGCGCCGAAGAGCCCGGGGCCTGGGTCGGCGTCGAAATGACCGGCGTCGCCGTGTTCGGCACGCTCGCCGGCATGTCGATCATCGGTTCGCCCTGGTGGGTCGTCGCCGGCTTCGCGCTGCATCCGCTTTACGCCGTCTACTTCCATTATATCGGCGCTGGCTCGCAATTTGCCCCGGCGCCCTTCGTGATCGCCAATGCGGCCTTCGACGTCGCGACGGCGCTCTTTGTCATCTTTGCGGCGTTGCGCGGCGCGGGCAAGAAGGCGACGGCCGCCGCGGCGCCGGCGGCGCAGCGTAAGCTCGCCGCGCGCTCCCAGCATCGCGCGCCAAGCCACGACGCCGGAGGACCGGCGTGAACGCGCCCGTCGACTTTACGCTGCGCCATGACTGGCGCATCGATGAAATCGTCGCGCTGCACGATCAGCCGCTGCTCGATCTCGTCGCGCAGGCGAACGCCGTCCATCGCCGCTTTCACGATGTGAATGACGTGCAGAAGGCGGCGCTGCTGTCGATCAAGACCGGCGGCTGTCCGGAAGACTGCTCCTATTGCCCGCAATCGGCGCATCATCGCGAGGTGAAGCTCGACCGCGTCGATCTCATGGAGACGGCGGAGGTGCTTGCCGCCGCCAAGACCGCGCGCGCAGCCGGCGCCGATCGATTCTGCATGGGCGCGGCCTGGCGTTCGGCGCCTGAGGGCAAGCGTTTCGACGCGGTGCTCGACATGGTGCGCGGCGTTCGCGCGCTCGGCATGGAGGCCTGCGTCACGCTCGGCATGATCAATGAGTCGCAGGCGAAGCGCCTCGTCGACGCGGGGCTCACCGCTTACAACCACAATCTCGACACCGGCCCGGAATTTTACGGCGAGATCATCACCACCCGCACCTATCAGGACCGTCTCGACACGCTCAAAGCCGTGCGTGGCGTTGGTCTGGAAATGTGTTGCGGCGGGATCATCGGCATGGGAGAAGGCGTCAACGACCGCGCCGGCATGCTGCAGACGCTCGCGTCTTTCGATCCGCATCCCGAAAGCGTGCCGATCAATGCGCTGGTTGCCGTCGAGGGCACGCCGCTTGCGGGGCGCGCGCGGATCGATCCGCTCGATCTCGTCCGCATGATCGCGACGACGCGAATCGTCATGCCGAAGTCGCGGGTGCGGCTGTCGGCGGGCCGCTCGTCGATGTCGCGCGAGGCGCAAATTCTCTGCCTCGTCGCCGGCGCCAATTCGATCTTCTATGGCGAAAAGCTGCTGACGACCGACAATTCCGGCTTGAACGAGGACGATGCGCTGTTCGCCGCGCTGGCGGCGCGCGAGGCGACTGCGACCGCTGCGTCCTAAGCGCCTGCGGTCGGGCCGAAAATCAGTTCGATATTCTTTCGCAGCGCGGCGTCGACGGCGCGCATGTCCGCAGTCGCGCCGAGCTCCTTAAGGCTGGTCACGCCAAGATGGGCCTCGCGCACGCCGCAAGGCGCGATGCCGGAAAAATGCGTCAGATCCGACGCGACATTGAGCGCGACGCCGTGAAAGCTCACCCATTGCCGCAGGCGAATCCCGATCGCGGCGATCTTGTCTTCCGCCGTCTCGCCGTGCGGACCTTTAGGCTTCTCCGGCCGCTCGACCCAGACGCCGACGCGCGCTGCGCGCCGCTCGCCCCTAACGCCGAAATCAGCAAGCGTCGCGATGATCCATGATTCAAGCGCGCAGACGAGGGCCCGCACGTCGCGCCGGCGGCGCGTCAGATCGAGCATGACATAGGCGACGCGCTGCCCCGGTCCGTGATAGGTGAACTGGCCGCCGCGCCCGGTGCGAAAGACCGGAAAGCGCGCATCGAGCAAATCCTTCTCTTTCGCCGAGGAGCCGCCGGTATAGATCGGCGGATGTTCGAGGAGCCACACGCATTCGCGCGCATCGCCTGAGGCGATCGCCGCGGCGCGCGCCTCCATGAAGGCGACCGCCTCTTCATAGTCGACCAGACCCTCGCTGACGCGCCATTCGACCGGCGGCGCGCCTGCGTGCGCGCGCATCGCCGATGCGTCCGAGACGCGCAAAGGGGGACAGGCGGCTTGCGTCATTCAGGTCTCATCTTGATCAGATGGTAGATATATACAATATATTGGTAGAAAGGTTTAAGCATGGCCCTCAACATCAAGAACGCCGAAACCGAGAGATTGATCGATGAATTGGCGAGCCTCGCAGGCGAAAGCAAGACTGCTGCGGTGACGGCCGCGGTGCGTGAACGCCTCGCCCAGCTGCGCGCGAGAGAAAGCGCGCCGCTCGCCGAGCGGCTGGTCGCCATCGGCAAGGACTGCGCAGGTCGTCTCGATCGAAAGACGCGCGCTCTCGATCACGACGCGCTGCTTTACGATCGGCGCGGGTTGCCAAAATGATCATCGATTCCTCCGCCCTGATTGCAATTTTGCGCGCCGAGCCTGAGGCGCTCGCTTTCGCCCAGGCGATCGCCGCCGCCAAGACCCGCCGAATATCGGCAGTCAATTATGTCGAAGCCGCAGCCGTAATCGACTCGGCCGACGACGCCGTGGCCAGTCGTCAGCTGGATGAGCTTCTCCAAGAGGCCGGCGTCGTCATCGAGCCGGTGACAGTTGAGCAGGCGCGACTCGCCCGCGCCGCCTATCGCGATTTCGGCAGGGGTCGCGGCCATAGGGCGAAACTTAATTTCGGAGACTGCTTTTCATATGCGCTGGCGAAAAGCTTTCGGGAGCCGTTGCTCTACAAGGGCAATGACTTCGCACATACGGATGTGCGAAGCGCCTCGTGAGCGGAGAGCGGCCGCTTGTCATCCCTAAGGCGATTTGTTAGACGCAGCGCGCCGGCGCTTCGCGTTAAGCGGAGCGCCCTTGCGGCCGTGGCGGAATTGGTAGACGCGCTAGCTTGAGGTGCTAGTTGGGCAACCAGTGGAGGTTCGAGTCCTCTCGGCCGCACCAAGCGTAACGGCCTGAAAGGGCGCCGTTAGCGGCTTTCATGGAGTTGCGCCCCGATAATTCGGCGCATGCAATCATCTCGCGCGCGGTCCCGTGTCACTTGCGGTGACGGGCGCGGCGATACGTCCTTCTCGCGATATTCGATTCAGGCTCTTGACTTCGCAAGTGCAGCGTGACGGCTCGCGCAGCAAACGCCAATATACTGAGTCCTGAGCTTAGCCTTGGACGCCGATGCGCAGTTGCTTGAAGACGCGTCTACTCTGCGCCAAAACTTAAATATAAATAGTGAGTTATCTCCAATGTAATCTGTTGAATCTTCTTGGCGGCGCCTACGCCAAAACGCCCAAATATTCGGCGCCGCAGCGGGCAAACATCAGCCACATTCCCAGTCGCAAGATGGTTTCGCTGGCGCTTGGTCAGCAGGAGCCCGCCCGCCCTGTTTTGCGAAGCTCTCTGGCGGGGTTCGACGCCGGCTCTTGTCGTTCAACCGCGCCCGGAGCGGGAAGCATGGCTGTATCGTTAAGAGAACGCGGGGCGCCGCCCAAGACCGACAATATCGAAACGCGCGCCCGCTATGCGTGGCGTGATATCGAGGCCGACTGGCGCGTCGCGTCGCCGCGGCCGATCGGGCCGCGCCGGCAATCCCATGCCATGGAGGCCGATCGCAATTTCGAAAAGGTCGAGCGCTTCTTCTATTACGGCGCGGCGGCGCTCGTTTGCATCGGAACCGGGATCGTCGTCATTTCGGCGTTCTGGGGCGAACTGCCGCAAAATCTCGATCCAGCTGATTCACTGACGCCTCAAACGGCGGTCTCTTCGAGCGCGGCGGGCGTCGCGGCCGCTCATCCCCAGCCGTCGAATTTGCGGTCGCATGAACAGCCGGTCTCAATCGTCGCCGGGCCGGTGGAGCAGGCGCCCGCGCAAGACCGCGCCGCCGCGCCGCCTTCGGAGCCCGAAGCCGTATCGCAAGCCGCGAACGCCGTCGCGCCCTCGGTCGCGAACCCCGCTCCCGAACCGGAATCGCTCAATGACGGCGTCGCGTCCGTGCGCGGATCGGCGCAGGGCGGCGTGGCGGGTGGCGCGTCGGAGACGACGATGAGCGCGCCTGACAAAGAGGCCGTCGCGCCGCAGGCGCGAATGGACAAGTGCTACGTCAGGATTTCCGGACGCGTGCTCGAAGGCTCCGCCTGTCAAATCTCGCGAAACGGCGGCGCGGTGACCTTTCAATATTCCGGTCAGACCCTCACGCTTACGCCGGTCAAGGGCAAGACCTGGTCCGCCGCTCTCGCCGGCAAGAAGCTTGGCAACGTCTATAAAAGCGGCTCCTGCTGGGCGTCGAGAAGCGCCTATGTCTGCGACCGCGGCGCGCTCTAAACCGCGTTTCGCGCGGCTTTAGGGCTCACTCGATTTCGGCGCCAGCTCCGGCGCGCCGTGATCATGCGCTTCCGGCGCCAGCTTCGCCTTTGGTCCGAGAGTCTTGGCGATGATCGGCTCCGTCGTCGAGGTCCATTCCGGAGCCGCGTGGACGATCGGGGTCGGCGTGTCGCCCGGCTTGATATGGACGAGCGCATAGCCGCGCTTTTTCAATTCGCGCAAAAACTCAGGCAGCATCTGCGCCGTGATCGCCTGCGAGTCGTGGAAGAGCACGATGCCCTTGCGGTTCTTTTCGAGCCGCGACAGCACGAGGTCGAGTTCGGCCTTGGGCGTCATTTTCGACCAGTCGGAGGCCCAGAGATCCGAACCGAACACCGTGTAGCCGCGGCTGGTGAGATCGGCGACGAGTTCGGGCGTGTCGGCGAATCCGGGAAAGCGGAAGAAGGGCGCGGCCTTGGCGCCGAGCGCCTTGTCGACGGCGGCGATTCCCTTTTCGATGTCCGCCTTGGCGGCGGGTTCGCTCATCAGCCTGAGAGTCTTATCCGGATGGCTGTAGGAATGATGGGCGATCGTGTGGCCTTCTGAAGCGGCCCGTTTGACGAGAGCGGGCAGGCTTTCCGCGTTTCGCCCGATCAGGAAGAAGGTTACGCGCGCGCATTCCTTGGCGAGCGCGTCGAGCACTTGCGGGGTCGGGCCGGCCGGCCCGTCGTCGAAGGTGAGGACGACTTCGTGATCATGAAGGTCGAGCGTGCGCGGATAGGTTTGCAGGCCGACCGCCGTTCCCTTCGAGCGGTCGATGTCGATCACGCGCGAGACGCCAAGCGCATCGGGCCCGCAGGTCGGTTGCTCCGCCGCGGCGCGCGGGGCGGCGAAAAGCCCGGCGAAGAGGAGCGCCAGAAGGCAGGCGGACCCGAGGTGGAGCGCGGCGGCGGCCGGCGCCTGAGGTGTTGCCGTGGTGGGAAAAGTCATCGTCGTTGCGCCTTGCCGGTTTGATTTCTCGCGCTCGCGGGTTAAGAGCGCGACCACAATATAGCGCGGGACCGCCTATGCCGCTCGATCATGAAGATACGGCGACCGCCGCCGAGGACTTGCGCGACGACGGCCCGGCGTCTCTTGGCCGCGAATTCGTCCTGGACGTCGAAGGCGCGATCGCGCTCGGCGACTCTGCGCGCGTGCACGAACTCGTCGGCGACCTCCATGAGGCGGACCTCGGCGCGCTGCTGGAGCTTCTGAGCCACGAGGCGCGGCCGCGGCTCGTCGAACTGATGGGCGCCGACTTCGACTTCACCGCCCTGATGGAGGTCGGCGAAGCCACCCGCGAGGAAATCCTAGAAGAACTTCCGGTCGAGACGCTCATCGAAGGCGTGCGCGACCTCGAAAGCGACGACGCCGTCGCCATTCTCGAGACTCTCGAGCCGAAGGAACAGGCCGAAGTTCTCGAAGCCCTGCCGGCGCAAGAGCGCATCGTCCTGCGCCGCTCGCTGGATTATCCCGAAGATTCGGCCGGGCGCCTGATGCAGACGACCTTCGTCGCCGCGCCGCCCTTCTGGACGGCGGGGCGCGTGCTCGATTTCTTTCGGGAGAGCGGCGAGGAAAATCTCCCCGAGAGCTTCTTCGAAGTCTTCGTCGTCGATCCGAGCTACCATTTGCTCGGCACGGTTTTCCTCGACGCGCTGGTGCGCGCCAAGCCCGGCGCGCGGCTCGAGGAAATCATGCAGGAGGATCGGCGGCGAGTGAAGGCGACCGAGGACGGCGCCGAGGCGGCGCGGCTTTTCGAGCGCTACAATCTCGTCTCCGTGCCGGTCGTCGATGAATCGGAGCGGCTCGTCGGCGTGCTCACCATCGACGATATCGTCGACGTCATTCAGGAGCAGGCGTCCGACGAGATCCTGGCGCTTGGCGGCGTCAACCCCGAAGAAGAGCTGACCGACGATTTCTGGTGGATCGTCCGAAGCCGTTTCACCTGGCTCTTCATCTACATGCTCGCGGCGTTCATCACCTCCTCGGTCCTCAAGACGTTCCAGTTGCAGCTCGAACAGATGGTGGCGCTGGCCGTGCTCGGACCGATGGTCGCGGGGCAAGGGGGAAGCTCGGCGACGCAGACCATGACCGTCGCCGTGCGGTCGCTGGCGACGCGGGAGCTCAACCGCGGCAACGCCCTGCGCATTATTTTCCGCGAACTCGCCATCGGCGCGGTCAATGGCGCGGCCTTTGGCCTCGTGACGGGAACCGTCGCCGCGACCTGGTTTCACAATATCGGCCTTGGCCCGGTTATGGCCTTGGCGATGTTCACCAATCTGGTGGCGGGCGCGTTTGGCGGCGTTGTTGTGCCGCTCGTCTGCGACCGACTGAAATTCGACCCTGCGGTTTCCTCGGGGCCGTTCGTGACGACGATCACCGACGTGATCGGCTACAGCTCGTTCCTTACAATCGCCAGTTTGTGGTTCCATTTGGGCTGAGGCGCGTCGGCGCGTTTACGCTCCATTACCGCCTGCGGAGATAGTATGGCGACATGCGCCCGTTGAAATTTTCCCTCCCGCGTTTCCTCCCGCGTTCCCTTGCCTGCGCCGCGCTGGCGGCGGCGACGCTCGCCGGTTGCGGCAGCTCCTATGATCCGAGTTTTTCGGGCCGGCGTCGGCTCCAGACCAGCGCGCCGCTGATCAACCCCAAGCGCGACCCGAGCTTCCTCGCCTATGCCGTGCCGGAGACGGAACTCCATAAATTCCCGGCGACGCGCAGCGCCGAATTCGCCGTCCATGGCATCGACGTGTCGAAATATCAGGGGAATATCGACTGGGAGCAGGTCAGGGACGCCGGCGTCTCCTTCGCCTTCATCAAGGCGACGGAAGGCGGCGACCGGGTCGACTCGAAATTCGCTTACAACTGGGCGGCGGCGAAGGCGGCCGGGGTGCCGCGCGGCGCCTATCACTTCGTCTACTGGTGTCGCCAACCGCATGAAGAGATCGGCAATTTCGCCAGCGTCGTGCCGAACGAGCCCGACGCGCTGCCGCCCGTCCTCGACGTCGAGCCGACGCCGACCTCCGGAAGCTGCAAACGCACGCTTTATCGCGAGGAAGTGCTGCGCGACATGAAGGCGATGCTCGAACAGATGGAGCGCCACTACGGCAAGAAGCCGATCATCTATTCGTCGGTCGACTTTTATCAGGCGATCCTGCATTCGGGAGCCTTATCTGAATATCCGATCTGGGTGCGCTCGACGAAATACCATCCCCAGGTCCGCTACGGCGACCGCCAATGGACGTTCTGGCAATATCGCTCGGACGGGCGCATACCGGGCATTGCCGGCGCGGTCGACCAGAACACGTTCAACGGCTCGGCCGATCAGTGGCGGAGCTGGCTCGCCTCGACCGCCGGCCTGCGGGCGGGCCCGATCGCGGCGGCGCGCAAGCAGACCGACGACCGCGCCGCCAATAGGCTCGTTGAAGACGATCCGGCGATGCTGTCGGGCGCCGAAAAGAACGCCTATGACAGGGAGCCGGGCGCGCCCGTGCCGCCGGATTCGATCCGGTAGGCGAGAGGGCGAAAGGGGTAGCCAGGCCCTAAGATTTCGCGTATAGGCCCCGGGCCGGTTTCCGCCGCGCGGCGCCTTCGCCCGCGGCTTTACCGTTTAGAGAGAGAATAAATGGCTGTTCCGAAAAGAAAAACCTCGCCGATGAAGCGAGGCTTCCGTCGCTCCGCCGACGCGTTGAAGGCGCCGACCTATGTCGAGGACAGGGACTCCGGCGAGCTGCGCCGCCCGCATCACGTCGACCTCAAGACCGGCATGTATCGCGGCCGCCAGGTGCTGAAGCCGAAAACCGTCGAAGAATAATCGCGCCGACGGTTAACGAACATGAAAGCGGGCCGTGAGGCTCGCTTTTATGTTATGGAGCGCGCTGATCTAACGCCGCTGTTGGGCGGCCGCGAGCAGAGGCAGCAGCAACGCGCGCGGCGTCGCCGCCGACGCTATGATCAGCGCCCGGTTTACCCATCCTGGCACGATCACGCGCCGGCCCGCCATGAGGCCCTCATAGCCCTGTCTGGCGACTTCTTCGGCCGGCAGCATGGCGGGCTTCATCGCCGCCATCAGCCCCTCGTAACTCATGCCCGCCCGCGCCTGAAACCCAGTGCGCACCGGGCCGGGGCAGAGGCACGAGACCTTCACCCCCGAGGGCTTCAATTCCTGCGACAGCGCCTCGCTGAACGAGCGCACATAGGCCTTGCTGGCGTAATAGACGGCGAAGCCCGGCCCCGGCATGAAGGCGCCGACGGAGGCGACATTGAGCACGCCGCCCTTCGCCGCGACGATCGCCGGCAAGAAGCGCAGGGTCAGCGCGGTGAGCGCCCGCATGTTGAGATCGACGATGGCGAGCTGCTCGGCGGCGTCGAGTTCGATCGTCCGGCCCATCAGGCCAAATCCGGCGTTGTTGACCAGGAAGTTCGGCGTGGCGCCGGCCTCGGCGAGGCGTTCAGACAGCGCGTCGACGGCGCCTTCTCGGGTAAGATCGAGTTCGATCGGCAGCGGGCGGGCGGCGCCCGTCGCGGCAATGTCGTCGGCCAGCGCCTCCAGCCGCTCGCCGCGGCGGGCGACCAGCGCGAGGTCGTGGCCCTTGGCGGCGAAGATTCGGGCAAGCTCGGCGCCGATGCCGTCAGACGCGCCGGTGATCACCGCGACCGGACGCGTCACTGGCCGCTATCCTTGCCGCGCGACCAAGGTCCGCTTGCGCCGCTTGGGCCCGGGTCGGCGGCGTCGCGGGCCTCGCGGCGCAGTTCGACGCGGTCGCGGGTCGAGACGCCGAGCAATTCGGCGACCCGCCAGACGACATTTTCCTCGAATTCATGCACCGCGCCGTCGGCATGCGCCATGTCCCAGAGCATGCCGACGGTCTGGCGGCGCCCGTCCTCGTCGAGCCGGCGTTTTAGGACGCTGGTGAAGCGATAGAGATCGACGGCGTCGCGCTCGCTCTCCTTGGCGGAGTCGATCAGTTCGGCCGCCTCTTCCCCCGCAAGGCCGAAGCGCGCCTCGACCAGCTGCCGGATGCGGGCCTTCTCCTTGTCGTCGAATTCGCCGTCGATCGAGGCGATATGGACGAGAAGCGCCGCGGCGGCGAGCTGATAGTCGGCGGCCTCGAAAGGCCTCGGCCCCTCGGCCTCGCCGGCGAGTTCGCTGATGAAGTTTTTGAGGGCTGCGAGCATGGGCGGCGGGCTACCAGGGCGGAGTTGCGTACCGATCCGTATAGATCAGGAGGCGGCGGATGGGTAGGCAGTATCTGTAACCAATGCGGCCAAACCGCTGCTTTTGACCCTGAGCTGTCTCTCGAAGCAAGTACTCAAGCGCAAGGGCCGTCCGACTTTGACACAAAAACCAACCGACTTTTGCAACCCTCTTTCTCGAGAAAAACTATTGTGTCTCATCGGGCTTTAATAC
>Ga0233425_10005533_pt1 | contig 19836 bp, 14 predicted proteins | sample Watercolumn_Towu_2_FD_181712 | JGI IMG/M metagenome (GOLD analysis project Ga0233425, IMG submission 181712) | Freshwater microbial communities from Lake Towuti, South Sulawesi, Indonesia - Watercolumn_Towuti2014_140_MG | ecosystem: Environmental > Aquatic > Freshwater > Lake | place... | reverse complement strand
AATGTCGTTCGATCCGACCATGGTGTGAAACAGCATACGGGCTCTCCTTGGGCTGATCGACTTCCGATCACCACTAGCTTCTCACCTAACCGGCCCATAGGACGCGGTCACCCCCGCGTCGTCGAAATATCCACGCGACCGCTTATGGGCGTGAGCGGAATGGCAGCTTTCGGGCGAGGTGCGGCATAAGCGGACTGTCCGCTTATGAGCGATAGGCGATGGCGAGTCGGTGCCCGATTGTGGTGGGAAGCGGACAGCAACTCATGACTCCTGCTAAGTGGGATGCGCTTCGACTTCCTATCGTATTTTGACGACCGGAAGCTTGCCAAAAGTCGCCTCAACGACGCGTCCGTTGTCGACCCGGAAAGACGCGAAACGTTCCTCCCAAGTCGGTCGCCCGTCTTTCACAACGAACCGGCCGCAATCCCATTCAACGGAAATTGGAAGACGCTGCGTGGCGCCCGGGATCGCGTATATTTGCTTGATGCTGCACTCGTTTGCATAGCGCGAGAACGCTTCGAATGTCGGTGCTTTCGGGTCTTCGCGGTTCTCGAATGTGACTGTTGTCCGGCTTGCATTTCCCTGACGGACGTCGGCCAGAAATCTAGCGGCGATCGCGATGTCGTTGGTGTGATCAAATCGTGGTCGACCAACAACTTCCTGAGACACCGACAAGGCCAACAGGAATATCATCATCCGACCTATCCCAACCCGCGAGTGGTCATTGTACCTAGCCGAGGGGGTGTCTGCAAACTGGGCGATACCGGTCGGCCGGCCGCTCCGGCTCTACGCAAGGCTGGACCTGAACTTCGCGCTTGCAGCAAAATGCGATCCGCGCGATGATATTCGAGTCGCGCAAGGAAGCGCGCCCATCGGGAGGGCACCCCAAAGCCGGGGCCATCCTCCCCCTCTGAACGCAGCAAAGCCGCTGACCGGATTTCGCGAGCCCGCGAACGTCCGGCGAGCGGCTTTTTTCTTGTTCTTTTCAGATCGGCATTGGGGACGTCATCATGGCAACGGCATTTCTGGATCAAGGCGTGGATACACGGCCGACCAACGCGAACGGCGGCGGCTTCTGGCAAAGCGGGCACTGGCCGACGCTGGTCGCCGCGTTCCTCTATTTCGACCTGGCCTTCATGGTATGGGTCCTGCTCGGGCCGCTGGCGCCGGACATCGCCCGGACGCTGCATCTCACCGCCGCGCAAAAGGGCCTGATGGTAGCGACGCCGACGCTCGCAGGCGCGGTTTTGCGGGTCGTCAACGGGCTGTTGGTCGATCGCATCGGGCCCAAGCGTTCGGGGGCGATCAGCCAGATCATCGTGATCGCGGGCCTGCTTTCGGCCTATCTGCTGGGCGTAAACAGCTTCGGCGGCACGCTGGCGCTGGGCGTGATCCTGGGCTTTGCCGGCGCCAGCTTCGCGATCGCGTTGCCGCTTGCCAGCCGCTGGTATCCCCCCGAGCATCAGGGCAAGGCGATGGGGCTGGCCGGCATGGGCAATTCGGGCACCGTGCTGGCGGCGCTGTTCGCGCCCGCGCTCGCCAAGCTGTTCGGTTGGAACACGGTGCTCGGTCTTGCGTGCATTCCGCTCGGCATCGTTTTCCTGGTCTATCTCGCCATGGCCAAGGATGCGCCGAACGCGCCCGCGCCCAAGACGCTGATCGAATATCTCCACCCGCTGGCATCGGCGGATGCCTGGTGGCTGATGGGCTTCTATGCCGTCACCTTTGGCGGGTTCGTCGGGCTGGCGGCCTCGCTGCCGATCTACTTCACCGATCAGTTCAAGCTGACCACAATTGTCGCGGGCTATTGCACGGCGGCCTGTGTGTTTGCCGGGTCGCTGGTGCGCCCGCTCGGCGGCGCGCTGGCCGACAAGATCGGCGGCGTGAAGACGCTGTCGGTCGTCTTCCTGCTCGCCGCCGCCGCGCTGACGGGTGTCAGCATCGCGCCGACGCTGCCGGTGGCGCTGGGCTGTTTCGTCGTCGCGATGCTCGCGCTGGGCACGGGCAACGGATCGGTGTTCCAACTGGTGCCGCAGCGCTTCCAGGCGGAGATCGGCGTAATGACCGGGCTGGTGGGCATGGCCGGCGGCATCGGGGGTTTCTATCTCGCCTCATCGCTGGGGCTCGCCAAGCAACTGGCGGGCAGCTTCGCGCCGGGCTTTCTGATCTTCGCCGGGCTGGCGCTGGCGGCGTTGCTGGGGCTCACGCTGGTCAAGGCGTCATGGCGCGCTCGCTGGACCAGCGGCGCGCAGATATAATCCGCACTCGCGGCGGCGGCACGGCCGCGGCTGGCGCCGCCGCGTTGCGATCGACAGGGGGGATTGCATGCGTTTCTGGATCAGCACGGCGGCGACGCTGGTCGCCGCGGCGCCGGCCTGCGCCCAGGAGGTGGCGATCAAGCCGCTGTTCGACGCGCGGACGCGATACGAGCATGTCGATCAGGCCGGCATTGCCGACACCGCCGACGCGGTGACGATCCGCGCCCGTGCCGGCGCCGAGTTCAGCCGTGGCCCGTGGGTGGCGCTGGGCGAGGCGCAGGGCAATCTGGCGGTGGTGGGCGATTATGATGACGGGCTGCACGGGGTGGCGTCGCGGCCGATGATCGCCGACCCGGAGAATGTCGCCATCTACCGCGCGCAGCTGCAATATCGCACCAAACCGCTCACCGTGACGGCCGGCCGCCAGCGCATCGCGCTCGACGACGAGCGGTTCGTCGGCAACGCAGCCTTCCGTAACAACGCGCAGACCTTGGACGCGGTGCGCGGCGAGATCGTGCCGCTGAAGGGCGTAAAGCTCGACCTCACTTATGCCTGGGACGTGCGCACGATCTGGGGCACGGAGGGACGGGGCGCGCGGCAGCGGGGCGTGGGCGGCAACAATGTCTTCGCCAATCTGGGCGTGGCGACACCGCTGGGTACACTGACCGGCTTCGCCTATCTCATCGATCAGGATGAGGCAGCGGTGCAGGGCTATCGCCTCTCCAGCCAGAGCTATGGCGCCCGCCTCACCGGCGGCCGGGCGATCGCGCCGCGCGTGACGCTGGCCTATCAGCTCAGCTGGGCACGCCAATCCGACTATCACCACAATCCCGCACGTTATGAGGCCGATTATTGGCTGGCCGATGCGACGTTCGACATTCGCAGCTGGAAGCTCAACGCCGGCTATGAAGTGCTGGGTGCCGATAGTGGCGCGGCGCTGACCAGCTTCCAGACGCCGCTCGGCAGCGTCTTCAAATTTCAGGGCTGGGCCGACAAGCTGACCGTCACCCCGCCCGATGGTGTACGCGATTTCCACGCGGGCGCCGGCTATGGCTGGAAGAAGCTGCGCGGGATCGATGCACTGGGGTTGCAGGCGGTATGGCACCGCTACCGCAGCGATCGGCTGGACCGGCATTATGGCGACGAATGGAATGTGCTGCTCACCGCGCAGGTGAAGAAGACGCAGATTTCAGCGCGCTACGCTCGTTATCAGGCGGACCGCTTCGCCACTGATACCAGCAAGTTCTGGCTGCAAGCGGACTGGAAATATTGAGATTGGGGATCGGCTGAGGCCGGCCGCCTTATGCTGGGGGGGGGGGGGGGGTATGAATTCGAAAGGCCCCGGAATCGCTTGAGCCGCCCCCCGAATCGGTTTATGCTGCATTGCGAAGGACAAGGCTGTCCTTCCCCACATCGCCACGCCAGCCCGCCGCCGGGCAAACGTGGTTCTGTTGATGGCAAAGCCGCCATCCAGCGCTCGGTTCTCAAGACCGGGCGCCGGATGGCGGCTTTTTTCGTTTTGGAGCGAAGCGGATGGAGTTTCTGGAAGCCAGGGCGATCCTCACCGACGATAGCGCCGCCGAGACGGCCCCGGCGGTCGGGACGCGGCAGCATCTGGTGGTGATCGGAAACGGCATGGCCGGGTGCCGCGCGGTGGAGGAACTGCTGGCACGCGACGGCGCACGGTTCCGCGTTACCATCTTCGGCGCCGAGCCGCATGTGAACTATAACCGGATCATGCTGTCGCCCGTGCTGGCCGGCGAAAAGACCTTTCAGGAGATCGTGATCAACGATTCCGGCTGGTATGCGCAGCATGGTATCGAACTGGTCGCTGGCGATCCGGTGTTGGCGATCGATCGTGCGGCGCGCACGGTCACCGCGCGATCGGGCCGCGTCACCCGCTATGACAAGCTGCTGATCGCTACCGGCTCGGATCCCTTCATCATCCCTGTGCCGGGGCATGACCTGCCCGGGGTGATCAGTTTCCGCGACATGGCCGACGTCGATGCGATGCTGGCGGCAGCGTGCGACGGCGGGGACGCGGTGGTGATCGGCGGCGGGCTGCTCGGGCTGGAGGCGGCGCACGGTCTCACCCTGCGCGGCATGAAGGTCACCGTGCTGCATCTGATGCCGACGCTGATGGAGCGCCAGCTAGACGAGGCGGCGGGCTGGCTGCTCAAATCGGCGCTGGAGGCGCGCGGGCAGACCATCCTCACCGGCGCCGATACCGCCGCTATCCTGGGCGATGGCAAGGTCGAGGGCGTGCAGCTCAAGGACGGCCGCGTCATCCCCGCGAAGCTGGTGGTGATGGCGGTCGGCATCCGGCCCTCGGTGAAGCTGGCGCGCGAGGCGGGACTGGCGGTGGGGCGCGGCATCCAGGTCGACGACCATATGGTGACCAGCGACGCGAACGTGCTCGCGGTCGGCGAATGCGTCGAGCACGATGGGCAATGCTACGGCCTGGTCGCGCCCTTGTGGGACATGTGCCGCAGCCTCGCCGACGGGCTGGTGGCGCGTACCAATCCCTACCGCGGCTCGGTCACCTCGACCAAGCTCAAGGTCGCCGGGCTCGACGTGTTCTCGGCCGGCGACTTCTCCGGTGGTGAAGGATGCGAGGACATCGTGCTGCGCGATGCCGCGCGCGGTATCTACAAACGGGTGGTGCTGAAGGACGATCGCGTGATCGGCACGGTGCTGTTCGGTGATACCAGCGACGGCGGCTGGCATTTCGACCTGATAAAGAAGGGCGAGGACGTCGCCCCCATCCGCGACGTGCTGATCTACGGCCAGGCCTTCGCCTCGGGAGGGGGGCTGGCGGACCCTAAGGCGGCCGTTGCGGCGCTCTCGGACGATGCCGAGATCTGCGGCTGCAACGGCGTTTCCAAGGGGCAGGTGGTCGCGACGATCCAAGGCGGCGCGTGCAGCCTCGATGCGGTGCGGGCGGGGTGCAAGGCCTCGGCCAGCTGCGGGTCGTGTACCGGCATCGTCGAGAGCCTGCTGGCGCTGACGCTGGGCGAGGACGGCGTGCAGGCCGGGCCCAGGACGATGTGCAAATGCACGACCTATGGCCATGACAAGGTCCGCCGCGCAATCGTCGAGCGGGGGATGAAGGCGATCCCGGAAGTGATGCAGACGCTCCACTGGTCGACGCCCGACGGCTGTTCCTCGTGCCGGCCGGCGCTCAATTATTACCTGCTTTGCGCACTGCCGGGCGAATATGTGGACGACCAGCAGAGCCGGTTCGTCAACGAGCGCTTGCACGCCAACATCCAGAAGGACGGCACCTATTCGGTGGTGCCGCGCATGTGGGGCGGGGTGACCACGCCCACCGAACTGCGCGCGATCGCTGATGTGGTGGAAAAGTACAACGCGCCGATGGTGAAGGTCACCGGCGGGCAGCGACTGGATATTTTCGGCATTCACAAGGAGGATCTGCCCGCTGTCTGGGCCGATCTCAACGCGGCGGGGATGGTTTCCGGCCATGCCTATGCCAAGGCGCTGCGGACGGTGAAGACCTGTGTGGGTTCCGAATGGTGCCGCTTCGGCACGCAGGATTCGACCGGGCTCGGCATCCGGCTGGAGCGCGGTTTCTGGGGCAGCTGGATGCCGCACAAGTTCAAGATGGCGGTCTCCGGCTGCCCGCGAAACTGCGCCGAGGCGACGATCAAGGATTTCGGCGTGATCTGCGTGGATTCCGGATATGAACTGCATGTCGGCGGCAATGGCGGCATCCATGTTCGCGCCACCGACCTGCTGACGAAGGTGGCGACCGAAGAGGAGGCGATGCACATCGCCGCCGCGTTCGTGCAGCTCTATCGCGAGGAGGCGCGCTATCTGGAGCGCACCGCCCCATGGATCGAGCGCGTCGGCCTCGCTTATGTCACGGCACGGGTTGTGGAGGACGAAGCAGGACGCGACGCACTCGCCGCGCGCTTCTGGCATTCCCAGTCCTTCAGCCAGGATGACCCCTGGGCCGATCGCGTCGCCGGCGCCGATGCCGGCCTCCACCAGCCCCTGCTCGTCGCCGCGGAGTGATGCCCATGACCGACTGGATCGATATCGGCACCCTTGCGGGCCTGCCGCTGCGGGGCAGCCGCACGCTGACGCTTGGCGGGCAGCCCGTCGCGGTGTTCCGCACGCATGACGACCAGGTCTTCGCCCTGATCGACCGCTGTCCGCACAAGGGCGGGCCGCTGAGCGCGGGGATCGTGCACGGCCATGCGGTGGCGTGCCCGCTGCACAATCTGCGCATTTCGCTCGCGACCGGGGCCGCCCTGGGGGAGGAGGCGGGTTGCACGCCGGTGGTGCCGGTACGGGTGGAAGGCGAGCGGATCCTGCTGGCCAGCCCGGTGCGGGCGGCGGCGTGATGGGGAGGGCTTCAGATCCTCCCGGTGCCGTGGGGGGATCTATGACGGTCCAAACCACCTGCGCCTATTGCGGCGTCGGCTGCGGGATCCGCGCGACCGTTACCGGCGAGCGTGCCGTCCGCATCGAGGGCGATCCGGAGCATCCCGCCAACCAGGGCCGGCTCTGCTCGAAGGGCACCCATCTCGGTGAAACCGTGGGGCTCGAAGGCCGGCTGCTCCAGCCGATGATCGGCGAACGCCGCGCGAGCTGGGACAAGGCACTCGACCTCGTTGCCCGGCGCTTTCGTCAGGCGATCGCCGAACATGGGCCGGATAGTGTCGCCTTCTACGTCTCGGGCCAATTGCTGACCGAGGATTACTACGTCGCCAACAAGCTGATGAAGGGCTTCATCGGCTCGGCGAACATCGACACCAATTCGCGGCTGTGCATGTCGAGCGCGGTTGCCGGTCACATGCGCGCCTTCGGCGAGGATGTGGTGTCGGGCAGCTATGCGGATCTCGATTCGGCCGATCTGATCGTGCTGGTGGGATCGAACACCGCCTGGTGCCACCCGGTGGTCTATCAGCGGATCATGGCGGCGCGCGCGGCGCGCGGCGCGAAGCTGGTGGTGATCGATCCCCGCCGCACCGAAACGGCGGAGGAGGCGGACCTGCACCTGCCACTACGCCCCGGCAGCGACGTTGCGCTGTTCAATGGCCTGCTCGCGCATTGCCGCGCCGAGGGACTGGCCGACGCGACGGGCCTGGACGTGCCCGACGGCTTCTGGGATTCGCTGCGGCACGGGCATGATCTCTGGTCCGTCGCTCAGACGTGCGATCTGGCGCCGGCCGATCTACAGCGCTTCTATCAGTTGTTCGTTGCCCGTCCGCGCACCGTCACGCTGTTCAGCCAGGGCATCAATCAGTCGATTCGCGGCACCGATCAAGTGAACGCGATCATCAACCTGCACCTCGCCACCGGCCGGATCGGCACGCCGGGCGCCGCGCCCTTTTCGATCACGGGGCAGCCCAACGCGATGGGCGGCCGCGAAGTCGGCGGGCTTGCCTCCACGCTGGCGGCGCATCGCGGCTTTGCGGCGGAGGATATTGAGGATGTCGGCCGCTTCTGGGCCGCCGAGCGCATGGCGACCAGGCCGGGCCTCAAGGCGGTCGACCTGTTCCGCGCCGTGGGTGAGGGCCGGATCAAGGCGCTGTGGATCATGGCGACCAATCCTGCCGTTTCGATGCCAGATGCCGGGCGGGTCCGCGAAGCGCTGGCCGGGTGTCCGTTCGTGGTCGCCTCCGATGTGGTCGCCAAGACCGATACCAGTGTGCACGCTCATGTGCGCCTGCCCGCCGCCGCCTGGGGGGAGAAGGATGGGACCGTCACCAATTCCGAGCGCACGATCAGCCGGCAGCGCGCCTTCCTGCCGCTGCCCGGCGAGGCAAAACCGGATTGGTGGATCATCAGCGAGGTGGCCCGGCGCATGGGGTTCCGCACCGCCTTCGCCTATGATCGCCCCGCCGACATCTGGCGCGAACATGCCCGGCTGACCGCCTATCGCAATCAGGGCGCACGCATGCTTGATCTCAAGGCCAGGGCGGCGATCGGCAATGAAGCCTATGACGCGATGGCGCCATTTTCCTGGCTTTCGCAGCCCTTCGCCGATGGCCGTTACCCGACCGGCAGCGGCCGTGCCCGGCTGGTTCCGGTCGCGCAGCGTCCGCTGAATGCTCCGCTGCGTGATTGGCCGATGACGCTCAACACTGGCCGCTACCGCGACCAATGGCATACGATGACGCGGACCGGCCTGTCGCCCAAGCTTGCCCGGCATCGCGAGGAACCGCTGGTGGAGATCCACCCGGAAGACGCGGCCGCTCTCGGCATTGCCGATGGGGCGCTCGCTCGGGTAACGACGCCGCAGGGCGAGAGCCTGTTTCGCGCGGCCCACCATTCAGGCCAGCGCCGGGGCGAGCTGTTCACACCGATCCACTGGACGGACCGGCAGTCGCGGGGCGGGCGCACGGGATTGCTCGCCCGCGATCTCGCCGATCCGCATTCGGGTCAGCCCGGCTTCAAGCTCTCGCCCGCGCGGGTCGCGCCGGTCGCCGTCGACTGGCGGGGCTTCCTGATCGTCCACGGTGATGCGCCCGCCCCGAACTGCCTGTGGGCGACGCGCGTGACGGTGCCCGGCGGCGTGCTTTACGAACTGGCCGGGACCGGTGCAGCCGCGACGCTCGATCAGGCGCTGCCCCGCGGAGCGCGGATCGAGGCGAGTGATCCTGCGCGCGGCACTTTACGTGTGGCGGTGTTGCGCGATGGCCGCCTCGTCGCGGCGCTGTTCGTCACCAGCAGCGGGGAACTGCCGAGCCGCGACTGGCTGATCGGCCAGCTTCAGCAACCGCAAGGCCCGCAGGTGCTCGCCGGGCGCGCGCCCGGTCGGAGCAGCGACCGTGGGCCGGTGGTCTGCGCCTGTTTCGACATCGGTTTGCACACCATCACCGCCGCGATCCGCGATCAGCGGCTGCTGGATGTCGCCGCGATCGGTGCGGCGCTGGGGGCGGGGACCAATTGCGGATCGTGCCGCCCGGCGCTCGCCCGCATCATCACCGATATGCCGAAGGAGGCTGTTCATGGCTGACGAATTTCCCGCGGGCAGCGTCTGGCTGGTCGGCGCCGGTCCGGGCGATCCCGATCTGCTTACCCGCAAGGCCGAACGGTTGCTGCGCACCGCCACGATCGTCTTTTACGATGCGCTGGTCGGCGAGGGTGTCCTCGCGCTGATCCCGGCATCGGTACGGCGGGTGCCCGTGGGCAAGCGGTCCGGCCGGCATTCCAAGGCGCAGGAAGCGATCAACGAACTGCTGGTCGCCGCATCGTTGCAGGGGGAGCGCGTGGTGCGGTTGAAGGGCGGAGATCCGTCGATCTTCGGCCGATCGATGGAAGAATGTTCGACGCTGTCTCAAGCGGGCGTGCGGGTGCGGATCTGCCCGGGCATCACCGCCGCCAGCGCCGCCGCCGCTTCCGCCGGTATATCGCTGTCGCTGCGCGGTCTGGCGCGACGGGTGCAGTTCGCGACCGCGCACAAACGCGGCGACGCGCCGCTGGATCTGGACTGGGCGGCGCTGGCGGACCCGCATTGCACCACCGTCTTCTACATGGGCCGCAGCGCGGCGGCCGACATCAGCCGAAATCTGATCGCTGCCGGGCTTTCGGGCGCCACGCCCGTGCTGCTCGCCTGTGATGTGAGCCTTGCCAGCGAGCGACTGCTGCACACCCGCCTGGATCTCCTCCACATCGCGGTCGCCGGTTTTTTCAACGATCAGCCGACCCTCATCCTGGTAGGCGCGGCGCTCGCGGCCGGGCATAGCGCGCCCGCCGCTCCCGCATGCGATCTGAGCGACGATGTGATAGGGGAGTTCCGGCGTCTGGCGGTCTGAGGGCTGGCCGCTCCCTAGGAAACATGCGGTACGTTCCGCTGGCTCCGTTTGCCGGCGCCGCATCGCCAACGACGCGCCTTCTCATCGCCACGAACCATTGCAAAGCCGAATGTCACCGACTACCATGCATTCGAATGCAAAGTGGAGAGTGATCGTGCGGCATCTGAAGACGGGTATGGAGTCGGCCACGCGGGCGGAGCACAACCGCGCGGTTCGGGATACGGTCGAATCCATCCTGACCGATATCGAAACCCGTGGGGATGACGCCGTGCGTGAGCTGTCGATCCGGTTCGATAAATGGGATCGCGACAGCTATCGTCTCAGCGACGCGGAAATCCAGGGGTGCATCGATCAGCTGAACTCGCAGGATTTGCGCGACATCGAGTTCGCGCAAACGCAGGTCCGCAATTTTGCGCAGATCCAGCGTGAGAGCATGACGGACGTCGAGGTGGAAACGCTGCCCGGTGTCGTACTGGGACACAGGAATATCCCGTTGAACGCCGCCGGCTGCTACGTGCCGGGTGGGAAATATCCGTTGCTCGCCAGCGCACACATGAGCGTCATCACCGCCAAGGTGGCCGGAGTGAAGCGCGTCGCGACCTGCGCGCCGCCCTTCAACGGAAAGCCGGCGCCAGCGATCGTGGCGGCGCAGGCGATGGCGGGCGCGGACGAAATCTATTGTCTCGGCGGAATCCAGGCGGTGGCGGCGATGGGACTGGGGACGCAATCGATCGCGTCGGTCGACATTCTGGTCGGGCCGGGCAATGCCTTCGTCGCGGAGGCCAAGCGCCAATTGTTTGGCCGTGTCGGTATCGACCTGTTCGCCGGGCCGACCGAGACGCTGGTCATCGCCGATGAAGACGGCGCCGATGGCGAATTGTGCGCGACCGATTTGCTGGGCCAGGCGGAGCATGGGCCGGACAGTCCCGCGATCCTGCTGACCACCTCCGAAAAGCTCGCGCGGGAGACGATGGCGGAGATCGAGCGATTGCTCGCGATCCTCCCCACCGCCGATCATGCGCGCAAGGCGTGGGAAGCATATGGCGAGGTGATCGTCGCTGATTCCGACGCGGAGATGGTGCGGATTGCCGATGAGATCGCATCGGAACACGTGCAGGTCATGACCCGCGATCCCGATTACTTCCTGACGAATATGACCAATTACGGCGCGTTGTTCCTGGGGCCGCGCACCAACGTTGCTTATGGTGACAAGGTGATTGGCACCAATCACACGCTGCCGACGCGCAAGGCGGCGCGCTATACCGGCGGCCTGTGGGTCGGCAAGTTCCTGAAAACCTGCACCTATCAGCGCGTCACCAGCGATGCTGCCTCGGCGATGATCGGCGAATATTGCAGCCGTCTGTGCGCGCTGGAGGGTTTCGCGGGCCACGGCGAGCAGGCCAATGTCCGCGTGCGTCGCTACGGCGGACGCAACGTTCCCTATGCCGGGCGCGCCGAGCCGGTGGCCGAACCGGCATGATGCTGCCGCGCACGCCGTCGTTCCGGCTCGATGGTCGCCGCTCGCTGGTGACCGGGGCGGGGCGCGGGATTGGCGTGGCGCTGGCGGCGGCGCTGGCCGAGGCGGGGGCGAGCGTCGTCCTCGCCGCGCGGACGGCCGCCGAGGTCGAGGCGGCGGCCGCGGCGATCCGAGCGGCAGGCGGGAGCGCCACTGCTGCCGTGCTCGACGTCAGCGATGTGGCTGCCGTGGCTGACTTCTTCGATCGCGAGGAGCCGTTCCACGTCCTCGTCAACAATGCCGGCACCAATCGCCCCAAGCCGATGCAAGCGGTGGCGCCGGACGACTATGATATGGTGATGGATCTCAACGTCCGCTCCGCCTTCTTCGTGTCGCAGGCGTGCGTGCGGCGGATGATCGATGGCGGCGTTCGCGGCGCGCTGATCCATATCGGCAGTCAGATGGGGCATGTCGGCGGCCCCAACCGCTCGCTGTATTGCGCGTCGAAATGGGCGCTGGAGGGGATGAGCAAGGCTTTCGCGCTCGACCTTGCCCCGTTCGGCATCCGTTCAAATACGATTGCGCCGACATTCATCGAGACGCCGATGACAAAGCCCTTCTTCGAGGATGCCGCCTTTCGCGCCAGCGTGCTCGACAAGATCAAGCTCGGCCGTCTGGGGACTGTCGAGGACCTGATGGGGGCGGTCGTCTATCTCGCCGCCGATGCAGCGGCGCTGGTCACTGGCACCAGCCTGATCGTCGATGGCGGATGGACCGCCGACTGATGCCCGTTTTCGAGGAGCCCGATCATGGCTGACCGTATTCTGACCACGCATGTCGGCTCGCTTCCGCGCAGTGCGGCGGTGACCGAACTGATCGTCGCGCACGAACAGGGCGAGCGGGTCGATGCCACACGGTTCGATGCGGTGCTGGCCGAGGCAGTCGACACGTGCGTCGCGCGGCAGGTGGCATGCGGGGTCGATCTGGTGTCGGACGGTGAGATGGCGAAGATATCGTACGCCACCTACATCAAGGATCGTATCACCGGCTTCGATGGCGACAGCCCGCGCACGCCGCCCGCCGACCTGGAGGCGTTCCCGTCGTTCCTGCAGCGGCAGGCGTCGAGCGGCGGCACCCCGACCTATCGTCGTCCGTGCTGCGTTGGCCCGATCGCGCCGAAGACGCTTGCACCGCTGGTCGACGACCTGCGACGGTTCGATGCTGCGGTCGCCGCGCATCGGCCGGTTGGAGGTTTCATGAACGCCGCCTCCCCGGGGGTTATCGCGTTATTCCAGCCCAACCGGCATTATGCGACGCAGGACGATTATCTGGAAGCGCTGGCTGAGGCGATGCGGCCCGAATATGAGGCGATCGTCGCGGCGGGGCATGTGTTGCAACTCGACAGCCCCGATCTGGGGCTCGGCCGGCACATGATGTACAAGGAGCGCAGCGACGACGAATATCTCGCGCTGATCGCGCGCCATGTCGAGGTGCTGAACCACGCGCTGCGCAACGTGCCCGCCGATCGCGTGCGGATGCACGTCTGCTGGGGGAATTACGAGGGACCGCATCACTGCGACGTGGAGATGCGCACGATCCTGCCGGTGCTGATGACCGCCAAGCCGCAGGGGCTGTTGTTCGAAACCGCCAACCCCCGCCACCAGCACGACTGGCAAGCGTTCCGCGATCTTGCCGCGCTCATCCCCGAGGATCGCGTCCTGATCCCCGGCGTGATCGATTCCACGACCAACTTCGTCGAGCATCCCGAGGTGGTGGCGCAGCGGATCGAGCAATTCGCCGCAATCGTCGGGCGGGAGCGCGTGATCGCTGGCACCGACTGCGGCTTTTCCACCTTCGCGGGATTCGGCGCGGTCGATCCCGAGATCGTCTATGCCAAGCTCGCGACGCTGGCCGAAGGAGCGGCGCGGGCCAGCGCGCGACTGTGGCGCGCGGCATGAGCGAGACGCTGAAGCAGCGCCTGGCCGCGGGTGAGGCGCTTGTCGGCACGTTCGTCAAGACGCCGTCGCCGATCATCGTCGAGGTGCTGGCGCTGACCGAGCTGCATTGCCTGTGCCTCGACGCCGAACATGCGCCGTTCGACCGGCTGGCGATCGACCAGTGCGTTATGGCGGCGCGGGCGGGGGGGATCGACGTGCTGGTCCGGATCCCGGCGGTGACGCCCGAGCATGTGCTGAACGCGCTCGATTGCGGAGCGACCGGGGTGGTCGCGCCACATATCCGCAGCGCCGAGGAGGCGCGGGCGCTGGTGGCAATGGCGCAATACGGGCATGGCGGGCGCGGCTATGCGGGTTCGTCGCGCGCGGCGGGCTATACGACCCGCCCGATGGCCGCGCATCTGGCCGCGTCGGCGGCGCGGACGGTCGTGGTGGCGCAGATCGAGGACCCCGAGGCGGTCGAGGCAATCGACGATATCGCCGCCGTGTCGGGACTGGATGCGCTGTTCGTCGGTCGCGTCGATCTGACGGTGGCATACGGTGCCGACAGTCAGGATGACCCGCGGGTCGTGGCGGCGGTCGAGGCGATCTGTGCCGCCGGGCGGCGGCACGGCGTGCCGGTCGGCATGTTTCTGGCGCGGCCAGCGGATATCCCGCACTGGCGCGCGCAAGGGGCGACGTTTTTCCTGCTTGGGTCCGACCATGGCTTCATCCTGTCGGGCGCGGCGGCGCTGACGACGGCAGCGCGCGGCTGAGCGATCAGGCGCGCCGCCCCGGCAGCAGGGGCGAGCGATGCGTCTCGGGCAGCCATAGCCAGATCAGCGCGGCCAGCGTGAAGGCCGCCGCCGCGCTGCCCATCGTCACGCCCAGCCCAAAGCGTGCGGCAAGCGATCCGGTCACCAGCGGGGCGAAGAACGACACCAGCCGTCCCCAGTTGAAGATCGATGCCGCCGTCGATTTCAGATGCGCCGGGTACAATTCGGTCAACCACGGCCCCCAGATGACGCTGGCCGATAGCATGAAGCCATAGACGATCCCGATCCAGCCGAGCAGCAGCGGATCGGTCTCGACATGCAGGTACAGCAGGATTGCCACCGCCGCCGCGAGGAATCCCAGCGCATTGAAGCGGCGCCCGAAGCGATCCCCGGCCCATCCCCAGACGAAGCCGCCGACGATATTGGCGCCGAACTGCCATGCCACCAGCGACCCCATGGCGGCGGGATCGAGCCCGCGAACGTCGCGCAGATAGGTGGTCAGCCAGCCACTATAGGCCTGATATCCGAAGAAGTTCAGCCCGGTCAGCGCCGCCAGCGCCAGCGTCCGCGCGCGCAGGCCGGGGGCGAAGAGATCGAGCACCGGCACCCGGGACGGTCGCTCCGCCGCGCGTCCGCGCGCATCGACGCTTCTGGGGATCAGGACGAGCGCAAACCCGGCGAGCAGGATCGGGGGCAGCCCGCCGGCGATCAGCAGCGCGCGCCAGTCGCCGTTCGCCCAGCCACTGGCCAGCCCCATCACCGTTATCGCGCTGGAGAAGATCGCGTTGATGAGGCTGGCGAGCCGCCCGGCGACGGTGGGCGAGAACAGCCCGACATAGATGCCCACGACGATCGGGAAGATACCGCCCATGAACAGGCCTAGCACCACCCGCTGCGCCAGATAGCTCTGGTAGCTGTCGACCAGGCTTCCGGTGATCAGCGTCGCGCCATAACCGAGCATGACGATCGTAAGCATCGCGCGGCGACCGTAGCGATCGGCGAGTTGCCCGATCAGGACCGCCCCCACCAGCGCCCCGGCACCCTGCGCGGAATAGCCCGACCCCGCCTGCGTCAGCGTCAGCCCAAGCGAGTCGCGTATGAACGGGCGCAGCACGTCGACGCTGTTCCACGCCCAGCTGTAGAAGAACTCCGCCACCATCAGGAACGCGAAGGCGATGATCGCGCGCGCCAGCGGCGGGCGCGCGGAACCTGCGGGTTCGGATACGGCGGTGGGGGCGATCCCGGCGAGCGCGGCCTCCGCCGCCGGCAGGCTGGCGGCGGCCACCCGTGTCAGTACCGGACGCCGAGGCGCAGCCCGTAGACGCGCGGCGGGCCATAGGATTGCTGGATGCGCTGGTTGTTGCCCACCGTCGAGCTGTACAGCACCGCCTGCTTCGTCAGGTTGGTCCCGAACGCCTCGACGTAGATCTGCGTCGACGGCGACGTCCAGCGCAGGTTGGCGTCCAGCAGCGCATAGGCTTTCTGCCGGTCGATCGCGGTATTATAGTCGGTCGAATAATAGGCCGTCGAGTAAAGCACGTTGACCGCGGGCGTGATCCGAGCGCCGCTCGCCAAGTCCAGGTCATAATAGACGCTGGCAGTCCCCTTGAAGGTCGGCGACATCGGCACGTCCTTGCCCGCCAGATTGGTGGTGATCGGATCGCCGTTGGTGGCGGTATAGAAAGGGTTGGGGCGAGTATAAGCGGTGAACTTCGCGTCCAGCAACGCGCCGGTCAGGTCGACGTGCAGCCCGTCGACGGGCAGGGTGCGTAACTCGACTTCCGCGCCATAGCTGCGCGCCGCGCCGGCACTGGCATAATAGGACAGGTTGGTCCGCTGATCGAGGATCGTAATCTGCAGATTCTTGTAATCATTATAGAAGGCCGACAGGTTCAGGACCATCCGCCCGTTCATCAACGTGTTCTTGCTGCCCACCTCATAGGCCGTGACCGTTTGCGGTGCGTAAGAGAAGGGAATCGCGGCGTTTGACGAATTGTTGTTGATGCCCCCCGACGAAAAGCCTGTCGATACGGTGCCATAGAGCATCATCAGGCGGCTGGGGGTATATTCGAGACCCGCCCTCCACGTCACCTTGTCGAACGTCGGCTCACCCGTGGCGCGCGCCGCGGTCTGCGTGCTGAAGTCGAACGTTCCCGCCGGTGCGGTGAAGTTGGTGATGATATAGCCCTTGCTCTCGTCCGAATAGCGGACGCCGCCGATAATCTTCAGCGTGTCGGGGATGAGCGCGAAGCTGGCCTGCCCGTAAGCGGCATAGGCTTTCGTGTTGATGTCGGTGCGCGATTGCGTGCCGCGTGTCGCGGACGTGGTGTACACCTGCTGATAATATTCGGTGATCCTGTCGTGGAAATAATATCCGCCGATGATCCATTCGAACCGCGTCGATCCCGCCGAGGCAAGTTGCACTTCCTGCGTCACCGAGGTGGTATAGGTGTTCGCGGCTTGCAGCCCCGATGCCGCGAAGCCACCCGACGTGCCGGTTGCGGGGAAGACGATGTTCGACTGGTCGAGGTCGGCACTGCGATAGGCATGGAAATCGGTATAGCCGGTGATCGAGCGCAATGTCGCGAACCCCAGATCGAACGCGATCGAGCCGCTGCCATAGGCCTGTTCGAGCTGCTCGAACGGCTTGTAGTCCCACGAATTGGTATAAGGATCGCCGGTGACCGACACGCCGATGTCGACGCCGCTGACGATGTTGGTCCCGTTGCGTGCGCTGGGATTGACCGCATAAGGCTGGCCGTTGATCGAGCGCAGTCCCGTCGCCGGATTGATGAGCGTCCCACCGACCCGGTAGCCATAGGCGCCGCCACCCGTGTTGTCGCGTTTCCAATAGCCGCCGCGCGCGTCGATCTGGATGTCGGGGGTCAGCGCGATCGCGATCGAGCCCCGCAAGGCGGTCTGGTCTTCGTCCAGCAGGCGGAAGGACTGTGTGGAGCGGACATAGCCGTCATGCTGGCTGTGATAAGCGGCGACGCGCAGCTGCACCGCATCGCTGACCGGCAGGTTCAGGTAGCTGTCGAACTGATAGAGGTCATAATTGCCGATCGTGCCGTTGACGCCTGCCTCGAACTTCTTGGTCGGTGCGTTGGTCGTGACGCTCAGATTGCCGCCAAAGGTATTGCGGCCATAAAGCGTTCCCTGCGGGCCGCGTTGTACCTCCACGCGCGCAACGTCGAACAGCGGGATGCTCTGCTGCTGCGTCCGGCTTTGATAGATGCCGTCGAGGTAGAAGCCGATGACCGGGTCGCTCTGCGCGCTGACCAGCTGGGTGCGCACGCCGCGGATCGCGGGGAAGGAGTCGGAGCCCTGCTGTCCCCAAGTCAGTCCGGGCGACAGGAGTTGCAGGCGGCTGACGTCGGTGATCCGCGCCCGGGCGAGGTCCGCCGCGCCGATCGCGGTGACGGACAATGGCACGTCCTGCAACCGTTCGGTGCGGCGTTGTGCGGTAACGACGATGTCGCCGAGTGCGCCGGTCGATGCGCTTTCCGACGCTGCACTGGCAGGCGCGGCGGCGGGCGATTGTTCGGCCGATCCGGCGGGCGCGTCGATCGGGGCCGTCTGCGCGGCGGCCGGTGTCGCCAGCGCGACGGCCAGGACCGCGAAAGAAATGCCGCTTGCCGCGCGCTTGGTCATGCTTTTCCCCTTTTGTGCAAGGCGGGTCGTGCTGCGCCGCCTTCACAAAGGCTATTGTTGCATTCGAATGCTGTCCACTAAAATATGCATCCGGATGCAGACGTCGGTCGTTGGTCAGAGGCGCGCGGATCGCCCCGGTACGAACGCGCCCACGAACGAGCGGCGCTCCGCGGGCAGCGACGGGTCCTCGATGCGCTCCATCAGCATCTGCACCGCTGCTTCGGTCATCCGGCGCACTGGCTGCCGGATCGAGGTGACCTGATAGCTCATCCACCCGGCCGGCTCGGACCCGTCGAAGCCGACGATCGAAATGTCGTCGGGCACCTGTAGCTTGAGGTCGAAGCGGCAACCGTCGATCGCGCCGATCGCCATCACGTCGCTGACGCAGATCACCGCATCGAGCGACGGCGTCGACTGTGCCAGCGTGGCGATCGCGTCACGCCCGCTGGCGTAGCTGAAATCGCCGCGGACGACCGGGGTGTCGGTGATCCGGGCCTCGGCGAGCCGCTGGAGCGCGGCGTGCCGCCGTTCCTCGCCGACCGCGCTGTCTTCAGGTCCGGCGATCACCGCGAAGCGACGATGCCCCGCGGCCAGCAATCGCTCGACCAGATCGCGCTCGCCCGTGGCCGAATCGCACCAGACGCTGGAAGTCAGATGCTCGCCGGCGGTACGATTGTAGAGGACCATCGGGATCCCGTGCCGCCGGATCCCCGCGATCTGTTCATTGTCGAGCCGCGCGGCGGAGATGATGCCGTCGACGTCGTGCCGCCACACCTGCTCCAGGATCGAGTCGATCTCACTTTCCGCGGTTAGTGCGAACAGCAGGACGCGGATGTCGCGCTCGGTCAGGCGGCGGCTCAATTCGGCCAGCACCTCGGGATAATGGAGGTTGGTAAGCCGCGAGATGAACACCGCGACCAGATTGGTGCGGCGGGTGATCAGCGCCTGCGCCAGCGCGTTGGGGCGATAACCCAGCTCGGTCGCCGCCTTCATCACCTTCTCGCGCGTCGCTGCGGCGATGCTGCCGCCAGGTGCGAAGCAGCGCGACACCGCAGACTGCGATACGCCCGCCAGCCGAGCGACGTCATAGGAGGTGGCGCGACGCACGCTGCCGAACGCCGCCGGGGCCTCCGCTTCACCCGCCTTCGCGCTTTTCTTGCCTGACTTGGCCACTTGACCCCCGTGACATGTGAATTCGAATTCAATAAGCATCCGTCACGCCATGTTGTGGCTTGCAAGAGGAGGACGGAATGGCCGACGCGGCACCGAAGGGGTTTGAGCAGACCACAGTCTATGTCAAGGCGCCCGCGCGGGACTCGATCGGCGACCAGCAGGGCGTCGCGGGTCTGGTCGAGGGTATCCTGGCCGATGTGCGCACGCGGGGCGACGCGGCGGTGCGCGATTATTCGCGGAAGTTCGATCAGGCCGATCTGGACATGTTCGAAGTGTCGATGGCCGATCGTGAGGCGGCGGTCGCCGAACTCGATCCGCAGACGCGCGCCGATACCGAATTCGCGATCGCCAACGTCCGGCGATTTGCCGAAGCGCAACTGGCGACGATCCTGCCGCTGGAGGTAGAGCCGCTGCCCGGGTTGCATCTGGGGCATCGTGTGATCCCGATCGACCGCGTCGGTGCCTATGTGCCCGGTGGCCGCTTCCCGTTGTTATCGGCCCCGATCATGACGATCGTGCCGGGCAAGGTGGCGGGGTGCCGCGAGGTGGTCGCGTGCCTGCCGCCCAATGCGCACCGTGCGATGATCGCGGGCTGTCACATGTCGGGCGCTGATCGCATCTTCCGTATCGGCGGCGCGCAGGCGATCGCGGCGATGGCGTTCGGCACCGAGAGCGTGCCGCAGGTCAACAAGATCGTTGGCCCGGGTAACGCTTTCGTCAACGAGGCGAAGCGGCAGGTGTTCGGGCCGGTCGGGATCGACCAGCTCGCCGGGCCGTCGGAGATCTTCGTGCTGGCGG
>Ga0233425_10005532_pt1 | contig 19836 bp, 16 predicted proteins | sample Watercolumn_Towu_2_FD_181712 | JGI IMG/M metagenome (GOLD analysis project Ga0233425, IMG submission 181712) | Freshwater microbial communities from Lake Towuti, South Sulawesi, Indonesia - Watercolumn_Towuti2014_140_MG | ecosystem: Environmental > Aquatic > Freshwater > Lake | place... | reverse complement strand
AGGAATGGATTGACGGCCGCCGGACCGTCGGTGCCGGCGTGCAGGGACGGCAGTTGCGAGAGATAGGTCAGGGCATTGAGCGAGAAGCCCACGCCCTTGAACACGCCTTCCAGTCGCATGCCGGCATCGGTCTCATCCACCTCCCAATCAGGCATGTTGGCCTGACGGATGCCGATGGTGTGGGCAGGGAAGTCGGTCGACAGTTCGCCGAAGGCGAAGTTGCTGACCGAGCAGCCGTTGTCCCAGCAGTTCTTCATGGCGCGGAAGAAGCTGCCCGCGTCCAGGATGGCATAGGGGGAGCCGCCCTGGCCGAGCTTGTGCGGCCGGAACTGCTCCCACTTCCACAGGATCTGGAAATTGAGGTCCTCGAATCCGCCCGTCGGGCCGGCGCGGTACTCGGCCGTCAGCATGCCCATGGGGATGCGGATGTCCTCGAGTTCGTCGTAGATGTTGTGGCGCGAGTAATCGACCGGGTTGATGACGTCGAGCACGCGGAACAGGTCGGTGCGTCCCCAGACCATCTGCCGGCGGCCCAGCGACAGGTCGAGGATGTCGCCGTTCGGCAGGTCGATGGTGCCGGTGAGATAGGCTTCGCGGATGAAGTCGGCGCGGTCGTTGAACTCCGGCGAGGCGAGGTCCCACTTGTCGTCGTCCATGTAGCCGTCGATGCAGCCGCGGGAGTCCTCGTCACAGGGTCGCACCGGCACACCCAGTTGCACCCCACCCTCGCCGCCATGCAGGTGGGAGCCGAGCAGCACCAGCCCTTCGTTGGGGTTGTTGGCGACATTAAAGCCGAAGTTACCACCGCCGGGTAGCAAAGGACTGCCGGCGGAGAGGAGCGACTGGCCCCAGGGGGTTTCCATGCGTACCGGCAATCCGCTGGTCGGTCCGCCGACGCTCTCCATGTTGATGGCGCCGCCGGCGTCGTCGCCGAATTCGTCGCTGTTCCAATCGTACACCCCGTCATAGCTGCCGCGGAAGGTGCCATTGAAGCCCAGGCTGGAGAAGATGCCGACCCGTCCGAACTTGCGGGCGACCTCGAGCTGGCCGGTGAAACGGGATTTCGACAGCCCGACGTCGTCGCGGGCGTGGCTGACGTTGTCGACGAAGCCGGTGGCCTCGGTCTTGCCATCCTTGGAGGTCCAGGCCCACCCCGATGTGGGTGCGGCCAATGTTACGGCGACGGCAACGGCCAACGACAGTCGATCGACTGGCTTGCGTGTGAACTTCATCTTCCCCTCCCGCTAGGTCACCTGCACCGACGGCCACCGGGTGTGACCGGCGCAGTTTGGTTGAGCGAACCCCGTACTTCCGGATTGTGCCGGCGCCGCTCCGTGCGCGGCCTTGCCGGCGAACTTCTAGTTATATTTGCGACGCTTTGAGAATTTTACGGGCAGTAGAATACTGAAGTAAATGTCACTTGACAATACGCCCGCGTATGGAAGGACGGCGGCGGCGCGGATGCGACCGGCGGGCCGGCTTGATCTGTGGCAAGACATTGCGGCGCAATTGCAGTAAAAAGGAGCGCCGTGAACCCACGGCAGCCAGTCAGGACCACATCATGAAGCGCAAGCCGCCGACGAGAAAGACCGCGCGCAGAGGCATGCCGCCACTCAGCCGCGAGGCGTGGATCGTCGCCGCCTTCGAGACCCTCTATGCCGAGGGTATCGAGAGCGTGCGGGTCGAGCGGCTGGCCAAGAAACTCTCCGTCACCAAGGGGAGCTTCTACTGGCACTTCCAGAACCGGGCCGACCTGCATGCGGCGCTGCTCGACTACTGGATGAAGGAGATGACCCAGTCGGTCCTCGACACCGCCAAAAATTTCCAGGGCACTCCGCGCGATCGCCTGGTCAATACGCTGACCGAGGTCATCGGCAAGGAGCGGACGCAGTTCGATCCCGCGGTCCGCAACTGGGCCAGGACCGACGCGCGGGTGCAGAAGGTCGTCGCCCATATCGATCGCATCCGGCTGTCGTTCCTGCACGGTCTGTTCGCCGACCTCGGTTATGACGAACGCGAGGCCGAGATCCGGTCCCGGCTGATGTACTACTACATCATGGGCGAATGCTTCGTGACGGTGAAGGAACCGATGACCAAGCGGCTGACGACGCTGGAGCGCAAGGCCCTGCTCATGATGCAGCCGCTTGCGGGCGGCTGACCGCGGGCGTGCGCTGGCAGTCAGCAGGTCCAACGTCCGGAGACAAGACCGGCGGGGGGCGCGGCGCTAGCATTCCGGTATCAGTCCCCATTCAGCCATTCCGGAGGCCACGCCCATGAACGCATCCGCCCAGCCGCAGGTCGGAGTCATCTTCAAGTCCTACGAACCCCTCGCCTCGATGCGCCGGTACGCGCAGCAGACCGAGGCGTCGAACATGACCGGCGGCTTCTGGATCGCCGAGGCCTACCACTGGTTCCGCCAGTACGGCCTGGAGTCGCGCGGCTGTTTCACCACCCTCGCGGCCGTGGCCATGGCGACGAACCGCATCCCCATCGGGCTTGGCATCACCTCGCCGTACATGCGGCATCCGACGATCCTCGCCTCCGAGGCGGCCGGGATCGATGAGCTTTCCGGTGGTCGCTTCATCATGGGCATCGGCGTTGGCAAGGTGGGCATCGAGTATCTGGAATACGACATCGAGAAGATGAAGCCGGTGCCGGTGCATCACGAGGCGATGGCGATCATGCGCAAGGCCTGGAGCGGCGAGCCCTTCAAGTACAAGGGCGAATATTTCGAATCGACCATGCCCGCCTATGATCGGGCCGCCGACGGATTGCGCACGAACATTCCGGTCTATGTCGGGGCCACCGGACCCTTCATGCAGAAGCTGTCGGGACGGGAGAGCGACGGCATGCTGCTCGCCGGCCTGACCTCGCCGGCCTTCGTCAAGTACGCCTGCGACAACATGCGCGACGGTGCCGCCAAGGCGGGACGTGTGTTGCCGGCCGACTTTCCGGTCGGCGGCGTTATTCTGTGCGCCTGTTCGCGGGACGGCGCCAAGGCGCGTGACGCCACCCGTTCGTACACCGGCACCTATGTCGTCAACAAGATCCGCAACATCAAGAACGACGTCATCCTCTCCGGTTCCGGCCTGCCGGATGCGGCCTGGGAGCCCTTCCGCAAGGCAATCAAGGACGGCACCCAGGACCATGTCACCCACCTGGTGACCGACGAGATGATGCGCCGGTTCACCGTCATCTCCGGGACGCCGGACGACTGCCTCGAGATCACCCAGGAACTGGTGGATGCCGGCCTCAATCTTCCATTGCTGGAAGTGGTCGGCGAGACAGAGGCGGACAATCTCGAAACCATCCGGCTGATGGGCGAACAGGTGGTGCCGCGCCTCCGCCCGGCCCGGGCCTGAGCAACGGGCCATGAAACTCGCCTCGTTCATCGTTCGCGAAGGCGGCGTCCAGACCATCGGCGCCCATGTGAACGGCATCTACGTCGATTTGCACAGCCTCGCCGACGGCGCGCTGCCGTCGGCCATGATCGAATTCCTCAAGGCCGGCGATATCGCGATGCAGCGCGCGCACGGTCTCATCGGCAGTCTGGGCGTCGGTGTCCTCGCCGCACGCCCGAGTGATCTGCGGACGGCCGCCGGACGACGCTATGCCTACTCGGCGGACGAGATCACCCTGCAGGCACCGGTGCCGCTGCCGGGGAAGATCGTCCACACCTCCTGCAATTTCCAGTCGCACCTCGCCGAGCTGACGACCTGGAAGGACCCCGAATGGGAATCGCACAACTGGAAGGACTTCCATTTCGAGCACCCGACCGGCTTCCTCGAGGCGCCATCATCGGTGGTGGGCAGCGGCGCCGAAGTCGAGATCCCGGTATTCACCCGCCAGCTCGACTACGAGATCGAGATTGCCATCGTCATCGGCAGGGAGGCGTACCGGGTCAGCACGGCAGACGCCTTCGATTACGTCGCCGGCTACACCATCTTCAATGACCTGTCGGCGCGCGACATCCAGGCCCGCGAGCACTCGAACAAAGTCATCCTGATGGGCAAGAGCTTCAAGGGTTCCTGTCCGCTCGGTCCGTGGCTGGTGACGCCGGACGAACTGGCCGACCCTCACAATCTCGAGATGAGGCTCACCGTCAACGGCGAGCTGCGCCAGAACGCCAACACGGGGCAGATGCACTACAAGACCCGCGAGCTGGTCTCGTGGTGGTCGCACATGGGCCTTTATCCCGGCGACGTGATCACCAGCGGCAGCCCGCCGGGCGTCATCGCCGGAATGAAGAATCCGGTCTGGCTCAAGCCCGGCGACGTCATCGACGCCACCATTGCCGGACTGGGCACCCTGACCACACTCATCGCATGAGGAAGGACGGACGATCATGACCCAATCCAGAACCCGCGACCTTGTCGCCCGTGCCATCGAACAGATCGACCGGCCGGAGCTGATCCGGATGGTGATGGGCCTCGTCGACATCCCGAGCCCCACCGGCGAGGAAAAAGAGGTGGCGCGCGCCGTGCACGCACTGCTTTCCGAGGCGGGATTCGACGCCACGCTGCAACCGATCGGCGATGACCGCTACAACGCCGTTGGCCGCCTGCAGGGCGGGGGCGGCGGCAGGTCGCTCATGTTCAACGGCCACCTCGACACGTCCTTCGGGCCGGAACAGGCACACCGCGGCATCGGCTATCAGTGCAAGGCGACGTTGATCGACGATGAATGGATCTACGGCATGGGCTCGTTCAACATGAAGAGCGCCATGGGCACCTACATCGCCGCGGCGACGGCGATCCGCAGGGCCGGGATCCGGCTGGCGGGCGACATCGTCATCGCCGGCGTGGCCGGCGAGATCGAGAAGTCCCCGGTCAACGATTACGAGGGGCGCAAGTATCAGGGCTACGGTGTCGGCACCAAGTACGCCATCACCCACGGCGCGGTCGCCGATTACTGCATCCTGGGTGAACCCACCAACATGATGCTGATCGCCAGGCACTGCGGCACGACCTGGTTGAAGATCACGGTGCCGGGGCGGCTGATCCACACCGCCTGGTCGGATGTCGGCAGCAACGCCATCAACAAGGCGCGCAAGGTGCTGGACGCCATCCACGACTGGATCCCGGGCTACTGCCGGCGCAACGCCGTCGGCGAATTCCAGCCGCGGGTCAATGTCTCCGCCATCGAGGGTGGCTGGCCGTGGCGCGGGGCGCGGACACCCGACAACTGCTGTATCTATCTGGACGTGCGGACCCTGCCGGACGCACTGCCGGTGGCGGCCTACAACGAGGTCCGGGCGCTGGTCGCGGACACGGTACGGAAGAATCCGGAACTCGAAGGCACCAAGGTCGAGATATTCCTGTCGGCGCCGGGCACCTCGATCCCCGACGACCACGATCTGGTGACGACCACTGCACGGGCGCACGCCGATCAGCTCGGCAAGCCGCCGGCGATGGGCATGGAGACTTGGTACAGCGACGCCGCGCACATGAACCGCTACGGCATCCCGACCGTCAACTACGGTTCGGCGGGCCGCATCCGCACCGGCGGCGGCGGCTTTTCGACGCACCAGGGCGAGGCGGCGCACATCGGCGACATGCTGGATATCATCAAGGTCTATATCCAGGTCCTGATCGAGATCTGCGGTGTGGTCGAGTAACCATCGCACCCTGATTCACATGGCCCGCGCGGGCGCCCGGCTCTCGCTGGCCGAGGCCCTGTCGCTGGCCGAATGCGACGATGTGGCGTTGCTGAGTGCGGCGGCGGCCGGGCGGCGCGACCGGGCGCACGGCACCATCGTCAGCTACTCGCCGAAGGTATTCATCCCGCTCACCCGGCTGTGCCGCAACGTCTGTCATTACTGCACCTTCGCGCAGCCGCCCCATGACGGCGAGCGGGTCTTCCTGGCCGCGGACGAGATTCTCGACATCGCCCGGGCCGGCGCCCGGGCCGGATGTCACGAGGCGCTGTTCACGCTGGGCGACAAGCCGGAGCTTCGCTATCCGGCGGCGCGTGATGCCCTCGATCGGCTCGGTCATCCGACGACGGTGTCCTATCTCGCGGCGATGGCGCGGCTCGTGTTCGACGAAACCGGGTTGCTGCCGCATCTCAACCCCGGCGTGACCAACCGCGCCGAGCTGCTGGCGCTGCGCCGTGTTTCGGTATCGCAGGGCTTGATGCTGGAAAGCGCCGCCTCGCGTCTGGGTGCGAAGGGCGGGCCGCATCACGGTTCTCCGGACAAGCACCCGGCGGCGCGCCTGGCCTGCATCGCCGCCGCCGGTCCGCTCCGGGTGCCGTTCACGTCCGGCATCCTGATCGGCATCGGCGAGACGCGGCGCGAACGGATCGAGGCGCTGCTGGCGCTGCGCGAACTGCATGAGGCCGACGGCCATCTCCAGGAGATCATCATCCAAAACTTCCGGCACAAGCCGGGTACGCGGATGAGCGCCGCCGCGGAACCGCTGCTGGCCGATCTGCTCTGGACCATCGCCGTCGCCCGCATCGTGTTCGCGCCGGACATGAATATCCAGGCGCCACCCAACCTGAGCCCCGGCGAGGTCCCGCGGTTGATTGCGGCGGGAATCAACGACCTGGGCGGCATCTCGCCGGTCACCATCGATCACGTCAATCCCGAAGCGACCTGGCCGGCCTTGGCTGCGCTGGCGGCCGAAGTCGAGGAAACGGGGCGGAATCTGGTTCCGCGCCTGCCGATCTATCCGCGTCACCTGCACGATGCGGAGGTATGGCTGGACGCGGATCTGCGGGCGGCGGTCCTGCGGTGCAGCGACGCCAGCGGCTACGCGCGAAACGAGAGTTGGGCGCCCGGCAGTACCGAGCCGCCGCCGGTATTGGCCGGCAAGCCGCCGGCCGGCCGGTCCGCCGCGACGGCGGTCATCGACCGGGCGATGGCCGGCCGTCGTCTCGACGAGCATGAAATCGTCGCCTTGTTCGAGAGCCTCGGCGGCGGCGTTCTGGAGGTATGCGAGGCGGCGAACGAGCTCCGCCGGGAGGTATGCGGTGACACCGTGACCTACGTCGTCAACCGCAACATCAATTACACCAACATCTGCGGATACCGCTGCGGGTTCTGCGCCTTTGCCAAGGGCCAGGTCGGCAACGGCAGGCGCGAGCGCGGCCATGACATGTCGCTCACCGAGATCCAGCGGCGGACGCGCGAGGCCTGGCAACATGGCGCCACCGAGGTCTGCCTGCAGGGCGGCATCCATCCCGAGTACACCGGCGATACCTATCTCGCCATCGTCGAGGCGGTACGCAAGGCGCAACCGCGGATCCACGTGCACGCCTTTTCGCCGCTGGAGATCACCCAGGGTGCCGGCACCCTGGGGCTGTCGATCGACGAGTTCCTGCGCGAGCTGAAAGCAGCCGGCCTCGGCTCCTTGCCGGGGACCGCCGCCGAGATCCTGGACGACGAGGTGCGGGCCGTCATCTGCCCCGACAAGCTCAGCACGCGGCAGTGGCTGGACGTCGTCCGGACGGCGCACCGCCTGGGTCTGCGGACCACGGCCACCATCATGTTCGGCCACGTCGACCGGCCCATGCACTGGGCCAGGCATCTGCTCAGGTTGCGCGACCTGCAGGAAGAAACCGGCGGCTTCACGGAATTCGTGCCCTTGCCTTACGTGCACATGGAGGCGCCCCTGTACCGGCGCGGCCGGTCGCGGAGCGGCCCGACCTTCCGCGAGACCCTGCTCATGCATGCCGTCGCCCGGCTGGTCCTGCATCCGCTGATCCCCAATATCCAGACCTCGTGGGTGAAGCTGGGCGCGGCGGGCGTGCGGCGGTGCCTCGATGCCGGCGTCAACGACCTGGGCGGCACGCTGATGAACGAGAGCATCAGTCGCGCCGCCGGGGCGGGCCACGGCCAGATGTTCGCGGCCGCCGACCTGCGGGATCTGATCGCCGGCTGCGGGCGGCTGCCCGTGCAGCGCACGACGCTATATGATCCGGCACCGCTGGCAGTGGCCTGAACCCGAATCCGCATGCGTTTGCAGATGCTCGACGAACTGAATCGCGCCCGGGGCGATCGGGAGGCGGTGGTGTTAATGAGCCGCCTCGACGGCGGCATGCAGCATCTCTACCGGCGGGACGACGGCGAGGGCGGCACCGCAATGCCCGCGGAACATCGCGCGCTGGCCGGGCAGGCCCTGCAAAGCGGAGAAAGCCGGGTCGTCGCGGCGGGCGACGGGGACTGGTTCCTGCACGTCTTCGCGCCGCCGCCGCGCCTCGTCGTCGTCGGCGCCGTGCACATCAGCCAGGCACTGGTGCCGCTCGCCGAGGCCTGTGGTTACGAGGTCACGGTGATCGACCCGCGGCGGGCGTTTGCCACCGCCGACCGGTTCCCGGGGGCCCGCCTCAGCACCGAGTGGCCCGACCGCGCCCTCGCCGACCTCAAGCCGGACGCCCGGACCGCGATCGTCACCCTGACCCATGACCCCAAGCTCGACGAACCGGCGCTCGCCATTGCACTGCGCTCGCCGGCGTTCTACATCGGCGCACTGGGGAGCGCGCGCACCCAGGCGGCGCGGCGCGAGCGCCTGCTGGCGCTGGGGTTCGCGGCGCAGGAACAGGAGCGCATCCACGGCCCGATCGGCATCGGCATCGGCGCCCGGACGCCGGCCGAGATTGCCCTGTCGATCATGGCCCAGTTGACCATGGTCCGTTACGGCCGGGGTAGCTGAGGGGCCATGTCTGCGGCGGACAGGGATCTGCTACAGCTTGCGGCCGACTGGGTGGCGGCGGGGCGGGGCGTGGCCGTGGCTACGGTCATCGAAACCTGGGGGTCTTCGCCATGTCCGCGCGGCAGCCAGCTGGTCGTCAACACCGAGCGCGAGTTTGCCGGCTCGGTGTCCGGCGGCTGCATCGAGGCGGCGGTGATCGCCGCCGCCATCGAGGCGATTGCCGAACGCAAACCGCGGCTGCTCGAATTCGGCGTGAGCAACGACCAAGCCTGGGCGGTGGGTCTCGCCTGCGGGGGCCGCATCCGGATCTACGTCGATCCCGTGTTCGCCTGACGGCCGGGACTGCGCGCGCAGAGTCCGAAAGCAGGGCGCCCATGGAATTCCGCGAATTCCCCGTCGGGCAGGCCGTCGGCGCGATCCTGGCCCACAGCCTGCGCCTGGATGAGCGGACGGTGAAGAAAGGTACGGTCCTGACCGCGGCCGATATCGCCGATCTCGATGCCGGCGGCTACGCGACTGTGGTCGCCGTCAAACCCGGACCGGACGACATCGCGGAAGACGACGCGGCGGCGGCACTGGCCGGCGCCCTGGCCGGCGGCGGCATCGTGATCGACCGGCCGGCGGCGGGCCGTTGCAACCTGCTGGCCGGCGCCGATGGCCTCCTGCGGGTCGACGTCGCGGCGCTGGATGCCGTCAATCTGGTGCACGAATCCATGACCGTGGCCACGCTCGGCGACCATGCCGTGGTGGCGCGCGACCAGCTGGTGGCGACGGTCAAGGCGATCCCGTATGCGGTGGCGGCGGCGTACCTGCGGGCCGCGGTCCGCGCCGCTTCCGGGCGGCAGGTGCTCGCGGTGCGGCCTTTCCGGCCGCTCGTTGCCGGCCTGATCCAGACGCGTCTGCGCGGTTCCCAGCCCGAGCTCCTCGACAAGACGCGCCGGGTCCTGACCCAAAGGCTCGAACGCCTGGGCGGGCGGTTGGGCGACGAGCGCTGCTGCGAACACCGCGAGGCGGATATCGCCGAGGCGATCGCGGCGAGCATCGAACGCAATCCCGACCTGTTCGTGATCTCCGGAGCCTCGGCTGTTGCCGATCGCCGTGACGTCGTGCCGTCCGCCGTGGTCCGCGCCGGCGGCGAGATCGTGCATTTCGGCATGCCGGTCGATCCGGGCAACCTGCTCCTGCTGGCGCGGGTCGGGACCATTCCGGTGCTGGCCATGCCCGGGTGCGCCCGTTCGCCGAAGTACAACGGCTTCGACATGGTCCTTGCACGCCTGGCGGCGGGAATCGCGGTTACGCCGCAGGACATCATGCGGATGGGCGTCGGTGGATTGCTGTCCGAGATCCCGGAACGGCCGTCGCCCAGACGGAAGGCGGCAGGGGTGGATCACCGCAAGGTGTCGGCGATCGTGCTCGCCGCCGGCCGGTCCAGCCGCATGGGCGACACCAATAAACTGCTGGTGGAGATCGACGGGCGGGCGATGGTGCGCCGCGTCGCCGACATGCTTGCGGAAGCCGGGGTCGGCGAGATCATCGTCGTGACCGGGTATCAGGCCGAGCGGGTTGAAGAAACCTTGCGCGGTTGCGCCCTGCGCTGCGTTCGCAATCCCGAACATGACACCGGGATGAGCACCTCGCTGCGTGCCGGATTGAAGGCCGTGGCCGCGGACGCGACGGCCGTGCTCGTGTGCCTGGGCGACATGCCGCTGGTCGGCGCCGGCGACGTGGTCCGGCTGATCGCGGAATTCGACCCCGCCGCCGGGCGCGAGATCTGCGTGCCGGTGTTCCAGGGCAAGCGCGGCAATCCGGTGTTGTGGGCGCGGCGATTCATCGGCGAGATGCTGCTGCTGGAGGGCGATGTCGGCGCGAAACATCTGCTGTTCAAGAACGACGACGTGGTGCATGAGGTCGTCATTCCGACCGACGGAATATTGACCGATATCGATACCCCGCAGGCCCTGCACGAACTCACGCGATTCTGATCGGTATCGGCGCGCTGTGACAAGCGCCGGGCGGCCGCAGTATATTTTTGTCCCGTTGATTCCCCGTTCGGGGGTAGGCTATCGACACGGCGCGGGCGCATCATGGTGGCGTTCCCCAATCCGCGATCAACGGCAGGCATGAAACCCAGGCAGAAAAAAACGCGGCGAGGCAACGGCCCGGAACTGGAGGCGACCGTTCGGCGCGCCATCCTGCAGGTCGAGGCCGAGCAGATCTCGGACAATCCGTTCAGCAATTTCGAGTGCCGGCAGTTCAACCTGCCCGGCGGGCTCGTCGCCTACGACCTCAAGATCGACCCGGTGGTCATCAACCGCAGCATGCAGCACATCTGCGCGGATGCGAACAACGACTACTTCCTGACCACCCTGCTCGAAGGCCGGGCCCGGATACGGCAGGCCGATAAGGAATACACGCTCAAGCCGGGCGATCTGGCGCTGATGGCGGGCGGGCTGCCTTACACCATCCGCTACGAACGGCCGAGCCGCCGGCTGCTGGTCCGCATCCCCGTCCAGGTGTTCACCGAGCGCCTGCTCGGCCGCGAACAGAACCTGGTGATCGGCAGCCTGCCCAACGAGGGTCTGGGACGAATCGTCATCGACCTGCTGAAATCGGTGGCGCTCGAGGCCGAGCGTCTGTCGATAACGGACCAGTACACGTTGGCGCAGAGCCTGCTCGAACTGGCCGGGGCGCTGACCCGCGCCTCGCTCAAGTCACGCGGTCTGAAGCCCGTGCCCAAGCAGTCCGAGCTGCTGAACCGGATCTTCGCGTACCTGGAAGCGAACTACATCAACCCGGACCTGACACCGGAGATCGTGGCCGCCGCCAACGGGATATCCACCCGCTACCTGCACAGCCTGTTCGGGCGTTCCGGGACGACGGTGCTGCGCTGGGTCTGGGAGCGGCGGTTGCGGGCGGCGCGCAGCGATCTGCTGGACCCGTCGCAGTCGCAACTGCGAGTCAGCGAGATTGCATTCCGGCGCGGGTTCAGCGACTCGGCGCATTTCAGCCGTTCGTTCCGCCACCGGTTCGGTGTGTCGCCGACCCAGTTGCGCGATCTGGCGGCGCCGGCCGGCACGGCGAAATAGTTCGCGAGGCGGCAGCCGGATTCGCCCTGGTCCCCTATAATCGGCGGGCGTTGGAGTTCACTCTCGCCCGGGTGGCGGAACAGGTAGACGCAAGGGACTTAAAATTCCTCGGGGGCAACCCCGTGCCGGTTCGAGTCCGGCTCCGGGCACCAGTACCGATGCGATTTACTGCCACCCCGGAGGCCACGGGCGGGCAGTGTGCACCAGCGCCAGAATCCATACAGTGTCGCCCTGTGCCTCGTACACCAGGCGATAGCTTTCGTGCGGGATCAATTCGCGAGTGCCGGGAATCTGGCCTGCTTTTCCCAGCAGTGGGTGCGTAGCCAGGTGGCTTGCGGCTTCGGCAAACCGCTCATCCATATGGATGGCGGCGAGCGGGTTGTCCTTGGCGATGAAGTCGATGATTTCGGCGCGATCTTGCTCAGCGGCCAAGGCCCAACAGACCCTCATGCGCCAGCACCACCCGCCTTGGCCAACAGCCGTGCGCGTCGTGCAGCGAACCGGGCTTCAACCTCGTCAGCGCTGGCGTACTCACCGGCGCGGATCTGATCACGGGCATCCGCAACTTTGCCACGGAGGAAGTCGTCGTACTCGCGCGCATCACGTTGGCGCTGTACGAACTCCCGCATCATTTCACGCAGGATCTGCGAGGCCGGCCGATGGGTGGCCTCTGCCGCAGCCATGAATTCTGCACGCAGCTCCGGTTCCAGCTTCATGGTGAAAACGGCTTCTTTGGACATGGTGTAACCTCTCGCACTCGATATACTGACAAAGTATATACATCGTCGGTACATTCGTCAGCCCGGTGGGGGCGAACAGGGATGCGGTGTGCCTGTTCAAGAATATCGGCCTGCCGGGTTCCGGGAAGCCGGCGGCGCCCGGCTCGGCGGGAATGTCGGGCAGGGCAGAACGGGGATGGATGCGTGCCCCCAGCGCCGGCAGGAAATCCCCGAGCCGGACGCGGGGATGGCGGCGGCGGTCGCTCCGACCCGCGGTTTCGGTACCAGGGCCGCCAGCCGGGCGATGAAGTCCGGGGCAAGTGCACCCTACGCGATCGCGAAGTGGTGGGTGACGGTGCGGGCGGGGCTGCCGCCGGCGGCAAAGCTGCGCTCGGACAGCGTGACGGTCCCCGCCAAATCGATCAGCAGGACGGTGGAGGCACGGGTGCCGTAGGCCTCACCGCGGACGAATATCGCCGACAGCGCCCGTTCCCATTCCCGGCCGACGCCGGTGTCGGGTAGCTGCGAGTCGGCGGCAACGGCGTCATCGGCGAGCAGGTGGAGGAGCGCCTCCGGATCGAGGATCGGGCTGGACACCACGAGGGCGGCCAGCGCGGTCTTGCCGCGTTTGACTTTGGGCCAGGGCGTGTCGAGCAGATGATTGCTCAGGCCGTAGAACCCGGGGCCGATTTCGAGTGATGTGGAATCGCGATTGGTGCAATACCACAGCCGCCTGCGGACGCCGACGAGCAGGCCGAAGCCGTTGTAGCGGTGCGCGCGCCCCTGGACCTCGCGCAGATAATGGGCCGGCGGCTGCGCGCCGATCAGGAAATCGCGGGTCAGGGATCCGCGCGACTCCATGCCGGGGTCGCGTGTCGATCCGTCGCGGAAGTTGGTGACCGCGGCAAAGCGGCCATCGCGGGTGACGCCGAGCCAGGTGCCGCCGCACTCGAGGTCGCGGCCAGCGAGGACCTCCGGCCGGTCGGACCAGAAGTCCGCCGCCGCCGTCGGGCGGCTGTGGTACTCGTCACGGTTGGCGGCGACGATCAATGGGTAGCGCGGATGCGCCCGCCAGGCGACGAGGATCAGGCACATCGGGGATCGGGCGCGTGGCGCGGTCACCGCCACTGCGGAGTTGGAACTACTCCGCTTTTTGAACCGGAATTACGTAGCTGGCCGGATATTCCCTGTGCATGTCCGTAATTGCATCGGTGATTCCAAGGTCCAGGAACACCGCACTCGCGACGATTTTTGCACCGATGGTGCTTTCCATCGATCCAAATGCAGTACGTCCATCGGTAGTCTTGCAGTCATACTTCAATGCATCGTCGGATCGCCTCACCGATGCGGTCGTGGGTATGGACACCTCCCATGCACCACGTTTGTTTTGCAATCGGCATTGACCATTTGAGCCGTCACTGAACGACATCGCGATAGGGGTCATGGGGTCGTTTGTTAAGGTGGCGCACCCGACGGTGCACGCTGCGACAATTACTGGCAATGTTGCTTTCATTTCACGTTTCCCGTGAGTTGAGTGGACATCGCGGTGACTATTTCGCATTCCGTAAGGTGTTTGCGGATTGTAATGCGAGTTATGCGGCATCCACTTCCACCAACTCGCTCGTGGACGCAGGAGTCGGAATTGTTTGACCGTCCTCCATAAGACCTTCCAGATGGAACTCAATGGCCTCGCGAATGAGCGTAAGAACCTCTTCCTTCGTTTCCCCGGCGGCGATGCAACCAGGAAGATCCGGAACGTGGGCTCCGTAGGACGAAGGGCCTTTTTCAACAATCACGAGGTATCGCATGGATATCACTCCTGCTTCTTCAGGCCCGCTTGCTTGAGCGCGCTATTCAACCGCCAGCAGGTATGTCAATGCCCGGTTTGCCCGACACCGTGACAGTCCCGGTCTTTGTCGGGTGGTGAAATTGCCGATGACTGCCTTTCATTCGCACCTGAAACCATCCGTCGGCCTCGATCAACGAGATGAGTTCGCGAACCTTCATCGGCACAGTCTACTCTCGGCACGTTAGAGCCGTACGTCCGAATTCCCCGGCCTGTATGGTGGCCGGCAGGCCGGCCTTGGCGAAGTTCATCTGGGCCGGACGTTCAGATCATCGATGTAAACCACACTGTCGGCCTTGGACCAGGTCGAGGAACTCGGCATAGCGCTCGCCGTAGAGGGCGCGGGCCTTGTCGGCAAGTCCTGCCGAGGTCTGGTCGCGCGCCCATCGACTCATGGGGTGGGTTGAGTCAGGTGTTCGGACCCCGGCTACAGGCCGAGGCGCTGGGCGATGAAGTCGGCGTCCTTGTCGCCGCGGCCGGAGAGGTTGATGAGTATGGTCTGATCTGGCGACATGGTCTTGGCGATCTTCATCGCGTGCGCCACCGCATGCGCACTCTCCAGGGCCGGGATGATGCCCTCGGTGCGCGACAGGGTCATGAAGGCATCGACGCATTCCTCGTCGTCGATGGCGACGTACTCGACGCGGCCGAGGTCCTTGAGATAGCAGTGCTGCGGCCCGACGCCCGGATAGTCGAGACCCGAGGCGATGGAGTAGACCGGCAGCGGATTCCCGTCCTGGTCCTGGATGTTGTAGCACTTGAATCCGTGGATCGCGCCCTTGGTGCCCTTGGTCAGTGTGGCGGCGTGGTCGGGCGTGTCGAGGCCGCGGCCGGCCGGTTCAACGCCGATGATCCGCACCTGGTCGTCGTTCAGGAAGGCGGTGAACAGGCCGATGGCGTTGGAGCCGCCACCGACGCAGGCCGTGATGACGTCGGGCAGCTTGCCGTGGCGGTCGAGAAACTGCTGGCGGGCCTCGCGGCCGACGATGCTCTGGAAGTCGCGTACCATCTTCGGGAACGGGTGCGGGCCGACCACCGAGCCGATGGCGTAGAAGAAGTTCTTGGGGTCTTTCAGATATTCCTCGAAGGCGCTGTCGACCGCGTCCTTGAGGGTGCGCGTGCCGCGGCTGACCGGTATCAGCCGGCAGCCGAGTATCTTCATCTTGGTGACGTTCGGATGCTCCTTCTCGATGTCGACCTCGCCCATGTGGATTTCGCATTCGATGCCGATCAGCGCGCAGGCGGTGGCCAGGGCAACGCCGTGCTGGCCGGCGCCGGTCTCCGCCAGCACCTTGGTCTTGCCCATGAACTTGGCGACCAGCGCCTCGCCGAGGCAGTGGTTGATCTTGTGGGCGCCCGTGTGGTTCAGGTCCTCGCGCTTGAGGTGGATGGCGGCACCGCCCTGGCGCTTGCTCAGGCGCCGGGCGTGGAAGATCGGGCTCGGCCGGCCGACGTAGTGGGTGTAGAGCTCGGCCAGCTCGTTCTGGAACGAGGGCTGGACGCGGATCTCCTCGTAGGCGGCGTCGATCTCGTTCATGATCGCGGTCAATTCCGGCGGGATGATCTGGCCGCCGTACTCGCCGAAGTAACCCTTGCTGTCGGGCATGGGAAGGAAATTGAATTTGCTGGACATGTCCGCCCCCTTGGATCGCGTTTTTTGGATGTTGGCCGTTCGGAAATCGTGGCAACTACAGGCCGGCTACTATAGCAATAAACGGCCGGGCACGGTCGCCGGCGCCGGATTCCGCCGATTCGGCGGTGAACGCACGGTCAGCCGGCGGCGGTCAGATCGAGGGTGGCGATGACGATGTCGTCGTCAGGTGGATTTTCGATGATGAACCCGAGACCGCGCGCCAGCTCGATCATCCCCCGGTTGTTCTTCAACATCGGCCCGACGAGGCGGCCGGTGCCGCGGTTGCGGCAATAGCGGATGATGGCCTGCATCAGGGCATGGCCGAGTCCGTGGTGGTGGAAGTCGGAACGCACCACGACGGCGAACTCGGCTTGCCGGTTGTCGGCGTCGGCGACGGCGCGGACCACGCCCATCGTCTCCGGCTCGCCGTCCGCCCCGGTACGGGTGGCGATGAAGGCCATTTCGCGGTCGTAATCGATCTGGGTGAAGCGCGCCAGCATGGTGTGCGTGAACTCATGGACGTGGGCGAAGAAGCGGAAATACACGTCCTGGGCGTCCAGGCTTTCGATGAAGCGCTTGTGCGCGGGTTCGTCCTCTGGCCGGATCGGGCGCAGGCAGAGGCTTTCACCGGTCTTAAGGGTCAGGGTTTCCTCGAGTTCCTTGGGGTACGGGCGTATGGCCAAACGATCGGCGCCCCTGCCGGTCGCCGCCCGCACCCGCACCCGGGCGTCCAGGGCGATGACGCCGTTCTGGTCGGCCAGCAGCGGGTTGATGTCCGCCTCGACGACCTCGGGCAGGTCGATCAGCAGTTGCGACAGCCGGACCAGGGTCATGGCAATGGCGTCCATATCCGCGGCCGGCTGGTCGCGGTAGCCACGGAGCAGCCTGTAGATGCGCGTGCGCGAGATGAGGTCGCGGGCCAGATGCAGATTGAGCGGTGGCAGGGCAATGGCCTTGTCGCCCAGCACCTCGACGGCCGTGCCGCCCTCGCCGAAGAGGATGACCGGACCAAAAACCGGGTCGGTGGCAGCGCCGACGATCAGTTCGCGCGCCCGCGGCCGCTGCACCATCCGTTGCAGGGAAAATCCGTCGATGCGTGCGGCCGGCATGGCCGCGCGCACGCGCTTCAGCATGCCGCGGGCTGCCTGGCGCACCGCTTCGGCGGTTTCGAGGTTGAGCGCGACACCGCCGATGTCCGACTTGTGGCTGATGTCCGGCGAAAGGATTTTGAGTACCAGCGGATAGCCGATGGTCTTGGCTTTTGCCACCGCGGCTTCGGCATCGGTCACGCAGTGGGTCTCGACCACCGGGAATCCGTAGGCGGCCAGCAATGATTTGGCCTCGACCTCGGTCAGCAGGTCGCGCCCGGCGTTCAGTGCGGTGGCGATCGGGACGCGGGCGGCGGCCAGGTCGGGCGCGAAATCCTCCGGGATGGATGGCGGGGTCTGCATCAGCAGTTCCTGATTGCGTCGATTGCCGATCATGTCGAGGAAGGCGCGTATCGCCACGTGCGGTGTTTCATAGGACGGAATGCCGGCGGCGGCGAAGCGCTGCCGTGCCGTCTTGGCGGTGGTTTCGCCCAGCCAGCAGGTCAGGATCGGTTGCCGGATGCCGCCCGCCGCGGCGATGACTGCGGCGGCCGAATCGGCACTGGCGGCCAGGGCGGTCGGGACGTTCAGGACCAGGATGGCATCGACGGTCGGGTCGGCCGCCAGCAGACCGAGCGCGCGCCCGTAACGGTCGGCGTCGGCGTCGCCGATGATGTCCACGGGATTGCCGCGCGACCAGGCCCTGGGCAGCACGGCGTCGAGCTTGGTGGTCGTGTCATCGATGAGCGACGCGAGAGTTCCGCCGTGATCGGTCAGGGCATCGGTCGCCAGGACCCCGGGACCACCGCCGTTGGTGAGTATGGCCAGGCGTTCACCGCGCAGCGGCTTGGCCAGGGCCAGCGATTCGGCGGCATCGAAGAGTTGTTGCACGGTATGCACATTGAGGATGCCGGCGCGGCGGAACGCGGACTCGAACACCGCATAACTGCCGGCCATGGCCCCGGTGTGCGACCTGGCGGCCTTGGCGCCTTCGGCATTGCGGCCCGCCTTGATCGCGATCACCGGCTTGTTGCGGCAGGCGGCGCGCGCCGCCGACAGGAATTTGCGCGGCGCGGTGATCGACTCGACGTAGAGCAGGATGCCGCGCGTATGGCCGTCGCTGCCGAGGTAATCGAGCATGTCGCCGAAGTCGACGTCGATCATGTCACCGAGCGACACCACATGCGTGAAGCCGACGCCGTTGTCCCGCGCCCAGTCGATGATCGCCGTGCACAGGGCGCCGGACTGCGCGACCAGGGCGAGGCTGCCGGGTGCCGCATCCATGTGCGCAAAGCTGGCGTTGAGCCTGGCCCGCGGGGCGAGGAAGCCGATGCAGTTGGGGCCGAGTATCCGCAGCCCCCAGGGTCTTGCCGCTTCCAGCAGTTGGCGGCGGGTGGGTGGTGTGTCGCCCTCGTCGCCGAAGCCGGCGCTCAGGACCACCGCGGCCCGGGTACCGCGACGGCCGAGGTCGGCGATGATTGCCGGCACCGTCGCCGCCGGCGTGCAGACGATGGCCATCTCCGGCGCCGCCGGCAGGCTGGCTACGTCGCGCCAGGCGGGGCGGTCGCCAATCCGGTCGTACTTCGGGTTGATCGGATAGATGTCGCCGGTGTAACCGCCCGCGATGACGTTGCGCAGGACGACCTGGCCGACTGCGCCAGGAGTTGCGGAGGCGCCGATGACGGCGACCGAGCGGGGTGCGAACAGGGCTTTGAGATTGAGCGTGCTCATGCGGTTTGCGAGGTCGCGAGTGGTGTCCGGTCCGTTTTCGAGCCGCGCAGTCTGGCCAGCGTCGATGACGGTTTGGTGAAATCAGGCGGTGCAGGAACCGGCCGCCTTTTCGGCCAGCCGTTCTTCGGCGTGCGGCACGAAAGGCACGCCGGGCCGGCCGGTGCACAGCGGCGTGCGGTGGAAGCTGCAGAAGGTCTTGGAGCCGCCGGCGAGCGTTCGCACCTCCGCGAATCCGGACTGAACCAGAAGGCGATGGGCGAGGTAACTGCGGAATCCTACCCGGCAGTAGAGCAGGACCGGCCGATCGGCCGGCAATTCCGCGAGGCGCTGGCGCAACTGGCCGAGCGGGATGTTGATCGCCTCGGGGATGTGCCAGGCCTGGTACTCGATCGGGGCGCGCACATCGACGACGACGGCGTCACCCACGACCGCCGGATAGTCCTCCGCATACCAGAACGCGATATCGCCGCGCAGCAGATTGGCAGCGATGAAGCCGGCCATGTTGACCGGGTCCTTGGCGGAGCCATAGGGAGGGGCGTAGGCCAGTTCGAGGTGCTCGAGATCGAACACCGTCATTCCGGCGCGCAGGGCGGTGGCGAGCACGTCGATGCGCTTGTCGACGCCGTCGTAACCGACCACCTGCGCCCCCAGCAGGCGGCCGTCGTCGGGCGCGAACAGCAGTTTGACGTGCATGGGCGCCGTGCCCGGATAGTAGCTGGCATGGCCGGACGGATGCAGATAGACCTTGCGATGGTCGATACCGTTGCGCCGGAGCGTCTTCTCGCTGGCGCCGGTCCCGCCGGCGGTCATTTCGAACACCTTGACGATGGCCGTGCCCTGCGTGCTCGTGTAGGCGGAGTCGCGCCCGCAGATGTGTTCGGCGGCGATCCGTCCCTGGCGATTGCCGGGACCGGCCAGGGCGATGAGCGCCGGTTCGCTGGTGACCGTGTCGGTGACCTCGACGGCGTCGCCGGCGGCGTAGATGTTCGGGTCCGAGGTGCGCATGTGCTGGTCGACCTCGATGCCGCCGCGCGGGCCGAGCGTCAGTCCGGCCATCCGTGCCAGCTGCACGTCGG
>Ga0233425_10005531_pt1 | contig 19843 bp, 16 predicted proteins | sample Watercolumn_Towu_2_FD_181712 | JGI IMG/M metagenome (GOLD analysis project Ga0233425, IMG submission 181712) | Freshwater microbial communities from Lake Towuti, South Sulawesi, Indonesia - Watercolumn_Towuti2014_140_MG | ecosystem: Environmental > Aquatic > Freshwater > Lake | place... | reverse complement strand
GACACGAGTTGGTTCGTCGGCGTGTCGTCGGTCGGCGGCACGCCGAAGTACGCGGTCGTTGTCATGGTCGAAGAAGGCGGATTCGGCGGTGACATCGCGGCACCCATCGCGCGCCAGATCTTCGAGGTGCTCCACCGCATGCCGGTGACCCCGATCCCCGACGTGCCGGTCGAGGACGCGAACCGATGAGCTTGGCCGATGAGCTTGGCCGATGAGCTTGGCCGATGAGCTTGGCCGATGAGCTTGGCCGATGAGCGAGGCCGGCCGATGACCGTTTTCGCACCGGCGACGGCCCGCCCATCGGTCCGCGACCGGTTCCTCGGACGGAGGGACGAACCTCACACCCTGTGGCATGCCGACTGGTTGTTGATCTTGGTCGCGTTGACGATCAGCGGCATCGGCATCGCCATGATCTGGTCGACGACCAACGCACTGACGCAGGAAGCCGGCTACGCGCGCTCGCACTTCGTGGTCCGCCAGTCACTCGCACTGGCGCTCGGGCTCGTCGGGCTGGTCGCAACCGCGTCCTTCGATTACCGCCGCTGGCGCGAGCTGTGGCCGTTGCTCTACGGACTCGTCGTGCCGTTGCTCATTGCCGTTCGCTTCGTCGGCGGAGGGAAGGGGGGTACGACGGCGTGGTTCGACCTTGGCCCGTTGCAGTTCCAGCCGTCGGAAGTCGCCAAGCTCGTCATCGTCATCGCGGTCGCGGGCTACTGCCACACCCACCGCGGCGAGCTCGACGCGTGGCGCCTGGCCGTCGCCGTCACCGTCGCGGGCATCGCGATGGCCCTGACGCTGCTGCAGAACGACCTCGGCACTGTCCTGGTGATGGGCGCGTGCGCCGTCGGTGTCCTCTTCGTGTCGGGCCTGCGTGCGATCCACATGTTCGTGCTCTTCGGCTTGGCCGCGAGCGTATTGCTCGCGCTCCTCGTCACCGATCAGTTCGACGAGTACCGCATCGAGCGACTCGTCGGGTTCGTCAACCAGGAACAGGTCGAGAACGCGGCGCATGCCAACGACACGCAGTACACGTTGCAGCAGAGCCGCGACGCGATCGCGCACGGCGGTGCCTGGGGCCAGGGCTACGGCAAGGGCGACCTCACCCAGAACGGCTTTGTCCCCGAACAGCACACCGACTTCATCTTCACGGCGATCGCAGAAGAACTCGGCTTCGCCGGCGCGGCCGGTCTGCTCGGTCTCTACAGCCTGCTGTGTTGGCGGATCTGGCGCGCGGCGATGCTCGCGCAGGACTTCCAAGGGACGCTGCTGTGTGTCGGCGTGCTCGCGATCATCGTGTTCCAGATCTTTGAGAACGTCGGCATGACGATGGGCATCATGCCGATCACGGGGATCCCGTTGCCGTTCGTCAGCTACGGCGGCTCGGCGTTGATCGCCTACTTCGCCGCGCTCGGCATCGTGCTCAACGTCCACATGCGCCGATTCAGCTGACGAGGGGTCCCGCGCCAGCACGGGTCCGCGCCCCGCTGGGGGAGTGTGCGCGGCGGCGTCCGCAATGTCCGGTCATGAACCGAGCGGCGCGGCCGGTAGACTCCGAGGGTCATGTCCAACCTGTGGCCGCGGATCGAACCGCTCCTGGCCAAGGTGGAGAAACCCGCTCGCTACATCGGCATGGAGCGCGGGGCACAGTCGCCGGGCCACGGTCCCGGCACCCTCGCTTGGCTGCTCCTCTACCCCGACACCTACGAGATCGGCCTCCCCAACCAGGGGCTTCAGATCCTCTACGAGATCCTGAACGAGCGCGACGACACCGTCGCCGAGCGTTCCTACGCGCCCTGGCGCGACCTTGAGGCGCTGATGCGCGCCTCGGGCACGCCGCTGTTCAGCGTCGACACTCATCGCAGTGCCGCCGACTTCGACATCCTCGCGTTCAACCTGTCAGCCGAGCTCATCGCCACGAACTTGCTCAACCTGGTGGACCTGGCAGGTGTGCCGGTTCGCAACGAGGACCGCAAGCCGGACCACCCGCTCGTGATTGCCGGTGGTCATTGCGCCTTCAACCCCGAACCACTCGCCGACTACGTCGACGCGTTCGTGATCGGCGACGGTGAAGAGGTGGTCGGTGAGGTCAGCGAGGTCGTCGGCGCGTGGAAGCGCGGCGGGCGCGCTCGGCGCGAAGCCGTCCTGCGCGACCTCGCGACGATCCCGGGCGTATACGTGCCTGCGCTCTACGACGTCGAGTACGACGGGGCGGGCATCGCCGCAGTCACACCTCGCTTCGCCGACGTCCCTGCGCTCGTTGACAAGCGCACCATTGCCGACCTCGACGCGTGGCCGTACCCAAAGCAGCAGCTCGTTCCGCTGATCGAAGTCGTGCACGACCGGCTCAACGTCGAGGTGTTCCGTGGTTGTACCCGCGGTTGTCGCTTCTGCCAGGCGGGCATGATCACTCGCCCGGTGCGTGAGCGCAGCGCCGACACGGTGCGCACGATGGTCTCCGAAGGACTGCGGCGCAGCGGCTACGACGAAGTCGCGCTCACGAGCCTCAGCACCGCCGACTTCAGCGGCATCGAGCGGGTCGTCGCCGACCTCGTGAGCGACCAAGACGGGACCGGCGGCGTCAGCGTGAGCCTGCCGAGCCTGAGGGTCGACGCCTTCACAGTCGGGATCGCGAGCGAGATCCAAAAAGTCCGGCGCACCGGCCTCACGTTCGCGCCCGAGGCGGGGAGCTGGAGGCTTCGTCAGGTCATCAACAAGTTGGTGCTCGAAGCCGACCTATATGCGGCGGTCGACGCGGCGTTCTCGCAGGGATGGCGCCGCGTGAAGCTTTACTTCCTCACGGGCCTGCCGACCGAGATGGACGCCGACACGCTCGGCATCGCCGAGCTCGCACAACAGTGCGCGGCGATCGGCAGGCAGCACACGAAGCAGGCGAGCGTCACCGTGAGCGTCGGAGGTTTCGTCCCCAAAGCCCACACGCCGTTCCAGTGGTTCGGCCAGAACGGTGTTGACGAACTCGTCCGCAAGGTCGGCCTGCTGCGCAGCGAACTGCGGGCCAACCGGGCGGTCCAGTTGAAGTGGCACGACCCGGCCGCGAGTTTCGTCGAGGGCCTGTTGAGCCGGGGCGACCGTCGCGTCGGGCGTGTGGTCGAGCGGGTCTGGCGGAGCGGCGGGACCTTCCAGGAGTGGTCCGAGCACTTCTCGCTGGACCGTTGGCTCGACGCGTGCGCGGCCGAAGGACTTGACCCGGAGTGGTTCACGACCCGACACCGCGACGAGCGCGAAGTGTTGCCGTGGGACCACATCACCGCGGGGCTGCACAAGGATTTCCTATGGCAGGACTGGCAGTCGGCGCTCGCCGAACACGGGCTCCCCGATTGCCGGTGGACGCCCTGCTACGACTGTGGGGTGTGCACCGACTACGCGCTCGAACATGTCGTCGCGTCGCCGGTCGCGCCCGCCGGTGGCAGCCAGGGCACTGGCCAGGATCTGTCCCGCGGCGGCGAGATGCCGATCCGTTTCCTCGCCACGAAGCCGATCTCGGCCACCGCGGGAGTGTCGGCATGAGGAGCACCGCGGCACACCCGGCGCGACTGCACTACCGGAAACACGGCAAGGTCCGGTTCCTCGGGCATCGCGACGTCGCCCGCAATCTCGAACGCGCTTTTCGGATCGCGCGCCTGCCGCTCGCGTTCAGTGAGGGGTTCCACCCGCACCCCAAGATCAGTTTCGGGCTGGCGCTCACTACCGGTTTCGAGTCCGACGCCGAGTACCTCGATGTCGAGTTCACCGAGGCGTTCGACCTTCACGCACTCCCGGCGGTGCTGCGCGCGGCTCTGCCCGACGGTCTCGACGTCGTTGCCGCGGTGTGGCTCGACGATGGCGCGCCCGCGCTGCAAGAGGCCGTCAGCAGCGTGGTGTGGGAGGTCGAGGTCGTCGGCGCCGACGACCAGCCTGCCGACCCGTGTGCGCTGGCGCGCGCCGTCGCCGACGCGCTCGCGGCACCGACGATCGAGTGCACCAAGGTCCGCAAGGGCCGCAGCCATACCGACGACATCAGGCCGTGCATCCGGCGGATCGTGATCGTCAGCCCCGACTCGGGACGGGGACCCGTCCTCGAGCTCGAACTCACCAGCAGCGGCGTGAAGCCTGCCGAAGTGGTATCCGCCATCGGACCCTTCGCGGTGGCCCGCGGCCGACGTACCCACCAGTACATCGAGCGCGACGGCGTGCGGCATTCACCGCTGCATGTCGATGTGCGCGCGCCGATCGCTGAGGCGATCGCGTCATGACGAAAGGTCTCCATGTCCGACTCAACCCGGTCCGGGACGTCCCCGGACCTCTCGCACACGCCCACCACATCGTCGGCACCCCCTGCCACCGGGGTGGCATCGCAGCCGCCGCGGACGCTCGCCCCTGCAACTGAGGGTGGTCCGGTCGCGGCCACCGGGCCCGGGGATCCCGACACGCTGACTCCTTCGAATCCGGCCGGCGCGCCCCGCAAGAAGCGGCGGCGCGGCAGTCGCGGAGGCCGCAACCGCAAGAAACCCGCGGGCGCATCAGCCTCGCGGTCGACTCCCGCCGAGGCGGGTTCCGGTGCCCGCGGGAACGGCCGTCCAGCGGGCGCCGACGACCGTGTCCGCGCCGCGCGCGATGACGATGATCTCGACGGCCTCGATGATGGTCCCGACGATGACGGCGATGACGTCGACCGCCCCGACGACTGGAACGACGCCCGCGCCGATCGCGGCTTCACCGCCGACGACGTCGGCGCCGAGGCACGGATCGACGCGGGCCTGGCGGCGGCGCCCACGGGCGCGCCCGAACGCCCGAGGATCGGCGACACGCGCCCCGCGCCCGTGTCGCCTGGCACCGGTACGGTGCCGCCTCCACCTCCGCGGCCGGCCCGCCCGTCGGTCGCCTCGGGCACCCCCACAGGCGACGGCGTTGACACGGGTGATGCACCGCCGAAGAGGAAGCGCCGTCGCCGCGGAGGCCGTGGTCGCGGCAAAGGCGGGCAAGGCGGCAACGGCGCGGGCGCCGCGACCGCGCCGCCCGGTCGTCCGGCGACCCAGGTCGTCGGGGGTGCGAAACACGCCACCGGCTTCGTCGAGGGACACCTCATCGACGGCGACGAGGGATTCGACCTTGACACCCTCGACGAGAAGACACTCGAACGACGCCGCGGCCAGACCCGCAAGGGCCGCCCGACGGGCCGCTACCAATTGGTCGTCCACGTCGAGCCCAACGGCCGAAGCCACATCGCCGTGCTCGAAGGCCGCTCGCTCGTCGAGTTCTACGTCGCCGAACCGTCCGACGACGTCTGGCAGATCGACGGCAACATCTACCTCGGCAAGGTGCAGAACGTGCTTCCCGGGATGGAGGCCGCGTTCATCGACATCGGGACGTCGAAGAACGGAGTGCTCTACCGCGGCGACGTCGCCCACGACAATGCCGACGTCGAAGGCGGACGCGACGCGAAACCCAAGATCGAACAGGTGCTTCGCAACGGTCAGTCGATCCTCGTGCAGGTCACCAAGAACCCGATCGCACACAAGGGTGCCCGACTCACCCAGGAGGTGAGTCTGGCCGGCCGCTTCGTCGTCATGGTGCCGGGTCAGCCGAGCACCTACGGGATCAGCAAACGGCTCCCCGACGATGAGCGGAAGCGGTTGCGCCGTGTGCTCGACCGGGTGCGTCCGACCGACGCCGGCTTGATCGTGCGGACCGCCGCCGAGGGCGCGACGGAAGAGGAACTCGAGCGCGACATGCGCCGGCTGAAGGCGCAATGGGATCAGATCGATTCGCTCGCCAAGCGGGCAAAGCCGGGATCGTTGCTCTACAAGGAGCCGCCGCTCGCGATCCGAGTCATCCGCGAGGAATTCACCAAGGAGTATCGCTCGATCGTCATCGACGATGGCGCGCTCTTCCAGGACGTTCGGAGTTACATCGCCGCGGTGTCACCCGAACTCGCTGATCGCGTCGCGTTCCACGACCGCGATGTCGAGTCGCTGCCGGCGTTCGAGAAGCACCACGTCCACGAACAGCTCCACAAGGCGCTCGACCCGAAGGTGTGGTTGCCGAGCGGCGGTTCGGTCGTGATCGAGCGGACCGAGGCGCTCACCGTGATCGACGTGAACACCGGCAAGAACGTCGGCCGCTCCAACCTCGAAGAGACCGTGTACCGCAACAACCTCGAGGCCGCCGAGGTCATCGCCCGCCAACTGCGCTTGCGCGACATCGGTGGCATCATCGTCATCGACTTCATCGACATGGAGATCAAGGCGAACCGCGAGGGAGTCGAGGCCGCCTTCCGCGAGGCGCTCGGGCGCGACAAGACCCGCACTCAGGTGTTCCCGATCAGCGAACTGGGCCTCCTGGAGATGACCCGCAAGCGCGTCTCCGAGGGCCTGGTGGAGGCGTTCGCCGAGACCTGCCCGACCTGTGAGGGCCGGGGCTTCACCGTCGACCGGACGTTGCTCGAGGATGCTCGCTAGAATCTCCCGGTCTTGCTGACCGGCATCGGGTGCCGCGCGCCCGCTCCCCGGTTCGGAGCCCGACTCGTGTCGCACCGCGAACCGCCGAGGACCGGCGCCGGCACACCGAAGGACGTGACACAACGATGTACGCAGTGATCGCCACCGGCGGCAAGCAGTACAAGGTCGAAGAAGGGCAGCGCCTCGACGTCGAACGGCTTGCGGGCGATGAGGTCGCGCTCCGCCCCGTGATGATCGTGGACGGCGACACGGTGTTGGCGACGCCAGCCCAGCTGGCCGGCGCCTCGGTCAACGCCCGGGTCGTCGGCGACGCCAAGGGCCCCAAGATCAACGCCTTTACTTACAAGAACAAGACGAATCAGCGTCGCCGCTGGGGTCATCGCCAGCACTACACGACCATCGAGATCGTCTCGATCACGCGCTAGGAGCGACCATGTCGAAGAAGAAGGGCGCGGGATCCAGCCGCAACGGGCGGGACTCGAACGCGCAACGCCTCGGGGTCAAGCGATACGCGGGTGAGACGGTCACGGCCGGCACGATCATCGTGCGCCAGCGCGGCACCAAGTGGCACCCCGGCTTCAACACCGGCCGGGGCGGCGACGACACGATCTTCGCCACCGCCGACGGCGTCGTGAAGTTCGGCACCCGCCGCGGCCGCAAACTCATCGACATCGTCACCGACTGACCGCGCGCACGCGTACGTCGCGTTCGTACTGCCTGCGCCCGTTGCCACCGCTGGCCACTCCTTCACCGTTTGTGCGTCAATTGGTGGCGGTTCAGGGGGTGAGGCCTTCGGGAAGTGCGCCCGCGTTCACGATCGCCAACGTCTGGGTGGCGCGGGTGATCGTCACGTAGAGGAGGCGAAGCCCGGCGCGGTCGGCGGTCACGAGGCGAGCCGGTTCGACGACGACGACGTGGTCGAACTCGAGGCCCTTCGCGGTCGTCGCATCGAGGACGGCGACGGGCGCATCGAGAGCATCGGCCGTTCCTGCCACGGCACCGAGATCGGCGAGCGCGGCCACGATTGCGGCGTGCAACTCACTCGGCGCGATCACGGCGACGAGGCCGCCGCGGGCTCGGGCCGCTCGAGCGAGCGCACCGGCGCGGTCGATGAGTTGGCCGTCCTCGACGCTGATGAACTCCGGACGCACACCGGTGCTCCGCACACTTGTCGAGGGCTCGACGTTCGGCGCGGCGACGGCAAGCAGCCGCGCCGCGATGTCCATGATCTCGGCGGGCGTGCGGTAGTTCAGCGACAGCGTTGTGCGTCGGACCCCGTTGTGGGTCGGGAGAATGGCGACGAGCGTGTCCCAATCGGCGACGGCGCCCGGACGGCTGGCCTGACCCGGGTCGCCGACGATCGTGAAGGATCCGTTGGGGCCCCGACGCGCCAACATGCGCCACTGCATCGCGGTGAGGTCCTGCGCCTCGTCGACGAGCACGTGCCCGAAGGTCCGCGTGTCGGTCCCGTTCGCGGCGGCGCCGCCGTGATCGTCGAAGCGGGCCGCGACCTGAGCTGCGGTCGTGAAGGAGTCGAGCCCGAACTCTTCGAGCACGCGCTCGGCCGCAGCGAGCACCTCGCCGTCACGGCGGCGGCGCCTGCGTTTGGGTTGCGCGGCCTCGACCGGTCCGAGCAGGGCGTCGGCTTCGTCGATCAGCGCCGCATCGCTCTCGGCCCAGCGTGCCCTGGCGGCCTCGGGGCTGCGAGGTCGGTGCAGCAACTCTTGTTCGTCGGCGCTCAGCAGATCACCCGCGGCGCTGCGCACGAGGGCGCGAAAGCCGAGCAGATCATTGAGGAGTTCGGCGCCTGAGAGCACGGGCCAGATACGTTCGATGGCCTCGCGGACCTCGGGGCGCTTGCGGAGCCGCGCGGCGAGTTCGGCCTCGAATCCTTCCGGGAGCGGCTCGCGCCGGGCGATCGCCCGAACGATGAGCGGGTCGGGTCCCGCGATCACGCGCACGTTGTCGCTCTCGTCGAGGCGTTGGTAGTTCTCGGCGGCGGCACGCTTGTAGCGAGCGACGAGCGTGTCGATCAGGCGTCGCTGCACGCCGAGACGCTTGGAGTTGTGGACCCCGTGCTGGCGGCGTGCCGAGCGGGCGATGCGGGCCGTGTCCTCACGCGTGATGTGGAGCCGCATGCCGTCGATCACGAACGCGATGTCCTTGGCGAGGCCCCGCTCGCGGTCGGCGACCGCGCGCTCGATCACCGTCGCCATCCGGAGGTCGCCCTTGATGGTCGCCACCGCGGTGGAGTCGGTCGCGCTCGTGTCGAGTTGTGGCTTGAGGGCGCTGATGGTCGCGAGTTGCACGTCGTGTTCGCCTAGCGATGGAAGCACCTGTTCGATGTAGCGCAGGAAGACCGTGCTCGGGCCGATCAGCAGCACCCCGTTCCCGGCGAGGCGCCGCCGGTGCGTGTAGAGGAGGTAGGCCGCGCGATGGAGCGCGACCGCAGTCTTACCCGTGCCCGGCCCTCCAGCGACGATCAGGACGCCGGGAAGGTCGGCGCGAATTGCTTCGTCCTGTTCGTGTTGGATCGTCGCGACGATGTCGCCCATGCGGCCGGTGCGTTCGCGGTTGAGCGCAGCGAGCAGCGCGCCTTCGCCCGCGACCGACAGGCCGGCGGCTGCAGTCGCGGCCGCATCGAAGACTTCGTCGTCGAGACCGGTGATTTCGCGTCCGTGCCGGGTGATGAAGTGGCGCCGGCGGGCCACGCCCATCGGCGCGATCGCGGTGGCGCGGTAGAAGGGTTCGGCGACCGGCGCGCGCCAATCGACGACGAGCGGCGTGTGGTCGGCGTCGTCGACGGCGAGGCGCCCGACGTACCAGGTGACGCCGTCGACGCGGTCGAGGCGTCCGAAGCACAACGGCGACGCGCCGATCTCGAGTTCGGCGAGGCGCCTCGCGGTCACGTCGTAGGCGATGTCACGTTCGAGCCGGGCTTGGTGGGTGCCACCCGAACGCACGTCGGCGTAGGCGGCGCGCACACTCTCGGCCGCGGCGCGCATCGCCTCGAGTCGGGCGTAGGCACCGTCGAGGTAGCGCTGCTCGATCGCGATCTGCTCGGTGAGATCGCTCATGACACCAACGGCTGCGGCGACGGCTTCGCTGACGGCGCGGACCGGGCTGCGCCACGGTGGCGCGGGCGCGTTGACCTGGTGGCCGAAAGGCTGATGAAGGTGCCAAAGCGGTCTGATCTGGCTGATCTCGACAGGTTCACCGAGCGTCCGATCCGGTTCCGGGGGATCGGACAGTTTAGTGGTCGCGGTCGAAGCGTCAGGTCGGACCCCGAATCGGTCGACAAGAACAGACATGGCCACGCGCACACCGTCCGACGGCAACGACCCTCGCCCGCGACCGCGACCCGGGGCGGGACGCGGCGGCCGCGCGGGGCGCCGGCTCATCGGCCGTGTCGTGCTCGCCACCTCGAGCGCACTCGTCGTGCTCGGCGCTTGCTCCGGAAACAGCGGCCCTGAGATCCTCTCTGCGCCGGATCCGACCACGCCGCGCGCCACCACGACCACCGCGCTCTTGGTCAACCCCGACCTGCAGGCTGCGATCACGGCGGGCTCGGCGGTCGACTACTGGCTGACGGAGCGGTTCTATCCGGGCGGCGAACTCGACCGCGAGGCACGCGGCTGTGTGATCAAGGGAATCCTGGCGCGCTTGACACCTGCCGAGGTCGAGGCGATCGCCTTCCTCGACCCGAGCGCGGCGACGCCGGGAACGCTCGCTCTGGTGCGCCGGATCGTCCCGGTGTTCGACATCTGCATCGACAAGGCTGCCTTCAATGTGCTCGCGGCGACGAGCTTTGCTGCGCTCGGCGAGTACGAACCGATCTGCGCGACGTCGATCCTCACGTCGACCTTCACCGTCGGAGCGTCGTTGCTGGTGTTCTTCTCGACCGCTGGGACGAGCGAGGAACCGGCCGCGTTCGTCGACTTGCGAACGATGATGAAGAACGTCTGCGCGCTCGACGAACCCAAGGGGCTCTTCGGCGTCGGCACTTGAGTCGGGCGCGCTCGCGCTTCAGCCGCCGAGCCGATCGAGGTCGATGCGGTCGGCTGGCGCGCGAACCAGGTCGCGCAGCCGCTCGATCGACAGTGGATGCCGCACTCCCGGGTGGCGGTATTCGACGACGACGCCGTCACCCACGCGCCGAGCCGCGACGACCTCGAGCGGTGCCGGCGCAGGGATCGCGATCGTGACGACGCGCTGCCAGCGGCGTGGCACCGCGAGTTCGAGCGGGCCGAGTCGGACGCGCACCGCGCGTGCCGTGACGTTGGGTGGCCGCACGAGCGGGGCGACGATGAACGTCCAGCGTGTGCTCGGTAGGCGAACCGCGAACAACCCGTCGGGGCGGGGAACCACGACCGCACCGGGGAACATCACGTCGAGATAGCTCACGATCGAGTCGTGTCCGGCGTGCACCTCGAGATGGATCGGGCCGGTGACGAGAAGCGGCACGCGCGCCGGTTCGAGTCGCGGATCGTCGACGGTGGCTCTCACGCGGTCGAGGCGTCCGCCCGCGACCTCGACATCGGTTGCTTCGAGGCGGACCCGCCCGATCTCGCGCAACCGGTCAGCGCCCGCGGTCCACTGGGCGAGACCCTGTTCGACGACCTGTTCCAGCGCGTCGGCAACCTCGCGACCGCCGGGGACGAGCGACCATACGTCCTTGGCGAGATCCGTCAGCGGCCGGGTGCCCCGCGTCGTGAGGCGTGGCCCACGCGGCGGCGCCGCAGGTTCGATGATCGCCACGCCGACTAGGCGGAGCGCCACTGTGTTGGAGTGTTCGCTCACCTCGATCTGGCGTCCGACGAACCGGCCGGCGACCGCCTCGATGACCTCGAGCAGGACACGGCGATGACGCGGGAAACCGGTCGCGGTCGCCAACGCGTTCGTCCAGTACTCGGTGCGCGCCATCCAATCGTCGAGTGTGCTCGGCGTCCACGCGACGAGCCGCCGTTCGATCCACGGGATCGGTCGGACACCGGGAGAGGACCCGACGTTCGTCGCCGCCGGGTCGGGCTTGTCGGGTGTCACCGTCACCGTGCCCCTCTGGCCGCAGGCTCAGCCGCGGCGGACCCCGAGCACGTCATGACCGCGGCCTTGCTGGATCGCCGGCACGTAGCCCTCGAGTTCGGCGAGGGTCGTGGGATCGGTGAGGTCGACGACGCTGCCGCGTTCGGCGGAGAGATACGCGGCCATCGTAAGGCGCACGATCTCGAATCCGTACTCGAAGTCGAGCAGGCCGTCGCGTCCGGTGAGGAAGGCGTCGCGCGCGTCGAGGTTCTCGTCGGTGTAGCCGTAGAGATCAGGTTCGTTCGGCTGGATCGCGAGCAGACCGCGTGAGGCGGTCGCCTTTTCGAGCGCGAGTTCGGCGTCGGCGACGGCGGTCGCGGCGCTGTCGCCGATGAAGATCTCGAGCGGGGAGCGCAGTGAATTGGCTTCGAGCGCGTATCCAGGACCTAGTCCGTCGACGAGCAGCCGTAGGCCCTGCTTGTCGTACATCCACGAAACCGTGAACTGCGCCTTGACCAACTGCGCGGTGTCGGGGTGCCGGTAGGTCACCATCCCCGTGGCGAAGTCCTCGGCGGGCGTCTTGTCGTAGTCGACACCGTGGCGATCGCGCAGTTCCTGCTTCCAGCGAGACCGTCCCCACTTGAGCAGCCCGACGTCGGCTGACACCGCGACCGGCTCGAGGAAGCGGGGCGGGCGACCGGGCGGAGTGAGCAGATACCAGCCGACCGCGAGGCAGTGACAGCCCATGTCCGAGAGCACGCCGCCGCCCTGCAAAGTCGGATCCCAGAACCACGCGTTGTGCGGCCCGGCGTGTTCCTCGGCCGACCGTGCGAGGCCGAGCGGACCCATCGCATCGACGACGCCGCTGAGTTGGGTCCGCGCGGATTGGAGCATCTTCATGTGGATCTGGTTCTCGAAGTAGGCGGTTGGTGCGCCGACTTCGCGCGCGAGTTCCAGCACCCGCCGAGCTTCGCCGACGTTGCGGGCGAGTGGCTTCTCGCACACGAGGCCGCGAAGCGACGCGCCGGCCCGCACCGCCGCCGCGACCTGGTCCATGTGGTCGACGCGCGCGAAGTTCGGGGCGAAGATCGCGACGACGTCGACGTCGTGGGTCATCGCTTCGACCGAGTCGTAGACACGCGCGGGGCCGAGGCCCGCGGCGCGCGCCTGGTCGGCGAGGCGGTGTGGCGCGCGCCGCGAGGTCAACCCGGCGACCTCGATGCCGCGGACGGCCTGCAGTGCCCGCAGGTGGAACTCGCTGATGAAGCCGCCGCCGACGATCCCGTAGCGCAGCGGTCCGGACTCGTCGCTCATGGTCCTCCTTCACCGTCGTGCGCGACCACGATGGTGTACGCGTCAGTCGTCGAACGCTCCCGGTTCGAGATCCTCGGGGAGCAGTGCCGCGGGCGCGCAGTTACTGGCGATGTCGACGCGTTGGCCCGTTTCGGCGGCCCGCACCGCGCCGGTCATGAGTTCGAGGACATGGAGCGCGAGGCGATCGCTCGCACGATGGGCACGGCCGGAGCGCAGCGCCCACAACATGTCGGATGCGCCGATGCCGCGCTGTTGGGGCAGGCTGGTCGCGCGTAACGGAATCTCGCGCCACTCGGTGTCGGTCGCCGCCCGGACCCGCACCGGTCCGCCGAACGTGTTCGGGTCGGGGACCGACAGCGTCGCGTCGGTGCCGTAGATCTCGATGTTGCGATAGCGCGAGGCCTGCACGTCGAAGCTGGTGACGAGCGTCGCAAGCGGTCCGGCGGCGAACTCGATGACCGAGGCGACATGGGTCGGAACCTCGACCGGGATCTGTTCGCCGCGGCGCGGTTCGCTCGTGATCGTGCGCGTCGCGTGGGTGATGCGCGCAGCGGCGTTGATCGAGCGCGCGGGGCCGAGCAGCTGCACGAGCGCAGTGAAGTAGTAGGGGCCCATGTCGAGCAACGGACCGGCACCGTGGAGGTAGAAGATGTCCGGGTGCGGGTGCCACCACTCGGGGCCGCGCTGGAGCATGAAGGCGTTGGCGGCGACGGGTTCGCCGATGAGTCCTGACTCGATCAGCGCGCGACACGTCTGCAGCCCCTGCCCGAGAAAGGTGTCCGGTGCGCAGCCGAGTCGGACACCTGCGGCGACCGCCGCCTCGACGAGGTCGGTCCCCTGATCGAGATCGACGCCGAGCGGTTTCTCGCTGAACAGGTGCTTGCCCGCGTCGATGATCGCCCGGCTCACCGCGTGGTGCGCGAGCGGCGGAGTGAGGTTGATCACGGCGTCGACGTCGGGGTCCGAGAGCACCGCCTCGAGCGTGGTTGCGCGTGCCGGTGCGAAACGGTCGGCAAGCGCCTGGGCGCGCTCGGGGATCTGGTCGGCCACCGCGACGAGGTCGACGGAGGCGATCTGCGAAAGCGTGGCCGCGTAGGCCGGTGCGATCACGCCGCTGCCGGCGATGGCGACACGGGCTGCGGTCATGCGCGGCCTCGCGACCAACCGTGGCCGAGCAGGTAGTCGGCGCTCGCCTCGACAGCCTCGACCATGTCGGTCGCGCATCGGTCGAGCTCGACGATGTGCCAGGCGACGTCGTCGTTGGCCGCGAGGATGGCTTCGATCGGTATGACGCCCGATCCGACCGCCACCATGTCGCTCGCCGGGTCGTCGGCGGGCCCGTCCTTGACGTGCAGGAGACCACAGCGGGCACCGAGGCCGCGCACGACTTCGGCCGCGTCGGCCCCACCGACGGTCGCCCAGTAGATGTCGACCTCGGCGATGACCGCCGGATCGCAGCCCTCGAAGAACGCGAGGAGCGCGGGTCGCCCGGCCACGTCGGCGAACTCCCAGAAGTGGTTGTGGTAGCCGAGCACCATGTCTCGTGCCGTGGCGATCGTGCTGGCCGAGTTGACGATGTCGACCGCGCGTCCAACCGCGCCGGCGTCGGCGAACTGGTCGGGCATCAACGCGGGGATGACCGCGATCGTCGCGCCGGCCGCCCGGTGTTCGTCGAGCGATGCCGCGAACTCGTCGCGCCACGACTCGCGGCGCGTGTCGAGGCCGACGTGCGCGCTGCAGAGCGCCAGCCCGCTCGCATCGAGCCGCGACGCGAACTCGGCAGGGGTCAGGCCGTAGAGGCCGGCACTCTCCACGGCGGAGTATCCGGCCGCGGCGAGTCGCTCGAACATCGGGGCGGGATCGGACCCGATCGAGTCACGCAACGTGTAGAGCTGGAGTGCGAGCGGAGCAACCATCGCGCGGTGTCTACTACACGCGCGCCGGTTCGGGACGCGGCAACCGGCTAGTTGCGCGTCAGCGCGAGCGGCGCCTCGGCCGTCACGCCGAGAGCGAGGGCGTCGAGCGAGTCGACACCGAGTGTGTCGGGGTCGGGCGCATCACCGCCACGCAACTGGTTGATCTGATCGAGCGGCCGCTGGAGCGCACGGGTGCGGGTGGTCATCAACTCGTTGTAGTCCTTGTGCACCGTCGCGAACCCGCGCTGGATCTTGTCGAGCTTCTCGGTGTAGCGGGTCCACTGCTGGTCGAACCGGCCGAGTAGCGTCAGGATCTCCTTGGCTCGCCGCTCGAGCGAGAAGTTCTCGATGGCCTGGCGGACCACTGCGAGGACCGCGAACAGCGTCAGCGGCGAACACACCACGATTCTCTGACGCATCGCGGTCTCGACCAGACCGGGATCGTGTTGGTTGACGAACGCGTACACGCTCTCGTTGGGGATGAACAGCAAGAGGCAATCGACCGTGTCGTCGCCGTCGAGATAACCGCGCCCCACCAACTCCTTGAGCCGGGCGCGCACGTCGCGGAGGAACGCGTTACGGTGCTTGTGCCGCTCGAGGTCGTTGTCGGCCTCGACCCACCGTACGTAGTTGTCGATCGGGAACTTCACGTCCATGTGCATGACGTGGTGGTTGGGCAAGAAGAAGGTGAAGTCGGGGATCGCTGCGCCACCCTCGGCGTTGGTGAGGCCTTTTTGCTTGCGGTAGTTGATGCCTTCGATCAGGCCGGCCATCTTCAGGACGTCGTCGGCCATGCGCTCGCCCCATTGGCCACGCGCCTTGACGTTGCCGAGCACCTCGCGCAGCTGTTGGGTCGTCTGGCTGAGCGCAGTGACGCACGCCGCTTGGGCGCGGAGCTGTTCGGTCAATTCGCCGTGGCTGCGTTGGCGTTCCCGTTCGACCTGCCCGACCGCGCGGGTGAGGTCGGCGAGCTGCGCGCGCAGCTCGCCGAGCGACCCGTCGATCAGTTCCTTCTTGTGGTCGAACTCGGTCGCGGTGCGCAGCCGTTCGGCGGCGACGGTGGCGCCGACCTCGCGCGTCGTGCGGTCGAGGAACGCCTGGAGCGTGACACCCGTGTCGGCGAGCGGCGCCGTGTCCGAGCGCGCCGAGGTGAGCAGACGGGAACCGAGCCGGGCGCCGACAAGGACACCGAGCGCGGTGGCGGTGCAGGCGATGATGACGAGCGGAGTGACGAGGGAACTCTCCATGCCCGAGAGGATCGCATGCAGCTACGACACTCACGCAGCGTGGCAATCTCAGCCTCAAGGGGCTGGCAGGGGATGATCGGCCACGCACAGTGGCCGCTTGTCAGCCTTGCCCGGGCTCAGGTGGTGCGGCCCGCCCGGCGGCGGCGTGACGCGACGACCAGGAGCCCGCCTGCGCCGGCGACCGTGATCGCGATCCAGACGATCACCAGCGTGTGCATCCCGGTGCTCGGCAACTTGCCGGGCTTGGTCCCGCCGATCGAGGTCGCGGTCGTACCACCGACGACGATGGTGTCGTCGGTCGTCGCCGTCCCCGGCACGGTCGACACCGGCACCGAAGACGTCGTCGTGGCCGGCAACGAGTTGACGAACTCGACGCGGGACGTGTCGTTGCCGGTGATCGGGACGTCGTCGACCGCGGTGCCCGAGCCACTCGAGGTCGAGCCGGCCGCGATCACCCGGTGGGTGACGGTGGCCGCGCCCGCCGAGTCGGTCTCGGTGATGTCGCATTCGCTGCCCGCGGGCAACGGTCCGGTGTCGAACTCCTGGCCCGACCGCAGCCGGACGGGGTTGGACCAGCCGCCGACGAGGCGACCGTGGAAGCGGCACACCACCCTGAACTCGAACACGGCGGTGGTTGCGCGGTCGGTCCGTTTCGCAAGGACGAGATTGCCCAGATTGACGTTCACGACGTCGACCGTCGCACCGCCGCTGCCGAGCACGACGGTGCCGCCCCCGGTGATCTCGACGCTCGTGGCGCCGCCGGTGTCGGTCTCGGTGACCGTGTAGGTCCCCGGCGCGAGCCCGACGAAGGTGTGCTCGTACGGATCGCCGTCGCGGTCGGGGAAGGTGTGCTCGACGCTGGTGTCCTGACCATCGACGCGAACGGTGAACGTGGTCCCCTGCGGGAAGTCGCCGAACATCGTCTTTCGGATCGTGAGTGCTCCGGGCAACGCGTTCCAGGTGCCGCTGGCGTTGGCGCTGATCCGCTCGGTCGTCACCACCGCTTCGATGACGGCCTGGCACGAGTTCGCTCCCTGCGGGTGGACCCATACCTGGAGGTTCGCGACCGTCGCGTCGAGCACGGCCGACAGGGTGACGTCGGCCGAGCCGGAACCGATTCCGGTGCGGGTGAGGCACAACTCGAACGTGCGCGTCGCGACGGGCTCGGTCTGGACCAGCGCACCGGCGTCGATGGTGGCGTGAGCGTTGTCGGGCGCGGTGCCGCAGAGACTGGGGCCGCTCCCTCCGTCGTCGACGGAGAGCTGCACCCGCGGGGCGTTCGTGGTCAGTTCGAAGTGCACCTGCTGGCCGTCGTCGACGGTGCCGGCACCGAGCGTGGTGAGCGACAACACCGACACGACCGGCGCCGCGAAGGCCGCCGAGTCCTGGCACAGCTGATCGCTGTTACCGACCGCGGGCTGGACGCCGGGGTCGGTGACGCACCAGATCGCGTGCTGCACCTCTTCGTCGGTGTAGCCGTCGCGGTTGGTGAGCAGCCACGCGAGTTGGTTCGCTTCGCCCGCCGTCAGGCTCGCGGCCGACGGCTCGGCCTGGACGCGCACGAGGTCGTCGGCGATGCCGCAACGGAACTGCAGCGTGGCGTTGATGCAGAACATGCGGGTGTCGATGACGTCGCCACCGGGCGCCGTGAAACCGTTGGTGTCGATTCGCATGTTGAAACCGTCGTGGGGTGCCGACTGGGTGCCGTCGAGGGTGAGGCGCGCCTCGGCCGCGTCGGGGTACTTGAAGGCACTCGCCGGACTCGACGCGAGCGCGAGCACCGCGACGCTGCCGGTGACGGCGATCGCGCCGAGCGTGCCGGCGAAGCGGCGGCGGCGGCGGAGAGCGGCCGGGCTGAGCGAGCGGGCTCGCCGTCGTCTCCGGAAGTTCGGGGAGTTCGTGGTGTGCGTCATCCGCGCCATGGCGCCGCCTCGCCTCGCTCGTCGCCGCCGCGGTGCGTGCCGGGGCGGCCGACTCGGGTTTGGGTGTGCTGGTGTTCGGGTGTGCCGGTGTTACGGGTGGGGGATCCGGGGGGTTACCGACGATGGTGACGTCGGGATCGCTCGACCACGAGATCACCTCGATCGCCCCGAGTCCGTCGATCGCTGCGCTCGAACGTACCGGCGCGAAGTGTCCGATCGGTGGATACCGAGCCCCACCACCGCCAATCCATGACAAATCGCGGCGTAGCCCGAACGCGACCTCGTCGGTCGGCGTGCCGCTCAGGCGGCGAAGTGAGGCACGTCGCCGTTGCCGAGCATCCCGGTGACGAAGCGCCGCAGCGTGCCGCCGCGGGCGAGGTCGTGGTGGTCGACCGCCCGGTTCAGGTCGCGCGCGTCGACCGCGGCGCGCTCGAAGTCCGCGTAGGCCGTCGCGACCGAGTCGGTCTCGAAGCGGGGCGAGTCGCGGATCGTCGCCGCGAGGCGTCGCCCCAGGCCCTCGAGCTCGTTGGCGAGGCCGATCTGGGTTGCAACCGGCGCACGAGTGTTCGCCGCGTCGGTCCAGCGAGCGAGCGTGGAATCGATCTCGCCGACGATCCGACGGGCGCTGCCGCCCGCCCCCCGCACCGCCTCGTTGGCGCGACCCAACGCGTCGTAGCGCGCGTCCAGATCGGGGCGGACCCGCTCCCAGGCCGCGTCGAGATCGTCGTTCGCTCGCTCGAGGTCGTTGCGACTCGTGAGCGCGACGGTTCCGAGTCCCGCGACCGCGGCGACGATCACGAGCGCGACCGAACGCACCAGCCAACGCATCGCAGCAACCGTACCGATCGGCCCGCCTGTCCCCGGTGATCGCGCTGTCTCGCTGATCGCACTCTTCTCGTTGATCGTGGGCGGACGAACGTGACGACGGGCGCGGATCGTGCGTCATCGCCCCGGTGCTACGTTGCGCGCGATGGCCCGATCCGGGGCCAGACTCGTGGCCGGTGCCGCCCTCGTCGTCACCGCCACGGGTGCAGCGCTGATGGCCGGGAGTTGGATCGGTTCCGAGCCGGCCCGCTACCCCGCATCCGTCCTCGATGTCGTCGATGGCGACACCATCGTGGTGGTGTTCGCCGACGGTCGTCGTGCCACGGTCCGCGTCCTCGGCGTCGACACGCCCGAGACCAAGCACCCGACGGTCGGAGTCGAGTGCTACGGCCCCGAGGCGTACGCGTTCACGCGCGCCGTGTTGCTCGGAGCGCAGGTGACGATCGAGTTCGACCGCGAGGTGTTCGACAAGTACGGCCGGCTCCTCGCACACGTGTGGCACGACGGCCGGAGTCTCGGCGATCAACTGCTCGAACGGGGCCTTGCCGAGGTGTTCGTGCTGCCACCCAACGGCGCGCACGCACGCACACAGCTGGGCCTCGAACTCGACGCACGCGCGGCACGCCGCGGCCTGTGGGGCGCCTGCTGATCGCGCCGCCGCGTCAACGCATCGTCGCGAGAATCTCCTCGACGATGTCGAGGGTCGTGTTGGGGTGCAAGAACGCGAGCCGTGCCACGGTCTCGCTCTGCCACTTCGTGGGCACGACGAAGCCGATCTGATCGTCGAGGAGTCGCTGCGACCAGCGCGCGTAGTCCTCATCGCCCCAACCGACGCGACGGAACACGACGATCGAGAGCTCGGGTTCGACCACCAACTCGACGTGGGGCAGGTCGCGGATGCGCTGTGCGGCGGCGTGCGCGATCGTGAGCACCCGTTCGACCGCGTCGCGGTACGCATCGGTGCCGTGCACCGCCAACGAGAACCACAGCGGCAGTCCGCGCGCTCGGCGCGTCAGGTGATGGGCGTAGTCGCTCGGGTTCCACTCGTCGGGATGTTCGTGGAGCACGTCGAGGTAGCTCGCGTGTTGGGTGTGGACCGCGCGCGCGGTCGCAGGGTCCCGGTAGAGCAGGGCGGCACAGTC
>Ga0233425_10005530_pt1 | contig 19844 bp, 25 predicted proteins | sample Watercolumn_Towu_2_FD_181712 | JGI IMG/M metagenome (GOLD analysis project Ga0233425, IMG submission 181712) | Freshwater microbial communities from Lake Towuti, South Sulawesi, Indonesia - Watercolumn_Towuti2014_140_MG | ecosystem: Environmental > Aquatic > Freshwater > Lake | place... | reverse complement strand
TACGGGTCTGGTAGTCTTTCTCACTCCTAGTAAGATTTTCTTGGATTTTTTTGGCGTTATCAATACTGTCATCAATCATTTTTTGGCGCTCAGTCATTTTTTTAGTGAGTGGTTTGAGGATCAAAAACCAGACAATCAAAAAAATCAAAGTAAAATTGATCAATTGTGAAATAAAAAGACCTGGACTAATCCCCAAAGATGACAAAACTCCGCCCTCAGTAGAAGTCTCGGTATTTTGTGTTTCTTCACCTTCGGAAGCGTATGCAATATTGGTAAAAATCATATATTATTAGAAATTTTTCAATTTAGCCCGACGACAAAATCATCGGGCGAATTGAACTATTTCAAAGTGAAAACTACTACCAAGGAGTAGATGGCAATAGCTTCGGCAAAAGCGGCACCAAGCAACATTGGTACAAATGATTTGCCGGATGATTCTGGATTGCGACCAATCGCTTCCATGGCTTTGGAAACAATTTGTCCAATAGCTAAAGCTGGAGCAAAACCACCAACTGCCATGGTAATACCTTTGGCCAAAGCCAATACTGATTCGTGTTCCATATAGTTTTATTTTACGATATTTCCCGATACGCTGGGTTTCCTTGGGAGGAAATCTACAACATACCTTTCAATATCATGGATAAATAAATAAATTAATAATTTTAGTGTTCAGCGTGTGCTTCTGCTGTCAAGACGGTCAAATATACCAGTGTCAACATTGTAAACACGCTTGCTTGGATTAAACCCACCAATAATTCCAACAACATAAATGGAGTGGGGATCAAAAAACTAGCCAAACCGCCGATCACAGAAATCAGCACTTCACCGGCAAAAATATTGCCAAACAAACGTAAAGACAGGGATAAAACTTTGGCCAGCTCGCTGATAATTTCAATCAGACCGACACCTAATTCAACAAAGCCGGTAAATATGCCAATTGGACCTTTTTTAAAACTCTTGATAAAGGTGCCGATTTGGATGAATTTATTTAGATGAGTAAAAATACCAACGGTAATAAAGCCGTAGAGGTGCGAGGCCAGCACTGAAAATAAAGCCATCACTACTGTGAGGTTTAAATCAGTATTAGCCGGACGTAAAAGCATTGCTTCCCCTATTCTAATACTTCCCGTACCAGGTAAGAGTCCGAGCCAATTGGATAATAAAATAAAAAAGAAGACCGTACCGACAATTGGCATAAAGCGCAAAGTCTTTTTACGGTCTCCTGTGACTTGATCAAAATAGCCCATTAACATTTCCAAGATGTATTCAAAAAAATTCTGTAATTTGCCCGGGCGTAATGAAATTTGTTTTTTAATAAATATTCCAACCACCAAAAAGATGGCCATCGCCAACCAGACATTGATCATAGTGTTGGTGACCGGGAGTTTTCCAATCTGGAAAACTACTTCGGGCGCTAAGGTTGGAATGTGAATATTCATAAATGCTTATTTTTTATCCAAATTCTGGAATTCTTGGCCATATTTTTTTGCCTTTTTATGGATAATAGAGGCAGTAATCAAGGCAGAAGTAATGAGACACAAGACCAAAAACAATGGGTAAGTATTGTATTTTGTGTCTAATTTTTGGCCAATTAGAGCGAAAATAACTACCGGAATGGCAATGGTGGCTCCAAAATCACCGACAATTTTCAGAGCAAAAAGATAATACTTTTTATCCGAATTTAGGGGATTTTTTTGGCTAAAATATGGCATAAATTGTAAACGCGACTATTTTACTAAATTTTTATCCAAAGGTCAAGAGTATTTTAAAATTATGGGGATAAATTAAACAACCTTGCCGCATTTTCATGAGTCAACTTTGCAATTTCTTCCAGCCCCATACCTTTTACTTCCGCAATTTTTTTATTCACCTCTAACACCATCCACGGTTCACAACGTTGCCCACGGTAGGCCTGAGGAGCGAGATAAGGCGCGTCGGTTTCAACTAACATTCGATCAGTCGGTATATTTCTCACCACTTCGAGCAAATCCCATTGTGGTTTGGGGTTAGTTTTTTTGGCTGGAAAGGTGATGACACCGGTAAATCCCAAATGCAACCCCAGTGCCAAATACTCTTGCGCAAATTCCCAATTGCCGGTGTAACAATGAATTGTGCCGTTAATTTTAGCATTAAAACTTTTAAGCAAATCAATCATCTGTGCATGCGCATCACGCACATGAATCACCAAAGGAATGTTTAGTTCCTGCGCCAATTTATATTGCAGGATAAAATTCTCCCGTTGTTTTTGTAACACTTCCTCTTCATTTTTTCCCTCGGGAATATGAAACAATTCCAAACCACACTCGCCAATGGCAATCACTTTTTTATTTTGTCCTAATTGTTTGTAATATTCGTAATCAAAATTTTCTTGTCGAGAGACAAAGGCGTCACCTTCGGCTTCATCTACATAAGTAGGAAACAAATGTACCGGATGCAAGCCAATGGTAGCATAAACATTATCAAATTTTTGCGCAAATTCTACCGCTTTGGCGCTGGTGGTCTGTTGAGTGCCAACAGCATTGAGGATCATGCCCAAATCGGTGCATTTTTTTATCACCGCTTCATAATCATCTTTGTAAGCTTTAAATTGGATATGGCAATGGGTATCAATCATAAATTAGAGTCATTTCAAAATTATTAAATTTATTATTATTTAGACGGCTACGTTTGATCCAATCATTCCAAAATTTTTCAACTTTTTTTGACGACATCTGACTAATCTGACTTTTGTTGCTTTCCAAAGGAAATACTTTTATCTCTAATAATTTTTTATTTACTTTGGTAACAAATGATAATTTTACCGCTAATTCTTGCTGGGTAGGTATAGAAAAATACTGATCAAACACAAAATTACCCAAAGAATAAAAAATTGGACGATTTTTATAAATTTCCATTTCTTCTACCACATGAGGATGATGCCCAACAATCACATCGGCCCCTAAATCAATTAGGCTATGCCCTAATTCACGTTGGCGGGTATTGGATAAAATTTTATATTCATTGCCCCAGTGGATATTGACAATTATAAGTTCACTGCCTTGATCTTTGGCTTTTTTAAATAAATCCTTGACTGATGATACAGGCACTCGATTGATAGTATCATCTAGCCCGATAAATCCAATCTTATAATCCCCCACCTGCTTTACCAAGAGATTGTCATCATTTATTTTGTACTGTTGACCATAAAAATCAATATCGGCCTTTTTTAAATTTTCTTGGCTTTCTTTAAAGCCAGTTTTTCCCATATCCAGACTATGATTATTGGCTAAATTAAATAGATTAAAATTATATTTTTTTAGAGTCTCAATAAGTGATGGATCAAATCTAAAAGCGATTGATTTAGAGGTTGGGCGGCGTTTATTGGCGAAACTGCCTTCTAGATTAGCCGTCACCACATCATAACCGCTAAAAAATTCATTATTTTCCCCCGCTAATTTTTTAAAAACATAATCAGCGCCATTTTTATCTATCTGTTTTTTTACATTTCTATCCAGCATCAAATCCCCAAAATTCAATAGATCGGCATGTTTTTCAATAGCAAAAGTATCCGCCTTGGCATTTAATTTAAAAACAAAAAAATTAGCCGCTACTATGAGTAAAATAAAAGATGATACAAATAATTTTGGAAGTTTCATTTTAAATTGGGGATTACAGTTTCAATAGTCTTCAAAGCTTGTGGCAAAAGCGGCCACAAAACCGAAGCAACTTTGATCAAATAAGGCACCACTTTTGACTGCGACATCCAAGCGATAAAAGCTTGACCACCGACTGGAAATTTGCCAATAAAGTAAAAGATAAGACCAAGGACAATTACCCCTTCGAGGGCGCCAAATACGCCTCCCAAAATTCTATCTATCCCATTGATAAATGGCAAATGCGTAAAAAAACTAAGAATTTTATCCACTATCCAAAAAACCAATCCCACTAAACGATTGATCAAAAAGAAGACAATGATAAAAATTAAAACTTTGGAAAAATTTTCTCCCCAGTTAGTGGTTTTGATAAGCCAATTAGCCACTGGCTCGTAGTAAACAGCCGCCAAATAGGCACCGGCTACGGTACCCACTAGCGAACCTAGGGTATGTACAAGACCAAACCACAAGCCAAAAATAGCAAAGCCGCCGATAATTAAAATTAATCCAAGATCAAAATACGAAAAGTAATTTATTACTCCCATATTATTTAAATTTTCGGGAATAAAATTTCCCCTTTATTAATTTGATTACCAACGGTCAATTCCACCCACTGTTGTAATTCAGAAATCGGCTTTTTGAATTCTCTGCCGGCGTCTAAGCCCAATTGATCTAAAATTTTTTCAGCCGTGTCGGGCATTATGGGGTAGATCATCATGGCAATATGACGCAGTGATTCGGCTAGATGATAAAGCAAATCTTGCACTTCTTCCATTTTCCCTTCTTTGGCCAAACTCCAAGGTTTTTTATCAGAAATACTCTGATCACAATAAGTGATAAATTTCCAAACTGCTTCAAGAGCGTGATAAAATTCCCAATTGGCCATATATTTATTGTAAACTGGCCAAATTTCAGTTTGTAATAAATTTATCAGATCGTGATTAATATTTTTTACTGTTGGGACTTGATTATTGGAATATTTTTCTATCATCGTTAAAACCCGACTGGTAAAATTACCCAAACCATTGGCTAGATCCGCAGTGTAGCGTTCTTTAAATTTAGTATGTGAAAAATCACCATCATTATCAAAAGGAATTTCACGCATTAAGAAAAAGCGTACGGTCTCAAGCGGATACTGCTCTATCAATTCTATCGGGTCAATCACATTGCCGATGGATTTACTCATTTTTTGGCCATCCACTGTCATCCAACCGTGGACAGCGATTTGACACGGTAATTCCACTCCGGCTGATAAAAGCATCGCCGGCCATAGAAGAGAATGAAAACGATTGATTTCTTTGCCCACTACATGCACCGCTGGCCAAAATTTAGCAAAATTAGCCTCATCTTCACTGCCATATCCCAACGCAGTAATATAATTGGTCAAAGCATCAAACCAGACATACATCACCTGGCTGTCATCGTTTGGCACCGGTATACCCCAAGGTAATTTTTCCTTAGAGCGTGAAATACTGATATCTTCCAAACCGCTCTTTAAAATATTATACATTTCATTGTAGCGGCTCTTGGGAAAGACAAAATCTTTTTGTCTTTCAAACAAAAATTCCAAAGCTTCTTGATAAGCGGATAATTTAAAAAAATAATTCTCTTCTTCAATTTTTTCGGGAACACGCTGATGATCGGCACATTTACCATTCACCAGATCTTTTTCCGTCTTAAACGATTCACAACCGACACAGTAAAGGCCGGAATAAGTTTTTTTATAAATATTGCCATTGGCCAATGAAGCCTGCCAAAATTTTTTGGCGCCGGTGATGTGGCGTTTTTCAGTAGTGCGGATAAAATCATTGTTGGAAATATTCCATAAATCGGCGAGCTCCGAAAATTTGGCCGAAGTCTCATCGACAAATGCCTGCACATCTTTGCCGGCTTCCTTGGCGGTCTTAAAAATTTTTTGGCCATGCTCATCGGTGCCAGTGAGAAAATACACGTCTTTACCCAGCAATCGCTGATAGCGCACCATTACATCGGCATAAAGTAATTCTAGCGCAAATCCAATATGCGGAGCGGCATTGACATAAGCGATGGCGGTAGTGAGATAATAAGTATTCTTTTTATTCATATTCTTTAATTTTAGCGGTAAATTTATCCAACTGACTTCTGTCTAATAATTATTTACTAACTACTATGACAAATTCCCCTCTTTCTTCTTTCATTTGCTCAATAATTTGATCGATTGTTCCACGATAGACAGTCTCAAATTGTTTGGTCAATTCACGACCGACCATAATTTGACGTTTGGGATCAATATATTCTTTTAATTCTTTGAGACATTTAAAAATACGATGTCCAGATTCATAAAAAGCAATGGTAAATTCATACGAAACTGCTTCTTTAAAAAATTTTTGTCGTTTATTTTTATGCGGCGGAAAACCTAAAAATAAAAATTTATCAGTGGGAAATCCAGAGATACTCAAAGCGGTAATAAGAGCTGACGGTCCTGGAATGGGCACAATCTCAATTTTATTTTTAATAAGTTCGGCAATAAGCAAATTACCAGGATCGGAAATCCCTGGTGTGCCGGCATCAGTGACCAGGGCTAAATTTTTACCTTCTTCAAGTAAATTTTTAATTTCTCTTATTTTACGAAAGTCGCTGTGCTGATGATAGCTCATTAGTGGCGCTTGTATCTCAAAATTATCCAATAATTTTTTAGTCACGCGAGTATCTTCACACAAAACAAAATTTACGCTTTTTAAGGTTTCAAGCGCGCGTAAACTAATATCGTCTAAATTACCAATAGGTGTGGCAACAATATATAATTTTCCTGACATATCAATAGGTATATAATAACAGATCAGCCCTTTAAAATCAATAAAACCCGCCCAAAGCGAGTTTTATTTTGAATTTGATAAGTCTATATATCTCCTAAGAAATCATTGCTCATAATCTCGTCAACTGAGGCGTCGGTAATGCCGCTTTCCTGTGGTGGGAGGGTAGCTGCTTTTTCAATCTCTTGCATTATCGTTTCTGGCTTTCCCTCGTGCACCATATTGCCATTGACCACCACACTCGGAGCCAGATGACAATAACCGGTACAACTACAATAATTAAGATCAATACCATCTTTATTTTCTCCTTGTTTGACACCGGTTGATTCCTCTATTTTTCTCATGATTTTACCTGCCCCCATGACACTGCAAGTCATGCCGCAACAGACGCGAATTTTTTTATCAACCATAATATTTTTCTTGATAAAATCTTAATAAATCTTCAATGGCTGGGATAGTTTCCTTGTGGATCACACCAATTTTTAGTTTTTTCTGTAAATCTTCTATACTCTGAGCGCCTTCTAGCACCGCCTCCTCAATATCATGATCGGTGATATTCAATTCTTTGTCAATAATTTTACTGCCAGCAGTGACAATACGCGTATGTTGGCCAGTCTGGCGGAAATAATCATTGATCGCCGCTTGGAGCGCTTTATCCCCCAACACCGAACAATGGACTTTTCTATCCGGCAGACCACCCAAACGATTTAAAATATCCTGCGGCTTTACTTTTAGGGCATCATCTAGCTTCATGCCGCCATTCTCCACTATCATCTCACTGAGCATAGAAGTAGAGGCAATGGCGCTACCACAACCAAAAGTTCGCCATCTACAATCCTTAATCCTTTCTTCTTTTGGGTCTACTTGCAACCATAGCACCATCTCATCGCCACAGGCCGGCGATCCTACTCGGCCCATCGCATTGTGTTTGAATTCATCTTCTTCGCCATAGCGCATAAAATTACGCGGATTGAAAAAATGATCTTTAACAATATCTGAATAAAGCCAACCCTCGCCTTTGGTACCGCGTATGTCCACTCCTTGTGATAAATTTTCCTTTTTTTCTACTTTCTTGGCCATAAAATTTAATTAAGCTTTATATTTGGCATGTTTTACTACGCCGATATTTACCGGACTAATCTCACGTAATTGTTTGATAACCTCGGGCAAAAAGCTCATCATGTAATCAACATCATCTTTGGTATTGCAGTGGCCAAAAGTAAAACGCAAACTGCCGTGAGAAAATTCATAAGGCAAACCCATTGCCAACAGCACGTGCGAAGGGTCTAGCGATTCACTAGTACAAGCACTACCAGTAGAACACATTACACCATACTCATCGAGATATAAAAGCATCGCTTCACCTTCCACATCAATAAAAGTGACGTTGAGATTATTGGGCAGACGCTTTTCGCCAATTTCCGGTCCGTTTAATTTAATCTTAGGTATCTTGGCTTGCAGTTCTTTCCATAAATAAGTAGTCAGGCCTTGTAATCTGGCACTTTCTTGCTCACAATTTTGCTGAGCCAGCTCAAAAGCTTTGGTAAAACCAATAATCCCAGGGACATTTTCAGTGCCAGCGCGCAAACGTCGTTCTTGTCCGCCCCCTAGGATCTGTGGTTTTGGACGCACTCCGCGACGCAGATACAAGATCCCTGTACCTTTTGGTCCATAGATTTTACTACCGTTGACTGTCATCAAATCCACATGCAACTTCTCCACATCCAGTGCGACGGCACCCGCCGCTTGGCAAGCATCAGTGTGGAAATACGGATAAATAGTTTTATTTTCTTGACGATATTTCAAAATTTCTCGACCAATCTCGGCAATGGGCTCAATCGTGCCGACCTCATTATTAGCATACATGACAGACACTAAAATAGTATCGGGACGAATAGCTTTAACGACATCTTCCACTTTAACAAAACCTTCTTCATCTACTTTTAAATAAGTGACTTCAAATCCCTGCTTTTGTAAATCTTCTAGTGGATGCAATACCGCGTGATGCTCAATGGCGGTAGTGATAATGTGTTTACCTTTGCCTCCATGGGCGTAAGCGATGCCATAGACGGCCAAATTATCCGACTCACTACCACCGCCGGTAAAAATAATATTTTCCGGCAAGGCATTGATCAATTTGGCGATAGTACGGCGGGCATCATTGAGCGCGCCATTGGCTTCGCGGCCTTTGTGATAGAGCGATGAGGGATTACCATAATTTTCGGTGAAATATGGCAACATTGCTTTGACCACCTCTTTATCGGTATAGGTAGTAGCGGCGTGGTCCAGATAGACTTCTTTAATTTTTTTTATTTTTGGCATCATAATTAGACATCGCTAAGTTTTATTTTTTCCAACGTTTTAATAATTTCTTTATTTACTTTGCTCATTTTGGTGCGTAAAGGGCATTTTTTCTTATCAACACAACACTTCACTTCTTTATTCTCATCGAGACAAGCCAAGATACTACACTTGCCCTCCATCGCTTCAATTATATTTTTTAGAGAAGTCTTGTGTGGATCAATTTGTAGAGAATAGCCACCCTCTACCCCCTGGTGCGCTTTTATCAATTTGGCCAGTCGCAATTTTCGCGCGATTTTTTGCAAAAATAAAAAGGATATTTTGGTTTCTCTGGCAATCTCATTGAGGGATTTTACTTGATTAGGATCCTTTCCAAGTGTCTTTAAAAGCTGGATGGCGTAATCAGTTTCGCGGCGCAGAGTAAACATATTAAAAAGGTAAAGTGAAATTAATAGCGGAAGAAGATGATGCGACACCACTAGTGGCTACAACTAGCGGTAAAGAAAAATCTATCGCAAATGGCAGGATCTCACCGGTTAAATTTTTATAAAATAATTGTTTATTTTTAACACCAAAATCGTATAATTCTTTGGTCACGCGCACATCTTGTTCACAATATTTTTTGATTTCATCAATTTTACCCTCTTTCCACCAGCGAATTGCCTGCAAACCGTCGGCGCTTTTGGTGATATTGTCTAAAGTTGCTTCGGCCAAATCAGCTAATTTAATGCGAATACCTAGACTTTCTTTTACTTTTTTTAAAATATCTAGATGTGGTAATTTTAGCAGATCGCCTAGATAATAATTATTAAGGACCGGCAAATCAAAATGTTCGCTATTAAAACCAATCACCCGGTCGGCTTTTTCCAATATCGGCCATAGCTTGCTAAGCTCACTCTCTACAAAACTCTCATAACTATCTGTATCGGAACGATAAATAGAGACCACTGAAACCTTTAATTTTTTAAAATCATTACCGACATCAGCAAAGGTATTTTGGGTTTCAATATCAAAGACTACTTCGTAAGGCATAGGTAAAAGGTATTAATTATGGACTATATTATACCAGCTTTGGCTGATTTTGCCTATTCCATACCTATATGGTATGAAATATAAGGCACTTTGTCAAGAGTGGATAAATCTAGATTATTTTCCAATTGTCTGAGTGTCTCTACGTCCGATTTGGTTTGCGGATGCGCGGACAAAAAGAGACTGCAACAATCGGCATAAGGGCGACTAGAAATCTCAAATAATCCAAGTCGGCGCGACCAAGCGGTAATCTCTACCTTATTAAGAGCAATTAGAGGAGAAAATTTTAACATTGGACTACTTTCATAAACAGAATTGAGATTTTCCAGAGTTTGTGAAGCTACTTGACCCAAAGAATCACCCAATATCAGAGCTTGATACCCGTGTTTAGCGGCGATAATAGAGGCAATCTTCAAAAATAAACGGCGACTGCTAAGCATCCGGTAATCACTCTTTACTTTCATTACAATTTGCCGCTGGAAGAAATCAAATGGCACAATATGCAAATTCACACTGCCCTGATAGCGCGCCAATACTTTGGCTAAATCAAAAATTTTTTGAGCCACTTCTTGGGTCACTCTGGTTTCATTCTGGAAATGAACTAAATCAACCACTGCGCCGCGCACCATCATTTTATAGGCCGCTACCGGGCTGTCTATTCCGCCAGAGATCAGAGCCAACACTCGTCCGGCAGTACCAATAGGTAAACCACCCGCCCCCTCAACTGTATTACCAAAAAACACGATCTGATCTTTTCCAATACTGATATGAATAGTCAATTCCGGATCTTTGAGCTGTACTTTATAGCCAAATTTTTCGTTGACTGCCGCGCCAATTGCTTTTTCTACCTGGGCAGAATTAAATGGAAAATTTTTGTAACTGCGCTCGCATCTAATTCTAAAAGTCTTAGCCTGTCCCCAATCTACTTTTAATACCGCTCTGATTAGATCATCTAGATTGCTCTTACTACTAAAGGCGATGGCAAAATTAGCAATTCCTGGAATTAAAGCTAGACGATCAAGCTCGCTACCCGGGAAGTTACCAATCCACAAGCCGCTCTCAATTCGTTTTATTTGAGTATTTTTAAACAAAGCCTCTAAATTGCTACTAAGGCGTCTGACAAAAATATTTTGATTATGGCCTTTTAAAAAAATTTCATCAAAATGCGCAATAATATCCATATATTTACCAAATTATTACTGGAAAAACTATTCTTTCAAAGTATTCAATTGCACCGGTATCTTCATTAGCAATCGCCAATTTTAGTTGCCTAATAATTTTGGCGTCAGGATTGCAAAATAAAAAAGTAAAATCACCTTGCGGTAAAAATTTAAAATTATAAATGAGATAATTGACCAAAGAAAAATGCAAAAAATTTTCATTATTTTTTTTCTCCCCCACCATCCTTTTAATGATTTCCTGCTGTTGCCAATATTTTTTTTGCCAATAATATTTATTATTAAGCAGAGATTTTAATTTATAAAATAATTTTAACTTGGTGGCCGTACGAAAAATACTTTTTTTATCAATTTTAGACTTAATTAGTTCACCGCTTAATGATTGACCCTCAATATAATACCAGCCGCATTTAAAAAATATTTTTGGCACTAGCATCACCCTCAATTGCGGAAAATTTTTTTTCACTTCCCATAAGCGAAATTGATATTTTTTTCTAAAAAATAAAAACAGCCAATTGACAATGAGATAAAAATCTAAATCGCTGTCAGCGCTGGCTGTATTTTTGAAATAACTGCCGCCAAGCAATACCAGATGAGGAGAGAAAAGCTCGGCAATTTGGCGGTGAATAGCAGTAAGCGCGAGCCTGTTTAGCATAGTCTAGATAATTTCTGCAAGCAGATCACTAAGCGCAACCAAATTACTGTTTTCTTCTTTCCTACGCTTTATTTCCACCGAATTATTACTGAGAGTTTTCTTGCTTATGACGAGACGCAATGGCAGACCAATGAGATCGGCATCAGCAAATTTTTCTCCCGCGCTGACATTACGGCGATCATCAAATAATACTTCCACTCCTTTGTCGGATAATTCCTGATAAAGATTCTGTGCGGCCTCAAAAGTCTCTTCTTCTTTTCCCAAAGCCAATAAATGATATCTAAAAGGAGCGACGTTTTCTGGCCAAATGATGCCCTTATCATCATGAAAAACCTCTACCAAGGTGCCTAGCACGCGCGAGGGCCCAATACCATAGCAACCCATCTGCACGTTTTGTTCTTTACCTTGATTATCCAAATATCTAAAACCAAAAGCCGAAGAAAAACGCGCCATCAATTTGAAGATATTGCCTACTTCAATCCCTTTTTTCTCAACTAAATCCACATTGCCACATTCTGGACAAGAGTTTTGTTCAGAAACAATCTCTTTATTCACCCCAATTTGACATTTTTCACAAAGATATACGGTATCCTCACCTACTGCGCATAGTGTCTGAAATTCGTGAGAATAACGAGAGAATACACCACCTGAAGCATAGGTCAAAACGGTGAGATCGCCCAAACCTAAACGACGATAAATTTTAGCATAAACTTGTTTCACCTTTTCATAATAGTCATTAAGACTCTCTTCATCAGTATGAAAAGAATAAAGATCTTTCATATTAAATTCCCGGCCACGCAGAATACCAGATTTGGCGCGCGGTTCATTGCGAAATTTATTTTGAATCTGGAAAACACCTAATGGCAAATCCTGATAAGAGAAAACGTATTTTTGCACCAAAGGCGTGACAACTTCTTCGTGCGTAGGATTGAGCAAATATTTAGCTCCGCTTGGACCTTCGGTTTTAAATAAAATATCCATATTATCGCGACCGGTAGTCTGGTAGCTCTCCTCCTGAGTCAAGGTCGGCATCAAAATTTCATTAGCGCCCATCGCAGTTATCTCCTCGCGAATAATATTTTGAATTTTATTAAGCACGCGCAAACCCAAGGGCAGATAATTATAGACTCCAGCCATTTGTTTATTGATAAACCCGCCGCGGATTAGATATTGCGCGTTGATACTTTCTTCTTCGGAGGGGCTATTTTTACTGGTTTTGCCAAATAATTTCGAATATAACATAAAAGATAAATAATGGCGGTATTATAAGAAAATTAAGCTATTTTGTCAAAAGTTTTTTCTCTACCATCCTGAATCTAAAATAGGTAAAAATTATTAAAAAAATTGGGACAAATAGCCAAATCCACCTGGCCTGCGGGAAAAATATCCATAAAACCAAATCAATGACAATCCAATGATAGACATAGAGCGACAGTGTATGATCCCCCCAAAAACGTAAATAACTTAAAAATTTAACCACTAATGAATTGGTGGATTTTTCCAGCCAAGCAAATTTATAAAATAAAATAGACATCAATAGTAAAGATACCACCATATAATAAATTTGCAACGGATACATATAGTGCGAAGGGAAAAGCGAGCCAGTCTTTTGATAGACAAAATATCCGCTCAACAAAGTAACTGGCAAAGAGATAGATAGCCATAGTAATCGGCGCTTTTCAAATCCGGCAACGGCAATCAAATAGCCAAGTAAAAATGGCATCGACCACAATAAAATCGGAAAGGTAACATTATTTTTGGACATCAAATAATCTACTAGTTGACCAGAGAGCGGAAAAACATAAGCTTGTAAAAATAAAGCGGCCAATGAGATCAAAATTAGAATATTACCGCCTTTGATTTTGCGACTACAATACAAAAGTGCCGGTGATAAAGCTATAAAAAAACCAATTGTCAAAAGGATGCCAATTGGCACGGAAAAAGATTTGAGCAATAAAATATTTTGCCAAGTTAGTCTGCCCGTTTGGATAAATTGATCGTAAAATGGCTCCTGGGAAAAATTATAGATAAATAATTTAATAAAACTATATAGATAGTATACGCCGATCAGCGACAAGCCGCGCCAAAATAATTTACGCGCCGCTTTGGCTAAATCCAGAGTTTGCCCATAAGCAATATAGACTACCGCTCCCGCAGTAAACATAAAAAAGAATACCCCCGGATAAAGCAATTCTTTAAAAATTGAGGCGGTGTAGTTGACTGGAATGTTCGACCAATCTATCAAATGAATAAGCATTACACTCAAAATGGCATAGCCTTTGAGATAAGAGATGTGCAGATTGCGTTTTTTAACGACTACTTCTGGCATATAAATAATGATAATAATCTTTTTTATTAAATTTTTCTATTGCATAGCGCAACATCGTGCGTGGCATTTTGTCAGCATATTCATCCAAAAATTGTTTTAGTGGTTTGAGGTTGCGCTTACCAATTTCGCGCAACATCCAGCCCAGCGCTTTGTGGATTAAGTCGTGTTTATCGGTCATTAGCCTAGTGGCTAATTTTAAAGTAGGTTCAAAATTATGAGCTTTAATAAAACTAAACGTCGCTACTATGGCAATGCGTTTTTTCCATAAATTATTAGATTGGACCAATTTATAGAGCTGGTCTTTGGGGCGATTTAGCAAATAACTACCGACAATATTGGGAGACGATAAATCCACTAAATCCCAATTATTTATAAATCTATAATTTTTAAGGTAAAATTTATAGATCAGGGTCTGTTCTTTTGATCTGGCATCGGCAAATTTTTTTACCAGTATGATCAGAGCTACCAATCGGTACTCATGAAATGAGCTATGAAGCAAATTGCCAATATCTTGTAAATTTAGATCGTAATATTTTTTGGCTATTTGGCGCTGTATCGGCACGGTAATTCCCAAAAATTTATCACCGTGGCCATACTCCCCTTTTTGAGTTTTAAAAAAACGAAGCAAAATTTTTGCTTTCTCTGAATTTGCTATTTTGGATAGGTCAGTTTTGAGCTGTTGCAACCTCTTAGACATGGCTAAATTTTATCAAAAAATCTATCTTCTGGCAAAGGTAAAGTCTGGCTATTGATTTTTTTAAAAAAATAGTGTATACTTGCTGATACTTAAATAAGTAACCAAAATATTATGAACGGAGCTTTACGTGCCCGTTTAGACCAGGCCAAAAAAAATACCAAAAAAGGCAAGGCTTTACGTGCTAAAACCAGACATATTCGTCTTAATAAGAGACAAAAATAATTAAAATCCCCAGTAAATCTGGGGTTTTTAATTACTTAAATCTTCTATATCTTGCTGATATTTCTTAGCTAATGATACCACATTATCACCATAAAAGCGATAACGTGGATTGGTAGAGCCGGAAAAATAGATCATAGCCGCTTTCCACCAGCTCGCTTGGGTATCGCTGGCGCCGGCTGATCTCAATTTAAGACCAGAGGCAACAAAAGCATCACGAATATCCCAGGGGTTGGCCGGAGATTTGCCAGTGAGCACCGCCACCTTGTCTTTATACCCCATCCATGTGGAAGGAATAAATTGAGCCGGCCCCATGGCTCCTCCCCAACCAACTTGCTGGCCTTTTTTATTCTTCATCGGGCAAGAGACCGGGGTAATATCGGGATCTAATCCTAATTCAGAAGTAATTTGCAAAAACGGATCCTGATCGCGAGTAGGTTTCATAATCACTTTCCAGCTTTTCTCCGGCGGGTCATTTGGCCGGTTGCAAGTGCCGACATTTTTCCCGAGATTAGATTCTTGTGTCAAAATAGCTAGCACAAAAGCCGTGTTGATCCCAGTCAATTTATTAGCCAACTTGGCCATCTCCACCGCTTGGCCAAAATTTATCTGCTTGCCGGTATTAAATAATTCGTAAATACGATTACGGATTTGCGCGGCCAGCTTTTTCTTATCGTTTAGATCACTGGCATAATTAGCTTCCAGACCTTTCGTCTTTTGTAGTAGATCATTCTGTTCGCCGATGGTATCTACCAATTCTTGCTTCTGCGCCGTTTTTAATTGTAATAAATTATTGGCATCATCTTTTTGATCTTCTAAAGCCGCTTTTTTATTGGTTGTTTCTAAACGAATTCTCCTAATCTGCTTGACTACATCACCTAGGCCAATGCTGATATTGAGATAATCTTGAACCTCAACAAAAAACTGAGACAGTCCGCGATTAGAAGTTAAAGCTACGATCAGCTGAGAATCCTGTTGATTGGCCAGTTTTATCATATCCACCAATTCATCCTTTAATTTGGCCTCTTTAATAAGATTGCTATTGATATCCTGCTCAGCTTTGTTTATTTTACTATCTAAATCGTTAATTTTTAAGGAAGTTTGTTTGATCAAAGCGGTCAATTGGGTCTGTTTTATCTTTAACTGTTTAATTTTATTGGCCAAAGTATTTTTTTGAGCGGTAGTGACAGAAAGCTGTTTTTGCAAAGAGCTGATTTCATTTTCTAATTCAGCTAGCTGTTGTTCCAGTTGAGCCTGCGATTGATTGGTTTCAGCCGTCTGGGCTAAAACAAAATTGGCCCTCTGTAAACACAGGCCAAAAAATAAAATAATTAAAAAACTAAATATTTTTTTCACCATTTTTTTTATTATTTTCTATAATTTTTTGAATTTTTTCCAAACGTCTGCTGATTTCATGCAATTCAGATTCAATCGCTGTATCTATAATTATTTCTTCTTCAATTTCTTGCTCAGCTTTTTCTACCATTTTTTTCTCACCTTTTAAACCAGAGATAATTATCTCGTTACCGATAAAACTAGAAACAAATAAACCAACCATAAGTAAAAGCGTACCACCGATTAACACCGACAATGGCCCATCCCACCAGAAATAATTATTCAATTCCGCAATCAAATAGCCTCTGTTATAAAACTGTACTAAAAAATCAATAGAGTGCCAGATTCCGCGCCAAAAAATAATTATCCCCGCTCCCCCGACAAAAGCGTAGATAATCGGATAATGACTTAGTTTGCCGCGTACTTTATCTTCCAATTTATCCCCCAGATGGTAGATTTTTTTAAAAATCATATTAAATTTTTTTAGGAAAAACCAAAGATAAGACAATTGATGCACTCAAAGCTAATAAAATCACGCCAAAAGACAACAGCGATGATAGATGGAGATCAAAAATACCAGACAACATTTTGCCACCGATAAACAACAAGATAAAGGCTAGGCCTTTTTGCAGGTGGTGGAAACGATGCAGGACATTTTCAATTAAGAAAAACAGAGCACGCAAGCCCATAATCGCAAAGATATTGGAAGTAAAAACGATAAACAAACTTTGTGAAATCGCAAACACCGCGGGAATGGAATCAACGGCAAAGATAATATCCGTACCTTCTACCAGCAAAACTACTAAAAATAGCGAAGTGAAATAAAATTTACTATTTTCTTTGACGAAAAATTTTCCATGATGATGATTGGCGGTAAACGGCAAAAAACGATGTGCCAACCGATAGATCTTATTATGTTGGAAGTCCACATGTTCCTCTTTTTTTTCGCTTAATAATTTTATACCCGTATACAATAAAATCGCGCCAAAAATATAAAGCACCCAATAAAATTGATGGATGATATAGGCACCAGCGGTGATAAAAATGGCTCTAAAAAAGATTGCGCCGATTATCCCCCAAAATAATACCCGATGATGATATTTTTCTTCTAGTTTAAAAAAGCTAAAAATCAACATGATAACAAAAAGATTGTCTACCGAGAGCATTTTTTCGGTGACATAGGCGCTGAGAAATTCAGCCGCCGGATCCCGACCCATAAAGAGGAAAATCAAAAAAGAAAAAACCAGAGCAATCGCAATCCAAAATAGTGATTGCATCAGGGCGGCTTTTGGGCCAACGGTATGACTGGTTTTATTGAAGAAACCCAGATCGGCAATCAAAAAAAATACGATGATACCGCTAAATAAAATAAATAGATAATTTTGTATTTCCATAAGTTTAAAGTTTCATCTACTTTACCAAAAAACGCCTGTTTATTCAATGGGCTAAATGTGTTATGATATCAAATTATGAGAATACCATACAGAAAACCAGGGAAATTTGGCCAAATTCCAAACGATCCAATGATGACCAAGGAAAAATTTAAGGAATTGGAAAACAAACTGGCTAAACTTAAACATATTCAGCCTCAAGCGGCCGCTGAGGTGTCTAGATTAGCTGAGCTTGGCGATTTTTCGGAAAATACCGAGTACCAGATGGCCAAAGGACGACTACGTGGAATAAACAACTCTATTTTAAAATTAGAAAATCAGCTCAACCAAGCGCAAATTATCAATGTAGGTACGACCGACACCGTACAATTGGGCAGTAAAGTAACTATTGAATTTGAAAATAAACAGAAAAAATTTCAGATACTAGGATCAGCTGAAACCGATCCTAAGAAAGGTATTATTTCACACAACTCCCCTATTGGGTCAGCTTTAATGGGGAGAGAAGTTGGCGACACAGTCACCATAAAATTGGAAAATAGGGAGATGAAATACAAAATAATTAATATCTCTTAAAAAATACCGGTAATAATCCGGTATTTTAATTATACTTAAAAATTTGTAATCAAAATAAAAGCTGATAAGCAACTCGATAAATGCTAACTAAGATTAACCAGTAAAACGAATGTTGCAGATCAACAAAACCATAAAGATTAAAACGATTGGAGCTGTAATCCCAAAAACGGCGTTTTAAAAATATTAACGCCGCCACGCCGGATAAAAACTCCAAAAAAATTACGACCAGTAAACCAGCGGCCACATGCCAGATGGCAGAGATAGAAAAGGAATTAAATAAAATATATAAAAATACGGCGGCAGTGGCATAAATTAGAGAAAAAAATGGCACTAAGGTATTTGGAGAAAAACGGCCAGCCTGCCAAGTGCGATAGATTGTGTCTATGAGCCACCCACAAAGTCCGCCGCTAATAAAAATGGTTAGATAGATGGACATATTAATTTCATTTTTTCAGCTCTGGATAATTTTACAGTTCCAGATTTTTGATTTTATCATAAAGCCAGCCTTCACAGGAAGAAAAATCGTTTGAATCTAAAGGCGCAAATTTATCAGTTACAAAATTTTGAAGATCAAACAATGATTTTATTTTTGGTTTTAACATACATTCCATTGTTAGCCCAAGTAAATCATGTGCTGCGCTTTGTTGTAAAATTGAAACGACTGTTTTACACACACCAGAGGATGATCCTGGCTGATTGGAAAATTTAAAATTAATTTTAGTTATAAGAGGACCTCTAATCCTAGTTATAAAAAATTCTCCTTGTGAGCAAGTTGTTAAAATTTTTTCTTTACAATTTGAATCACAAATATCCACACTGTTAGCTGGGGCTGGCTCCAGTGTAACCATAGGAGTGGGAGATTTCTTTTTTAATTTGATGCTGTCAATAATTTTAATAGCATCTTTGTAATATTTATTATACCATTTTGTACTACCTTGGTAGTAAACCCAAATTTCTTCTCTATTATCTATTGTCCAATAGGCCAAAATTCGCTGTGAACGATTTAGATTATCTTTATAATCAGCGACTCGTTTGAAAGCTTTCAAACCGGAAAATTTTATAGCGGAAATTTTACCTTTTTTCATTTTATCTCCAGCAAAAGGAAATTTATTTTTTATATTATTAATTGTTGAAGTGGTTGGACCACTTATGGCGATGGTAATTATGGAATCATTGGACACATATTTGGTATTTTTTATGAAATAATAATTTATCTCCTCTGACGGCAAAGGAAGCCAGTTTTGTTTAACACTCCAATCATTTGGATAAGACAAACTTATATTATCATCTTCGTATTTATTATATTTTTTTACAGGAGCCGCTTGAACACTACTTATAATAATAAAATTAAAGATAAATACCATTAATAAAATTTTTACTATCTTTTTCATATTTTTTATTAATAAATAAACTTTATAATTTAAGAATAAGATGTTTTATACCTTGCAGTAAAAGAGTTAAACAGTAGAATAAATATAATCAAAAAACTATCCGCAATAAAATTAATATAATAATTTAATGCCAGCAAGCCAACAATGACAACTATAAGTAATAATGCCCCTAGAGAGGTAAGTTGTTCGCTATTTTTATAGCGCTGTTCGAGTAACTTTATATGTTGTCTGACACGTTCATAGGCTACCGCATATGATTCGTATTTGTTATCTCTATACGGGAAAAAACGAAGCAAGAACATTATATTTACTAAAATGAAAC
>Ga0233425_10005529_pt1 | contig 19845 bp, 18 predicted proteins | sample Watercolumn_Towu_2_FD_181712 | JGI IMG/M metagenome (GOLD analysis project Ga0233425, IMG submission 181712) | Freshwater microbial communities from Lake Towuti, South Sulawesi, Indonesia - Watercolumn_Towuti2014_140_MG | ecosystem: Environmental > Aquatic > Freshwater > Lake | place... | reverse complement strand
GCTTCAGGGCTTCCTCGGGCGTCTTGCCTGCCGCGACCAGCTCCTGCATCTTGCGCAGCTCCATGTCCACCATGCTGGCGATGCCTGCCTCGGAGCCCCATCCCACCTGCTTGGCGCCATTGATGACAAAGGACGGCGTGCCCCGCGCCTCTATCAGCTCGGCCGCTGCCTGGTCCGACTGGATCTTCTTGAGCAGCTCGGGCGACTCCATGTCCGCCTTGAACTTCTCGACGTCGAGCTCGAGCTGGGTTGCGTAGGACTGCAGCGTCGCGGCGTCGGACCCGTACTGGTTCTTGAACAGCAGGTCGTGGTACTCCCAGAACTTGCCCTGCCTGGCCGCGGCCATGGCGGCCTTGGCCATGGGCAGCGCGTTGCGGTGCATGTCCAGCGGGTTGTTCCAGAAGATCCACTGCACCTTGCCGAGGTTCTGGTCGAAGATGGCCTCGAGGCCTTCGGCCGCGCGCTGGCAGACCGGGCACTGGAAGTCGGAGATGATGAACACCTTGACGAGCGCGTCGTCCGGGCCGATGGCCGGGTTCTCGCCCAGCTTGGTCTTGTAGACGCTGTAGGCCTTGCGCCACTCGTTGGTCGCCGGAGCGGCCGGGGCCGGAGCGTCCGGGGGCCTGGGCCGTGCTGCCTCCGCGGCCTTTGCCGCTTCCAGCCTCTTGGCTTCCTCTGCTGCTTTTGCGGCTTCTGCTGCCTTGGCTGCTTCTGCTGCCCTGGCGGCTTCTGCTGCCTTGGCTTCTTCTGCTGCCTTGGCGGCTTCTGCTGCCTTTGCGGCTTCTGCTGCCTTCGCATCTTGCGCGGTGGCGGCCGGAACCGCGGCATTGATCTGCTCGAGCACCTGGCCCGTGACCTTGGCCGCGACCTTGCCCGCGACATCATCGATGTCCACGGTCGGCACCACCATCTGCTGGGCCTGCGGAGCCACGAGGCTGCGGGCCAGCGCGAACCCGATGACCACACCCACGGCCGCGCTGAGTGCGGCAACGACTGCCACCTGAACGAGATTGCTCTTGTCCGACATCGCATCACCTCCCGTTTTCAGCCCGCCTAGTATAATAGGGGACTCCCGGAAAACAAGGGTGGCAGACGGATATTCCCGCTGGACACCCCGGGCCATGCAGGGATGGGAGCACAGGCGCTACAGCTCCGACGCGTGCTTCTCGATGGTCGGGCCCGGGAACTGCTGCCATACCTCCAGCAACTCGGGGCCGCGCTTCTCCTTCTAGAACTCGAGAATCTGCTCAGGAGTCACGCCCAGCCTGCGGGCGATGGAGCCCAGGGTCTTCCCGCGGGGAGCTGCGACCTCGCCCCGCTCTATCCTTGCGACTGCCTTCTCCCATCGCCCGAAGTCCGCCAGGCGAAGACCTCGCTGCAGCCTGAGACGCCGCAGTGAGCCGCCGAGGGATCGGTCCTCCTCCAGTCGGAGTTTCTTCAGCCGCCTGCGATAGGCGGGATCCTTCTCGTACAGCACCGAGTCCACCGCTGCCTGGTAGTCTCCGAAGCGAAGGGTCCTTCCATGGTCTGCAATCTCGAAGCGGTCAACGTCTGGGGCCGGTCCGGCTCCACGCTGAACGAAGTCAGACAGAGGCACGTTCAACGCCGACAGATCCCCTCTAATGAGGGCGACCATGTTGGCCTCCTTGACAACCGTGCCACCGATGCAGAAGTCGGCCCTGTCGTCCCGGTCCATGACCAACGCCAGCTCCCTTAGGGGGAGCATGCTTGCCGGGCGCTCCACAACCCTCTCGAAGCGATCGGCGAACAAGCCGTGCAGGGGGCCAGGCACCTCGAGCAAAGCGAGGAGCAGACCCCGCCGAGGGGCGTGACTGACTGCCAGAGCCTCCGCCAGCCAGAACAACGATTCCGGGCTGACGGCAATCCAGAATGCACGGGTCTGCCCACAGACCTTCTGCCTCACTGCATCCCGGGTCCTCAGACACACCGGCCGCAGGGACCGCAGCTCATGGCAGTGGTCGCCGTGCCCCTTCTCCAGCACATACGCCGTCTCATTCATCCGGCACTCCAATCGGGTTTTCAGGGTACATCTCGTCCCACTTCGCTCTCAAATCCGGGCAAGCCAGGCCAAGGGCATCAATAACTCCTCTTGGAATATCATTCCAAGCCCCTCCGGGCGGCTCCAGGACCCTGCAGTTGCGCAGGCCGATTCTCCACTCGTCGGGTCCTCGCATGACCGTCACGTGGGGAGGCTCGACGCGCTCCCGGTCCCTGATCTTGGCCTTCCAGCCTCTGATCCTGAACCTCTCAGGCAGCTTCACCTCGTGGGCCATAGGCCCCCCCCCCCACACAGCATAATGTCCTCTTCTTAGGAGTGTGTCAACAGGACATTTTGCCCAGCGGCGTGTGCTGCGGAGTGCGTGGAGGGGACTATGGTTCAGATCCCCTGTTCTACATGCGAGTGTCACGTCGCTTCGCAAGGACCCAGCGGCGAAACTGAACGTGTACTCACAGCTCCGACGCGTACTTCTCGATGATCGGACCCGGAAACTGCTGCCAGACTTCCAGCAGATCGGCTCCCTGGCCCAGGAACACGTGCCAGTCCACCAGCCATCCCGAGATGCCGAACGCGGGCCCCATCTTGTGCTGCGGGTCGCACAGCACCACGTCCGCGACGGTGTCGCCCGCGTTGGAAGAGAAGCGTCTTGCGCAGAACAGCTCAGACGCTACGGACGCCCTGGCTGATGTCGCGAACGGCCTGGCGGACGCACCGGATGCCCGGCAGGGCGACGCACAGGCCGGGGACGGAACCCCGGACCAGGTGGGAAAGGAAGCGGGTGGTCCCGTGGACCTGCTGGCAGACGCGGGGGCCGGGGACGGTGCGTCGGACCTGCTCGCAGAGAGTTCCGCCGCGTCCGGGGACAACATGTCGGACCTGCTTGCAGAGAGTGCGGGGGAGATCCCGGCGGGTGGCATCAGCCCGCGTGGACTCGCACATTGCTGGGAATCCGCGGGAATGCTAGTATGCCGGGAGGCTAGAAGGGGGAGACGCCTTGGGTCGCACGCCTGGGAACGATGGACGCCTTTGCGGAATGGGCCGTGCGTCGGCAACGGCCGGGGCCGGCCTGGCGCTGGCGCTGCTGGCAGCCTCGTGCGGCGACCTGCTGGGCGGCGGGGGCGCACCGACGCTGACCCCCATGGACGACGTCACGGTCCTGGTGGGCGAGAAGCTCAACCTGCTCGTGGAAGCCACGGACCCGGACGGCGACTCCCTGAAGTTCTACATCAACGGTCGGCCGGACCGCGCCCAGTTCGTCGCGATGCCCGGCGGCACGACGGCCGCGTTCACCTGGATCCCCGAGGTCACGGACAGCGCTCCGGGCGGCAAGGCCCACGAGGTGGAGTTCGTGGTGGAGGACGACGCCGGAGCCTGGGACAGCCAGACCCTCGTCATCACGGTGCTGCCGCAGTGGGCGCCCCAGTTCCTCAACCCGCCGGGCTACGTGCTGGACCTCGCGGAGCAGCAGCAGGTCGAGTTCATCCTGGAGGTCAAGGACGACTCCGCGTCGCACGTCGCGATCGCGGTGGCCACCGGGCCGCCCAACGCGTACCTGAAGCAGACGGAGAAGAAGCGGGCCTACTTCTCCTGGCGGCCGACCGAGGAGCAGACCGCTTCCAAGCTCTTCTGGTACGTCACGTTCACGGCCAGCGGCTACGTGACCAATCCCTCCACGCCCAACCAGGAGACGCTGCTGTACCAGATCGAGCACAACATCATCATCGTGATCATTAATTCTTCTTACGAGGGCTGTACCGGGTCCATGCCCCAGATCGAGCACACGGTCGCAACCGACTACCATCCCTCTGCCGGGGAGACCGGCATGCCCGTGACCGCAGCGATCTCGGACTCGGATTCGTTCGTCGCGCAAGCCAACGTGCTCTGGACCACGGGCTCGCCGTCCAACGCGGACAGCTTCCAGGCGCTGGCCATGGCCGAAAGCAACGGGCAGTACGTCGCGAACCTTCCGCCGCTGGCCGCGGGGGCCGGGCTCATGGTTCATTACTACATCCAGGCAGTGGACAACGACGACTACGCGGGCGTGGCGTGCGACCATACCGCGCGCCTGCCTAAGCAGGGCTTCTTCACCTCCGTGCTGTATGACCCGGGGTTCAGCGACGCGTGCCTGGAAGACGGCTACGAGGACAACGACTCGGAATGGGCAGCGACTCCCCTGGACCCCGGGCAGCACCCCGCGCTGCGCCTCTGCCCGGGCGAGCACGACTACTACCGGTTCCCCCTGTCCGCTCCGTCCGCGTCCGTTGCGATCGACGCCTACGGGGACGCTGCCGCGGTCGTGACCGACGTGCTGGACGGCGACGGCAACCCGGTGCACGGCGAGGTCTACGGCACGACCTCCTTCGCGTTCCCGGCTTCCGCGCTTGCCGGAGGCGCTGCCATCGTCCACGTGCACTCCGTGTCCGGGGCTCCCGCCACCTACACGCTCACCGTGGGGGTCGAGGAGCAGCAGTGCACGCCGGACTCCATCGAGCCCAACGACCAGGTGGGCACCGCACCGCTCATCGGAGAGGGCGAGTACTCCAACCTGTCCATCTGTGCCGGCGACCTGGACTACTACCGGGTCGAGGTGCCGTCCGGCAACGTGGTGTCCGTGCTCGTGGACTTCTCCGCGGCCGCAGGCGACCTGGACGCGTACCTGCTGGCCGGCGACGGCCAGGACGTCCTCGTTTCCGCTCAAACGACAACGGATGACGAGGTGATCGAGTTTGGCGCGGTGACCGGCGGGACCTACTACATCCTCGTCAAGGGGGTGGCCGGAGCGTCCAATGCGTACAACATGACGGTGACCATCTCCGCACCCGCGGAGCAATGCCTCGACGACTCGTTTGCGCCCAACGGCTACCCGGAGATGGCCGCCATGGTCCCGGTCGGAACGTACAACGGGCTCGTGCTGTGCGCGGGCAAGCAGGACTGGTTCGCCACCGGGCTCAACGGCGGAGAGACGCTCACGGTGGAAGCGACCGGGTCCGGGTCCGGCATGAGCGCGCAGCTCTTCGACGCGGCCACGGGAGCGCCCGTGTGCAGCGGTGCGCCGGGAAGCACCGGGGTCACCATGACGTGCACCATCCCGGGACCGGGAATCTATGCCTTCTACCTGGCGTCCAGCGTCAACCAGAACCTCAAGTACTCGCTTACCGTCTCGGTGAAGGAGGACATGACGGTCTGCACCGAGGACCGGTTCGAGAGCAACGACAACCAGGCCGAAGCCGCGGACATCATCTACACCATCACGACCTGGGGCAAGGCGTGCGGCCAGGACCCGGACTGGTTCCGATTCGAGGGCTACCCCATGGAGCAGGTGCTGGCCGCGGTCGGCCATGACCCTGAGCTCGGCGCCGTGGACCTGAGCCTGTATGCGCCCGACGGGCAGACGCTCCTGGCCATGACCGACACCGCGGACGGGATCGAGTACCTCGAGTACAACCTGGTCGAGTACGGCCTGTACTACCTCGTGGTCAAGGGCGCGGACTTCTACGGGAACGTGCCGTACGACCTGTTCCTCTGGCTCCAGTAGGAGGCGGGGATGCGCGCCCATGACCCCGCCCAGGATGCCGTGCGTGCCCCAGGCCTGGTCCCTGTCCGCTCTGCGGCCCCTGGACTGGCCAGTCGGCTGATGGGCCGGGTTCGGAAGCTCCCGGCAGTGGCCGTGCTGGCGGCCGCGGCAGCGGTGGTCGCGGCGCCGGCATCCGGAGCCGGCGGCTCCGCGTTGCGGCTCGCGCAGATCCAGCTGCCCGGGTTCACGGAGCCGCAGCGCCTCCGGTCGCTGGACTCCGCGGCGATGGAGGTCGCGCAGCGGACCAGCATCTCCGCGCAGGCCGAGTCGCGGCTCGTGCCCCTGACCACAGAGGACCTGTACGCGCTGCCGCTCCTCTTTCTGCCCTCCGACCGGCTGCTGCCGCAGCTGGCTTCCTCGGACGCGGCCGTGCTCTCCGCGTGGCTGCGCACCGGCGGCACGCTGGTCATCGACTGGCAGGGGGGCGGAGCAGAGCTGGACGCGTTTCGCACGAGCGTCGAGGAGTTGGTCGCGGACCTGGTCCCCGGTGCCGCGCTGGAGCGCGTTCCGGCCGGCCACGTGCTGTTCCGGTCGTTCTACCGGCTGACGTACGCGTCGGGGCGCATCCGCCTCGTGGACGACCTGTACGCCGCGGTGGTGGACGACCGGTACGCGGTGCTCGTCAGCTTCAACGACCTCCTGTCCGCGGTGGAGCGCAACCCGGGCGGCGACTACCGGTTCGACGTCGTGCCCGGAGGCCAGGCGCAGCGGGAGGACGCGGTCCGGCTGCTCGTCAACATCGTCTCGTACGCGATGTGCCTGGACTACAAGAACGACAAGGTGCACCTGGACTACCTGAAGTCCCGGCGCAACTGGCGGCTGCCCGGGGAGGAGTAGTGGAGCAGGAAGTCACACGCCTCATCTTTCTGCGCAACCCCGCGTCGGTGGTCGCCATCGCGCTGTTCCTGATGGCCGCGGTGAGCCTGGCGCTGTTCGGCCGCACGTACCTGCGCGCCGCGGGCTGGCGCAGGGGAGCGGTCCTGCTGTGTCTGCGCTCGATATCGCTGGTGGTGCTGCTTGCGATGCTGATGGAGCCCTCGCTGCTTGCCTTCGAGCCGACCACGGTGCAGCTCCCCGCGTCGTACACCGAGAAGGAGGTGCGTGTCGTTCCCGCTTCCCGGCTGGACGGGCTCCTGCCGCCCCTGGCCGCGCTGCCCGCTCCGGTGCCTCCGGAGGTCCGCGACGCGGCCATCGAATCGGTGAGCGCGCCCCCGGTGGCGTTCCTCAAGAGCGGCTGCACCGTCACGGTCACGGTGAGCAACCGATGGAAGGAGCAGGAGGGCGAGATCGCGGTCCACAGGCTGACGCGGGACGGCCCGGTGGAGGTCGCCCGTGTCCGGACCGTGCTGGCTCCGGGCACCCAGCCGGTAGCCGTGGAGGTGGTGCCCGACCTCGCCGGCAGGCTGGCGTTTGCCGCGTCCCTGCACGGTTTTTCGGGCAACACGGATCCGGCCAACGACACCATGCCGTTCGGCCTCACCGTGGCCCGGGACGTGGTGCGCGTGCTGCACATCGCGGGCGCGCCGTCCTGGGACGTGCGCTTCCTGCGCCAGTTCCTCACCACCCTGCCGGGCATCGAGCTGGTTTCTTTCTACCTCCTGGTGGAAGCGCAGGACTTCGCTCCCCACGGCGCGGACGAGCTGTCGCTCATCCCGTTCCCCACCGACGAGCTGTTCCTGCAGGAGATCGGGAACTTCGACCTGGTCATCGCGCAGAACTTCCCGCTGGGCACCTACTTCCAGCTCCGGGAGGAGCACCTGCGCAAGCTGGTCAGCTACGTCGAGGAGGGGGGCGGGCTGTTGTTCCTGGGCGGCGACCGGGCCCTTGCGTCGTCCGAGATCCAGGACACCGCGGTGGAGCCGATCCTCCCAATGGACCCGATGCCCGAGGACCCCACGCGGCTCTACGACGACACGCCGAGGCGGTTCGCGCTCACGGAGCTGGGCGCGGTGCACCCCATCTTCTCGCCGTCCATCGAGGAAGCCAGTCTGGACGTGCCCGCGGGGCTTCCCCTGCTGTCGGGCATCAACCGCACCGGGGCCGTGCGGCCAAGCGCCCAGGTGCTGGCCACCGCGGGAGAGGGCCCGGACGAGCTCCCGGTGCTTCTGTGCACGAGCTACGGCAAGGGCCGCGTGCTGGTGGCCGCGACGGACTCGCTGTGGCGGTGGGCGTTCCCGCCCTCTGCCGCGGACGACTCGCGCACGCTGTACCGCCGCGTGTTCCAGAATGCGGTCGCGTGGCTGACCCGGGACCCGCGCATGGAGGAGGTCTACCTGTCGGAGCGGCACGTCCCCGTGGAGGAGGGAAGCGAGACGGAGATCACCGCGTGCTGGCGGGGCACCGCGGACGCGCCGGCCAAGGCCACCATGAACGCGGACTGGCTCGACGCGGGCGGCCGCAGCCCCGCGCTGCACGTGGAGGTGCCGCTGGCGTTTGCCGCGGACCGCTGCGCGTCCTTCACGCTTCCGCCGGCCCGGCCCGGCGCCTGGGTCCTGGCCGCGTCCTCGCCGGACCGTGCAGACACGTCGGGCGGGGCCATCGTCGCGGTGGGCCGCAAGGCCCCCACGGCCCGGCAGCGCCTGGTCGAGAGAGCCTCGGGCCTGCTGTCCATGCGGTTCCTCCCGTGGGTGCTGGATCCGAAGTTCACCGCGTCCCTCGGCATCCGGGAGCTGCCCATCCAGAAGCCGGTCATCACGCCGCTGTGGGGGCACCCCGCGTTCTTCATCCTGCTCATCGCCGCGGTAGCGGCCGAGTGGATCCTCCGGCGACGGTGGGGCTACCTGTGAGCCGGCACGCGTCCGAGTTTGCCGCGCCGGAAGCCACCGGCGTGTACCTGATGCGGGACGCGTCCGGCCGCCTGCTCTACATCGGAAAGGCGGTGAACCTCAAGGCCCGGCTCAACCAGTACCTCCACCTGCACGACACGCGGGAGATGGTGCCGCGGCTGGTGTCCGAGCTGTCCGACGTGGAGTTCATCGTCACCAACTCCGAAAAGGAAGCGCTGCTGGTCGAGCGGCAGCTGGTCCGGAAGCTGAAGCCGCCGTACAACATCATGCTTCGGGACGACAAGGCCTTCCTCATGGTCCGGGTGAGCCAGGAGGAGCCCTTCCCGAGGCTGGAGCTGGTCCGGAAGCGGCGCAAGGATGCCGCGCTCTACTTCGGCCCCTTCTCGTCCGCGGCGCCCATCCGGGAGTATGTCCGGTTCCTGTCCCGTGCGTTCCAGCTCCGGACGTGCTCCGAGAACGTGTTCCGGCAGCGGCAGCGGGCCTGCGTGCTGCACCAGATGGGCTGGTGCTCCGCGCCCTGCGTGGACAAGGACCAGGAAGCGCACTACCGGGAGCGCATGAACGCCGCGGTGGACCTGCTCACCCGGAGGCGGGCCGATGCGGCAGGGCTCATCGAAAAGACCATGGAGCGGGCCAGCGACGACGAGCGGTTCGAGGAAGCTGCGCGCTACCGGGACCTGCTGCAGGCCATGCGGCAGATGTGGGACAGGCAGCGGGCGCACATCCACACGGTCACGGACGCGGACGTGTTCGGCCGCCACGTGGGGGCAGTGGGCGGAGCGCTCTACGTGCTGCACGTCCGGGACGGGCTGCTTTCCGGCACCCGCGGCCACTTCCACGAGGGGCTGGCGGTGGAGGGCAGCGAGATGGACGCGCTGATCTGCCGGTTCTACGGGGACGTGGATCCGCCGGACCTGGTGCTGGCGGACCTGCCCGAAGAGGAGGCGGGCGTGGTGGCCCAGATCCTCACCGAGCAGGCGGGACGTCCTGTCCGCGTCGTGGTCCCGGTGCGCGGGGAGAAGCGGGGGCTGGTGGACATGGCGCATTCGAACGCGTCGCAGCTCTACGAGAAGGAGCACCGGCTGGCGCAGTCCCGCTTCGAGCTGCTGGACGCGCTGGCATCGGCCGTGGGCCTGCCCGAGCGGCCTCAGGTGGTGGAGTGCGTGGACATCTCGGTGTTCCAGGGCTCGGACGCGGTGGGTGCGGTGAGCGTCGCGGTGGACGGGGTGCTTGCCCCGAAGGAGTACCGGACGTTCCACGTGCGAGGGGAGACGCTGTCCGACTTCGAGATGATGCGGGAGGTGGTGGCGCGGCGGCTCGGGCAGGTCCGGGACGACATCCGGCCGCGGCTGGTGCTCATCGACGGCGGCCGCGCACACCTGGCCACGGTGCTGCCCCTGTTCGAGGCCCGGGAGACGAGAGGGGAGAGCCCGGAAGCGGGCGGTCTGCCGCGACCCGTGCTTCACGTTGCGGCCATCGCCAAGGCGCGGCCGGAGCAGGGGCTCGACACCGACCGGGTCTACCTGCCGCGGCGCCGCGATGCGCTGGACCTTGCGACCGACTCGCCGGTGCTGCGGTTCATCATGCAGCTACGGGACGAGGCGCACCGGTTCGGGGTTGCGTTTCACCGGAAGAAGCGGAAGAAGCGGACGCTGGTCTCGCCGCTGCTGTCGGTCCCTGGCATGGGCCGCAAGCGCCGCCTGGTGCTGCTGCGCCACTTCGGCAGCTACGAGGCGGCCGAGGCCGCGTCGCTGAAAGACCTGCTGAAGGTGCCCGGCCTTCCCGACCCCGTCGCCCGGGCGCTGCACCAGTTCTTCCACCGGCCGGAGGCCGGCTGATTCTCCGGGCTGCACAGCTCACGCCGCATGCGGCCGAGTGACGGCTTTCGCCTGCGTCAGCCGGACCTCAGTTCTGCTCCGGACCGAACCTCACGACCCACGCGGTTTCGATTCCATCCCTGTACCGAGAACCCACGGCAGCCACCTGGCCGTCTTCAGACGCGGCCACGTCCTGGAACTCACAGTCCTCATCGCACAGGAAGACCTGTCGCCACAGTTCCTCACCTTCGGGGGACAGCCTCACGAGGTAAGCCGCGAAGGAGGCTCCTTCATTGGTGGAGAAGCCCGTGTATCCGGCCACCAGAACGCCACCGTCGTTCGCCGCGGCGGCTGCTGCCGGAGGCCAGTAGCCGAAGCGAGCCGTCGTGAACTCGACCTGACCATCCCAGTCCAGCTGCACCAGCAGGAATCCGAACCCAGCCCCACCGGGCTGCTCTCCCAGGGCGAACGGCGCCCCGTTCGGCGCGGCGCCGAAGTCGACCCACCGTTCGACCGACGGCTGTTTCAGCTCCACGGTCCACAGGTCCTCGCCGTACAGGTCAACGGCCCTGAGCGACGCCTTGAGCTCAGGGTACGACGTCCACCTGTGTTCTGTCATGAGCATCACGCGGTCCGCCCCTCTGGCCATGCCCACCGTCACTTCCGAGTCCTCCTGCGAGGTCAGCTCGCGGGTCCAGTCCAGTTCCCCGTCCCCTGCCAGCCTCCACAGCGTGGCAAACGTCCGGAGTTTGTCCGCTCCGCGTGGAAGGGTGTCCCAACCGCATCCGGCCGCCAGATTCGTTCCGTCAGGAAGAGACGTGGCTGAAACAACGGACCAGCCTCCAATAGCGGGGTCGAGGAGGAACTCCCATTCCTTCTTCCCGTCGGGGTCCCGCTTGGCCAGCCGCGCAGCTCCCTGGCAGTTGAACCCGGCTGTCCCTGGCTGGTCGCTGTTTGCGATCTCGAAGTACCCTCCGCTTTCAGCAGGCGCCACCAAGGCATAGCCCGTCCCCACCAGGAACGGCAGGCCCTCCAGTTCCTGAAGGCTCACTTCCCCCTCCGGGTCGATACGGGCGACCCACGGCACGCTGCCACCGAGCGGCGCCACACTGTTGAGGGTCCCCGTGCCGCCGACCAAAAGGTCACCTCCTGGCAGGAAACCAACGGAAACCGCTGTGTCCGCGTGCTCCACTTCTATGAGCGTCAGAGGCAACTCGAGCTCTGAGCTCACCCGCTGTTCCATGCTGTCCGAGGTGGACTCGCCGGAGCCGTCGCCCTCTCCCCCGCAGGAACCGCAAGCCAGGGCTGCAGCTCCTAGCCACCAGCACGCCCGCACCACCGCCAGGGGCATCCCGGGGCTGCCGCGTGGCAGAAGGGCGCCAGGCTTCCGTCGCGACGTCATAGAACGTACCCTCCCGGCATCGCCTTCTGCGGAACAAGAACAATCTGCGGCTCGACGAAGCACGCCATCTGGGGTTGATAACCACCCTTCGTGGTGTAACCCGAGGATGCCAAGACGGGGAACAGACGAAGAGCGTCAAGCCTCCAGTGAGTTGGGAGGGGCTTGTGTCGAAACATCTCCAGCGGCACCACGACCATGCTCTCAACGCCGAATCGCGGCTTGAACCTTGCCACCACGCACCAGTTCCCGGACACACAGTCCCAGTAGCAGACTCGCAGCAGGTACTCCGATTGCGAATCCGACTTCCCCTCACCCCAGTCCTCCTTCTGCGAAGCAGAATCGTCGCACAAGGTGACGCCACTAACGAAGTAGCGGAAGCCACACCCGGGCTTGTCTTCGAAACCAAACTCGGGGACGTCGTCGAAGAGGGCACCGACCCAGGGGTAGAACACTGTACCCTGCATGCCAATCGCGGGAGACAACTCCTTGGGGCCCCCGTATACGAACTTCGATGGCTTACGAGTCCAATAGAGGTCGGTTGACAACACGAAGGGTGATTCGCCCGTCGCCAGGGTCGCCACGTCCTGGGGGTCCAGAACGATGTCTCCCTGATTCAGATCGTCGATTTCATCCAGGCTCTTCGAGTTGGTCCCATAGACTCCCACGAATTCCGGAGTATCTCCATGCTCCCCAACAGCAAAGCTCTTGAGGACCTTGACTGTTGGATTGTAGTAGGGAAGCAAATACCAGAGCCCTGGAATCTTGCGGCCCCGTTCAGCAGTTCGACCGATCACGCCTGCACACGCGAACAAGAATCCCGCTCCGGTCACGTACGCCTGCCTCACCGTCTCGAGTACGCACCAAGATTGGTCGTATGACTCGAGAGTGTCCAGTCCCCCGGTGCTGTTTGGAAACGCGAGTGTCCCCGCAGGAAGAGCCTTCTCCCCGGACAGGAAGAAGCCGCCGTCCCACAGTTGGGTTCCGTCCGCAGCGTCCCCTTCGTGAGCCACCTTCACGCTAGCCCCCACTGGCGCGGTCGTCTCTCCGTAATCATAGTCGTTGTTCGGGGATTCACCAAGCAGTTTGACATTTCCCACGCCGTGGAACGTCAGATCCATCAGAGCCCCGTTGCTGTCCAAGCTGTTCCAACGGCTGCTCCCTGTTCCCGACACGCTGGAGAGTACGTTGGAAGACTGCTCCTTGTTCTTCCAGACCCCTTTGGCCCCGGCAAGTCGAATGGCCCGGTGCAGGTTGCGGTCGACCCAGGCAATTCCCAGGACACGGTCCGCCGCATTCATATGCTGGTAGATGTCCCGCCACGTGTCCTTCAGTACCTGATAAGCTGGGTAGTTGTCGGGCGTTGTCACATCTTCGTTGCCGGGCGCGGGGTAGGCGGCGACCACACTCTCGTCGACATTTAGAAACGTGCACGGGGAAACGTAGGATGCGTCGCAGACGAACAAAGGTTCAGGAATCGGCGACAGGCGCCGGAAGAACTCACGTTGTCGGATGACGAAATCACCGTGCTCGTTGACCGCCCCTCCAGTCCCGAATGCCTTCAGCAGGGCGAGTTGGTACTTGTCTTGGCCGATCAGTTCCCCGTTCTTCGGGGACAGCGGTGCGGGGCACGGAGGGCAGTTTCCAACGGTCATCTTCAGAAGGTTGCCCAGCGCTTTCCAGAACGCCTTGCACCCTGCAGACTGGTCTTCCGCCCGAACCATTGCGTTGTGGACGCACGCGGCGTCCTGCACGAGATGAAGCAGGCGGCCGATCAGGTAGACTTGGCGCCAGATGAACCAGTCGGGGTCGTTCTCGGGGCGAAGCGTGTCCCAGAGTTTCTTCCAGTAGAACGCTGCGTGCCAGAGGATGTTCCCAGTCAGCGACTCCAGGTCGTCCCGGTCGGGCTTCGCCACTGACGTGTGGTCGAAAGGATTCGCTTGGTGGCAGCCCTTTCCTCTTGACTTGTCCGCCGCCCTCAGCTCAGAAACGTCGTCCCCTGGCAGCCATTCCTTCAACAGGGTCGAGTCCTCGTCGAAGATCGGTCCTTCGTCCGCTTCGACAGAGGCGATTTGCAGCAGGTCGAGACCCCGTAGGACGACCTCCGGCCCCGTGTTCGGTCCGTAGTCTGGAACCGCCCCGGCTTCCTTCAGCTTCACGTACTCAGCCGCAGAAACGGCCAGTTTCTTCTTGTCACCCTTTCTAGTGACCTCATCCGCGAGGAACTTGGTCAACGAGTCTGCCCCGGAGAACTTGAGAGCGACCCAGCTGAGCCACGTCAGTCTGGCATGATCCTCGCTGAACATCTTCGGTACCTCCTCCGCTGGCTGCACCCCGTACGCCGCTGCAGGACGGGTCCTATTTCACGCGATCCTTGGCGTTCTTCCACGCACAGTGGGCTTTGCACGCACCCGCGCCAGCTCAGCCCCCTCAGAAGCCGCTCGCCTCTCACGTGGTCCGCTCCTCCCGCTTACGCTTTGACCGTGCCTTTCGCCGAGAAGCTTATCTCCCAGTTGATGGCACCGCCCACGACCCGCCAGCGCACGAAACGGCGCAGCTTGTTCGTGGCCGCACTGCTCGCCTCGAACACCGTCAGGTCGTCGCCCGTGGCCGAGATCGTGACAGAATCCCACGGGCCCGACTCCCGGGCCGCCGTCTCCAGGTACAGCTCACAGCTTGCGGTCACGTGGTACACCGTGGTCGCGATCAGCATCGCACGCGCCCCGCCCGTGTCGCTCCAGAACTCCATGTCCTGGATGACCTCGTCCGCGGCATTGTCGCCGGACAGCACCACCGGCTGCTGCTCGAAGATGCCCCTTCTCATCTGCCTCCCTCCTGCCGCGTCCAGGTGTCCCCGGAGACCAGGGACTTCGTCTCGCTGCTCCCGCCGAACGACGACGCCACGCCCCCGGGCACAGACCCGCCGCGAATCACCGACTGGCTGCCCGACCCGGTCGGCTCGAACATGCCCAGTTGCGTGAAACAGACCTTCCACACGGATGACGCGGTGGTCACGATCCTCCACCGCAGGTACCGATCGAGTCGGTAGGTCGCATTCGGGTCGCACTCCAGCTCATCGAACGTCTCTCCCACCGACGTCTTCGACACCAGGGTCCGCCACGGTCCGTCCACGGTCAGCGCAGTCTCGATGTGCAGCGTGCAGTTCGCAAGCCCGGGGATGATCGTCCTGATGCGAACCGTCTCCGAACCGTGCGTGTCCTTCACCTCATCAGGATCCATGACGATCTGGAGCGACGCGGCAGACGGTCCCTTCGCAGACATCCAATCCTGGATTACTCGTTCCTTGAACATGTCTCACCTCACGTATGCGCGAATGCGAAACGTCAACTGCCAGTTGTCCGCGGTTCCGGACACCCGCCACCGGAGAAAGTCCTCGAGGAACTCCGAGGTCAGCCCCGCCTCCCGCGTCAGCACAACGCTGCCGGACGACGTCAGCGTCTTCGTGTCCCTCCAGTGCTTCTTCTCCAACACCTTGGACGTCTGCAGGTACAGGCTCACGTTGCTGGCCTTCATCACCTGCCACCGCACCACGACCTTGCCAGCCCCGCTCACGTTCATGTTGAACGCCTGGTTCTGGACCAACTGGTCCCCGTTCATCCCCATGAGCGTCAGCCAGTCCTGCAGGATCTCCCGTCGCTTGACCATCGCTCCTCCTTTCCGGTTCTCGCTCTCCCTCCGTCCTGCGGGCAGCGCCCTGCCCGGCTGCCTTGACCCTATCCCCGGCGGAGGAGCGTGGGAACTCAGTAAATCACTGAGTGGCATGCGTAAATCCCCAGTATCTTCAGACGCGGTCGCGGGAGGCGTAGCCGTTGCCGAGCGCCCAGAGAACGATCCCGATGTCGTTGACTGCCCCGGACTTCTCCAGCAGCCGGGCGCGGTGGAACCAGACCGTCTGCTGGCACACGCCCAGAGTGTCCGCTATCTCCTTCACTTCCTTCTGCGCCAGAATCTCCCGGAGAACGGCCTCCTGCCGCAGGGTGAGCTTGGCCCTCCGTTGCTCTGCCGGGTTACCCTCCGCCGCGGCGTCTCCCAGCTCACCGGGTGCGGACGCGTTCAGGTGTCCCGGGGCCGTTGGGTCGGCATCCGAGGCCTTCTCTTCCACACCCGACGTGACCACGAGGCAGGTTGGACGCGGAGGACGAACGTCGGTCAATGCTGATTCGAGGGTCTCGTGCTGGGAGACGGATCGGCACCGGCCCGAGCCGGCCACCGCTCGTGCGACTGCGTCGCGAGCCGCAGGGTCCCCGCTGATCACGCATACGTGCCCCACCTCGGGCGCAACCGGGCGCGGCGTCCGCGGCCCGGGGTTCGCTCTTGCCACGGGTCGCTGGCCCTCCTCATCTCGCGGTTTCGGACAATCAGGACAACACGTCTTGTCTTGTCTTGTCTTGTCTTGTCTTGTCTTGTCTTGTCTTGTCTTGTCTTGCCCGGATTCGCTGCATTGCCCCGCACCCCCTCTCTCGATCCCGGCGCGGCGCAACGCCGCCTCGCTGCCCTGTGGCCGGCACGCCATGCTCGATGCCCATTCCGTTGCACCATAGATCCGGTCCCCAGCTTGCTCCGGTGATACTGAACGTCTTCAACGCCAATATCGCTCTCCAGATCTTGGGCGTCAAGAAGTTTCCGGGCCCTCCGGCCAACCGTGGCCAGTGGACGCGTTTGCCAGCCACGGCCGTGAGTCATATACTTGGAACGCCATGGAGGTGATTCCCATGAAGCTGCGAGTGATCCTGGAGCCGAGCGATGAAGGGGGCTACACCGTGACAGTGCCGGCCCTGCCGGGCTGCATCAGCGAGGGGGACACCAGGGACGAGGCGATTCGCAACATCCGAGAGGCCATCCAACTCTACCTCGAGCAAGTGGACGACGACGGCGCGTTCGGGTCCAACTGCGAGCAACTCGAGTTGGCGCTGTGACCAAGGTCCCGAGCATCGGATTCTCTCAGGTCGTGCGTGCGTTGCAGCGCGACGGTTGGGTCGTGGTGCGGCAACGCGGCAGTCACATCCGCATGCACAAGCATTCCGCGTCTGAGACGTTGAAGCTGACCATTCCCGCACACCACCCGATCAAGCGGTCCACCCTTTCGCACATTCTGAAGCAGGCGAGACTGTCGGTGGACGAGTTCCTCGCCTTGCTGTGATGGAAGCCCGCCCACCACTCTGAACTATCCCCCCCCGACTGTCTCGCCCTATGTTGGCCGGGAGAGGACTCGGAGGACGCGGCGCTCACTCGGCCGGAACTTCGAAAACCCGGGTGAACATCCCGCAGCCGCCGTTGGGCGAATGCCCGCAGCTGCACCACGCCACGAGGTAGGAACCGTCGCCTGGGCTGGCCACGCCGACCAGCTCCTTCTTGCCGGGCTCGTAGACGTTTGCCTGGATCGGTCCGGTCACGGGCGTTGGGTCCTCCGGCTTTGCGACCACGAGTATGTCGACTTCCTCGTCCGGGTCCGTTTCCGAAGTCTGGTCCACGTTCCACGCCGCAACCCACGAGGCTCCCCCGGTCCATGCGGTTTCAATGGCGTGGAAGAACTGGTCCTCCGTATCAGGGAAGACCAGCCATTCCGGCCCGCCGAGCTTGTTGCCCGAAAGCACGGGCCTCGCGTAGACACCACAGGCACTACCCCACTGGTCAGTACACCCGGACCACAGCACGACGTATGAGCCGTCTGCGATGCTCACCAGGCCAACACCCGAGGCCTGACCATTCATGGAACTCTGGGGGTACTTCACCTTGTTCTTCCAGTTGGACTGGTCCACCGTCTCCGTGACGACCCACGATTCGAGGAACTCGTCCAAGCAGGCTTGTTCTTCAAAGGGGTCAGCCGTCGAAAGACCTACTGTTGCCCATGCTGCCAGAATGCTGTCGTCGGTCTTGGACCGCGCAAGGGCCGGGCGCCCGGTGAAGCAGAGGCAGCCCGGGGACTCGTCCAATGAGAAGCTACCGATCTCGGCTGCTGACGCATCGCATCCTGCGACGCCGGCATGCTCTGTGCCACACTCCCCATCCCAGGAATCGTAGTACCAGGCTCCGAGTACGAATCCCCCCCCCGGAGCAGCGACCACGGCCGAGACGATTCCGACGCCCTGCAAAGGAACCGGGGCGGCAACGGGCTTGCCGGCCTGGGACAGCGTGAGGACGTGGGTGTGAGGCCACCCGTTCGGCTCCGTGACGCCATTGAATGGGACCACGATCTGCCCGCTGCCGAGGACCGCGGCAGCGTCCACCCTGGCAGGAGCAATCTCGTCTCCGGCGACCTTCGGGACCAGGGTCTTGGCCCTCTCCAACTGGGAGCCTTCCGGGCTCAGGCCGATAGTGCGGAGTGCTGCCCAGCCCGGTTCGGCCGATTCGTCCATCCAGAAGACGCGGTAGCCACTGTCGGTCGACACCACCGCGCCGCCACTGGGGCACTGGCCGTGCAGGGCAGCGACAAAGCGCTCCGTGGTCCGCCCGCGGGTGCAGCCGTCCCAATCGATGTCGTTGCCGTCCGAGCACTCCTGGCCGGGCACCAGGCACATGCCCGACGCGCAGACGGTATCGCCTGAGCACGTCCCGCAGTCCTGCCCGCACCCATCCGGGCCGCACTCCCGGGAGTCACAGCCGCAGACGGGCTGGGCAACGCAGACCCCTTCGATGCACTGGCTGCTGAGCTCCCAGGGACAGGCGCCGCAGGAGCCTCCGCATCCGTCCGGGCCACAGGCTTTGCTGTCGCAGTCGGGGGCGCAGAACAGCTCTGTCTCTTCGAGTCCCCCGGCGTCTGGACGCCCCTCGTCCGGTTCGGTCGGGCCAGAGCCGTAGTCTCTCATCAGGTCCGCGGAGGGCTGCACGATCTCGGCCGAGACGATGTCCGCGGTTTCGAGGGTCTCGAACGGCTCGGCCCGTGAGACCGTGTCGCCACCTGTCGACTCCCGTGCGTCGGGCACAGCCGGAGTCTCCGCTCCCCTCGACTCCATGGTATCTGCCGGCTGCGTCGCGGTTGGTGAGCCAGTGCATGCGGCCCAGGCACCCAGGAGACAGGCAAACAGCGAATGCTTGGCGACATTCATGCTTGACCCCCTGCCCAACAGCGAACCGTCCGTCCCCTCGATCCTAGCCCGCGCACGACGTGGCCGCAAGGTTCTTGTTGTGCCCCGGGGCCCGGCAGTCGGCGCCCGGGCGCTGCACCAGTTCTTCCACCGGCCGGAAACCGGCTGAGTTCCGTGCCGCAGGGGCACCCAGGCAGGCACTGCCGGCGAGGGGCGCCCCAAAGCCAACGGCCCCGGCTGCGGCACTGCCGGCGAGGGGCGCCCCAAAGCCGACGGCCCCGGCTACGGCACTGCCGGCGAGGGGCGCCCCCCTCCCCCCTCGGCAGGGCCGAGGGGTACTCCCCCCGGCGGGGGGAGAAAGGGCAGGGGCGTACAACAAGGCCCGTCCTTCCTGTGAATGGACGTCGAGGGCGGGCACGCACGGACTTCGAGGGCGGGCACGCACGGACTTCGAGGGCGGGCACAGGAAGGAACGGCATAGTCGAAGCCTCTGCACTCGCTCCCCCTCCGGGGGAGCTGCCCGCAGCGCAGCGGAGGGCTGAGGGGGCGCGAGTAGCCGCCTGTGCCCCCTGCGGGGGAGCTGCCTCGCCGCCGACCACACCCTCTGAGACAAGGTGCATTGCATTCCATTAGTGACCATGGTAAGATGACCACGGTCAGTTGGAGGGGCCGAGGCCATGGGATACGTGTCCAAGTCGAAGCTGAAGCCGAGGGTGCTGGAGTACCTGCGCGAAGTGGAGAAGCACCGGCACGAGATCGTCGTGACCGACCGTGGACGGCCGGTGGCGCGCATCGTCCCATACACGGCCGATGTGAAGGCCAGGGAGCGGGATCTCGCCAGGTCCGTGGTTCGTTTCGACGACCCGACGGAGCCGGTGGGCGCTGAGGACTGGGAGGCGCTGAGATGATCCTCCTTGACACCCACGCGTGGGTATTCTGGATCGGCCAGCCCGGGCGCCTCAGCCGGAAGGCCAGGGCTGCAATCGATTCGGCCTCGCAGGAAGCGGGCGGCGTGTGCATTTCGGCCATCAGCGCGTGGGAGGTGGCGATGCTGGTGAGTCGGGGGAGGCTGGAGCTGACGCTTCAAGTCGAGGAGTGGATCCGGAGGTGCGAGCGGCTTCAGGCGGTCCGGTTCGTTCCCGTGGACAGTGCGATTGCGGTTGCCTCCGTGCTTCTGCCCGGTTCCCTGCATCCGGATCCGGC
>Ga0233425_10005528_pt1 | contig 19855 bp, 18 predicted proteins | sample Watercolumn_Towu_2_FD_181712 | JGI IMG/M metagenome (GOLD analysis project Ga0233425, IMG submission 181712) | Freshwater microbial communities from Lake Towuti, South Sulawesi, Indonesia - Watercolumn_Towuti2014_140_MG | ecosystem: Environmental > Aquatic > Freshwater > Lake | place... | reverse complement strand
ACCGTCGCTCATCTGCACCACAGCCCGTCCGCTGCCATCGTCATAGACGTTGGCGATCCCATTGCCCGTCAGCCCCTGTTCGCCCTGAGGGCCGGTCATGCCCTGCGGGCCGGGATCGCCGTCGGGGCCTTGCGGCCCGGGAGGACCGGGCGGGCCGGCCGGAACCCCGTCAATGAGCGATTTGAGGCCGTTGAATTGGTTGCGGAGTAGATCGGCGTCAACAATAGCGCCGTTGACAGGTTGATTCGGATTGAAGGGCATACGTCTCTCCTTCTTGGTTGGTTGTGCTATAGCTTACGCCTGACGGCGATGAAGAGCAAGGGTAGGCCGTTTCCTTCCCAACTAAAACCTTCCCGGATTCACCGCTTGGGCCGGCGCGTCAACGGCAGTTTTCGTTGTTGCTGGGATGCGCTCGCTGAGCCTTCCGCGCCACTGCCTTCCCGTATGCTCTTGATCCGCCAGAAACCTTTCGGACCGGGGGCGGGCAGACCGGCGATGTTGGTCGTTACCTTGTCGGGCGCGTCAATCGGAATCACGATGTTCGTCGCGGGCGATTCCGAGCCGCCCAATTCCGTGCAATACAACACCACGTTGCTAGTACCGGGATCCAACGTCGTCGTCAATGTCACTGTGGAATTACCGGCATCATGCATGACACCACTTACTCGCGGATTCGGAGTGGTGAGAATGCGAACGTAAGTAAAGAAGCTGTTGCCATAATTGGCGTTTAACGAAGCCCATGTGCCGCCAGCAGTAGTCCATGTCCCACCGCTCCTGCCAACTTGCACATAGCCCAAGGACACTGGCACAACGAGGTTCGTCGGACTAGAGTTGTAGCCCTGAAACGTGACCGTCGCCACCAAACCGGTGCCGGTGACGTACTGCGAACCAGACAGCCCCATACGGCCCTCAAGGAAGTTACCTTTGTTTGTTAAGGCATATGTCACAGCGCTGCTCATATCAAACACCTTTCCATTATAGAATCCGTTCGTCACCGTGCCGGTTGAAAGGTTGAAGTAATCTGAACTTATGAGTCTCAGGTCGTTCGTCATGCTATTTCCCGTTCCGACGGGAATCCTCATCAGGGTGGCGTAGATATTCGATGCGGTTCCCTGCACGATGGACAGGGCGATGGTATCACCTGACTGGATGGTATTCGTGCGACCACCCTGTTCCCACGTGGTGAAGCCAAAAGTGGCTCCCGCCACAATGCGAACCGTCGCCAGCAGAAGAATGACAGCGATTGAGCACGCGGCGATTCGGTTGAGTTTCGTCATGGCATCATTTTTTCCGCCCGCGATTCTATGCGTGGCTTCTCCCCGCACAAGCCCGAAAATGTCTACCGAGCCAGCCGGGGCGGTTTTCGGGCCTAAAGCGCTGAAAACCCTGCTTTTCCACCGGTTTGACGGCCCTGTCCAGCCGCAAAACTCATTCATAAAATGGTTTTATCAATTGATAAAACCACAACCGTAATTGATACCGTCGCTCCATCAATCGGGTTTACAACGAGACTCATTGATGGAATCGCCAGACCAATGGATGCCGGGGCCGCATCAATTGATACTTCGGCCAGACCAATCAGCACCGCTCCGGGAGTACTTGATGCCGCGGTCAGACTGATTCATGCCGGGACGCCATCAATTGATAACACGGCTCCATCAATCGAGCGCGTCGCGGGAACAATTGATATTGCCACCAGACCAATTCATGCCGTCGTGGAATAAATTGATATTGTCGCGCGACGAATTCGTTTTGCGAACATCGGAGACGGTCAGTTGCAGGGATGCTCCGATAGGCGTATTGTCTGTCTTGTCATGAAGCCTCACCATGACCCCACCAACAAAGTAGCACCGTTGGCAGACGCGCCGGGAGTCGCTCCTTCATGACGACGTATCGCTATGGTGACCCTGCGACCCGCTACGGAGTCGCTCGCTATTCCAGCGCCACTTCCCCGCCGACGCCAACTGGAGGATCCAAACGTATGGCCAAAGTTGCCATGAACCTCAACAATCTCTCCGTCAACGAGAAGATTGCCAAGGGCCGCGCGGCGCTCACCGCCGCCGGCTCGACCGAAGGCGTCGCCGTGCTCGGCACGCCCGCCCCCGCCGAAGTCGCCGCCCTGTTGGCGGCCACCGACGCGCTCGAAGTCGCCCGCGATGATCGCGAGGCCAAAGCCAACGCCGCCATGCTTGCCACACAAGCGCAGGCGGACGCCGATGCCGCCTTTAACCTCGCGTTCTCGAACTATGCGCGCGTCGGCCAAAACAAATCCGGTGGCGACGCCACGAGCATTCGTGCCATCGGCCTCGCCGTGGCCGGCACGGCCACGGCGGTCAGCATGACGCAGGTGCTCAACCTCGCTGTCAGCGCCGGCGACGAAGAAGGCTCGCTCGACGCGCAATGGGACCCGGTGCGCGGGGCGCGCATCTACAAAGTGCAGATCAGCACCGATCTCACCTCACCGCCGCAGAACTGGACGGACAAATCCAACCCGACCCGTTCCCGCTGCACGTTGACGGGCTTGACCAGCGGCCAGAAGCTCTGGATCCGCGTGAAGGCGATTGGCGCCAACGACGAAGGCCCGTGGAGCGATGTCGCCTGGAAGATGGTGCCATAGGAAAGGAAGAAGGAGGAAGGAAGAAGTAAGAAGTACTATCAGAGAGGAGGAATTCGTCCCGACACGCGCACATGCGCCTGTCGGGACGACTTGTTTCTGCCAGCAATCTGCCAGCCCTTTCTTCTTGGGGGCACCTCCGATATCACTCCAAAACCGGGGGTTTGTTGTAGGCCGACTCTGCGAGTCGGCGAAATCCTCAACAAAACCGCCGCTTCGCAGAAGCGGCCTACAACCTCGGCAATCGGAAATGGAGTTACCGGAGGCACCCTTGGCAAGTATTGACAGATCGCCCCTTCCTGCCGATTATCTTCCCACACCAAAAAAGGGACAATATGAGAATCCTCTCCATCAGCTTCCTCTGTCTCAGCGCAACGCTCGCCCACGCCGGATTTCTGGATCGGCTGTTCAAACCCAGTTCCACCGGCGCGGTCGCCACGGCGTCAATGCCGCTGACACAGGACGAGATGATCCGAGGCCTCAAGGAAGCTCTCGCAAAAGGCGCCAACCAAGCTGTGGCCAACCTCGGCAAGGACGGCGGTTTCCTGAAGAACCTCGACGTCAAGATCCCGATGCCACCACGACTTCAATCCGCCGAGAAGACGCTTCGCAAACTCGGTCAGGACAAACTCGCCGACGAGTTTGTCGCCACCATGAACCGCGCTGCCGAACAAGCGGTGCCGGTGGCCGCCGGCGTTTTCCACGGCGCCATCACCAACATGACCGTCGCCGACGCCAAGGCGATCCTCACCGGCCCGAACGACGCCGCTACGCAATACTTCCGCAAGAACGGTGAAGAACAATTGCGCGGGAAATTCCTTCCCATCGTCAAGGACGCCACCGAGAAAGTCGGCCTCACCGCCGCCTACAAGAATCTCGTGAAGCAAGCCGGCCCGATGTCGGCATTCCTCGGCGCTGACGCCGGCGACCTTGACGGCTACGTGACACAGAAATCCCTCGACGGACTCTTCAAGATGATCGCCACGGAAGAGAAGAAGATCCGCGAGAATCCCGTCGCCCGCTCGACCGACTTGCTCAAGAAGGTCTTCGGTTCCGTCGCCAAATGAACGAACAGCCGCCACCGCTTCCCGTCGCCAGAACTTGCGGACTCGCCATCGCCAGTCTGGTGTTGGGCATCCTGAGCTTCTTCTGTCTCGGTTTCATCACCGGCATCCCGGCGCTGGTTCTTGGCGTGATTGCGCTCATCAAGATCGGCAAATCCACCGGCGCGTTGAAAGGACAAGGCGTCGCCATAGCGGGGCTGTGCACCGGCGGCATCGGAATGCTCGTCGGCACCGCCATCCTCGCGGCGATACTCCTGCCGTGGGTGTTGTACAAGCGGATGGAGGTGGGATCACAAACGCCACCCCAGATGACCGAGATCCAGCAGTTCTGTCAGTCCCTCGAACTCTACCACCACGACAACGGCGCGTACCCGACGACCGCGCAAGGGTTGCAAGCATTGGTCGCGCGTCCGGCGGATTGTCCAAAGTGGGACGGCCCATATCTCGACGATGGCAAAGTCCCGAACGACGCGTGGGATCATCCGTACGTTTATCGTTGTCCCGGCGTGAAAATCCCGGCAGGCTTTGATCTGTTCTCCGTCGGCCCCGACGGCAAGGAAGGCACCGAAGACGACATTGGGAATTGGTGATTCTGATATGTTTGTAGATCATGTGAAAATCTCTGTGCGCGCCGGCGACGGCGGCAATGGTTGCGTCTCGTTTCGCCGGGAGAAGTATATCGAGTACGGCGGACCTGACGGCGGCGACGGCGGCAGGGGCGGCGACGTGATTCTCGTGGCCGATGCCAACGTCTCCGATCTCTCCGATCTGTTTTACACGCCGCGCATCGTTGCGAAGAACGGCGAGCACGGTCGCGGCAAGAATTGTTATGGACGCCAAGCGAAGGACATCATGGTGAAAGTTCCCATCGGGACACAGGTGTTTCTGCTCGGCGAGGTGTCGCAGCAGCGTAAGACGTCGCATTATCATCCGGCCGCCGCGACCGAGGAATTTGACCCTGACGCGAACGTGGGCCTGGCGTACCGCCAACGCCGTGTAGGCCGCGTGCCCCCACGCGGCGAGATCGGGGAAACGCCCGCTGAGGGCAGCGGGCCTACAGAACTCATCGCCGACCTCACCGAGAACGGCCAGCAGTTCATCCTCGCGCGCGGCGGACGCGGTGGTCGCGGCAACACGGCATTCAAGAGTTCGACTCATCGGGCGCCGCGCGAGTTCGAGTTCGGCGAGCCGGGCGAGGAGTTGCAAGCCGCGTTGGAACTGAAGACCATCGCCGACGTCGGCCTTGTCGGCTTCCCTAACGCCGGCAAATCCACGCTCATCTCGAAGATCACGCACGCGCACCCGAAGATCGCGCCGTATCCGTTCACGACGCTCTCGCCCAATGTCGGCATCCTCGACTACCCCGACTACGGACGCATCCGTGTCGCCGACATCCCCGGTCTGATCGAAGGCGCGCACGAAGGCAAAGGACTCGGCCACGATTTTCTCCGTCACATCGAGCGGTGCCGGCTCTTGCTGGTGTTGGTGGACATGGCGGGCGTGGACGGCCGCAAACCGTGGGATGACTTCAAGCAGCTTCTCTCCGAGCTTGAACTGCACAACCCCGCGTTGCTCGACAAACCGCGATTGATCGTCGCGAACAAAATGGATCTGCCCGCAGCGAAGAAGAACCTCGCGGCGTTCAAACGCAAAGTGGGACGAGCTTCCAGCTTGTCGAAGTCTCCGGCGCGAAGAGGGACAAGCAGGATGCTTGTCCCACCGCTACTGGAGATCTCGGCGCTGGAGAGCGCGGGGCTGGAGAAATTGAAGTCGGCGATTCGCAAAGCGCTCCAGGATTAACCTCGGACAAAAAGATTGCGGAGGCACCGGCGTTTTGGTAAAGCCTGATTCAGGCAGCTAGCTCGCCCATGAACCACACGTTGACTTTATCCACTTTCTCGCGGAAGCAACTTGTCTTGACTGCCATCCTGACGTTACTGGCGGCGGCTGCGGTTGCCGCGCTGTTCGCATATCAACCACGCGAACTCTGGTTCCTGCCCGGTTGCCAATTCAACCGGCTCACCGGGCTGGATTGTCCCGGCTGCGGCATGACACGGGCAATTCATCATCTGCTTCATGGCCGCGCGCTGGTCGCGCTGCACTGCAACGCGCTGTTCACGCTCGCGTTGCCCTGCGTCGCCGTCGTCGGCGTATGGCGCTGGTGGCAACCCTACACCGTGCCGGCTTGGAAACCTGCCTACACGTGGTGGTTGCTCGTGGTGATCGCTCTCTTCGGCGTCCTTCGCAACATCCCAGCATATCCGTTCACCTTGCTCGCACCTTAGGAGAATCACCATGTATAAAGTGATCGGCGGCGACGGAAAAGAATATGGCCCCATCAGCGTCGAGCAAATCCAACAGTGGCTCGCTCAAGGTCGCCTCAACGCGCAATCGCGCGTCCAAGCCGAGGGTAGCAGCGATTGGAAACCACTGGCCGAATTCCCTGAGTTCCAGACGCCAAGTTCCGGAAATGTTCCGGCTGCGCCGGCTAAGACCTGCGGATTGGCGATTGCGTCGCTGGTATGCGGGTGCGTGAGCCTGCTCTGCGGTCTGTTCGCCGCGCTGCCGGGCTTGATTCTCGGAATCGTCGGCCTGCGCAAGATCAATCGCAGCGGCGGGACGCTCGGTGGCAAGAACTTCGCCATCGCGGGCATCTGTGTTTCCAGCGTCTTCCTGGTGTTATACATCTTCATCATCGCGGCCATCGTGATTCCGTCTTTCATCACGGCGCACGACTACGGAAGGGCCGCCGGCTGTTTCAACAACCTGAAGCAACTCGGTGCGGCCATGAAATTGTATGCCGAGGACAACGAGGGCAAATTGCCCGACGCCGCGCGCTGGTGCGATGCCATCGAGAAACACGTGTCGGAGAAAAATATCCTCCAATGCCGGACCACGGGGAAGTGTTATCTATTCAACCGGAACCTCGGCGGCATCGAGTTGTCGCGCGTCGCGAATGCAGACCGGACCGTCCTCCTCTTCGAGGGTAACGGAGACAGGAACGCCAGCGGCATCGCCACGGATTTGCCCGCCACGCAGGCGCATCGCGGCGGCAACAATGTTCTTTTTGTGGATGGCCACGTTGAACGCATTCCGCCGCAACGCTACAAACAATTGCGGTGGCAAACCGACAAGTAACGAGAGGACTCTGTCATGTACAAGATCATCGGAGCAGACAACAAAGTGTACGGCCCCGTCGCCGTCGAACAACTGCGGCAATGGCTTCAGGAAGGCCGCGCCAACGCGCAAACGCAAGTCCAGCCGGAAGGCGCGACCGATTGGAAGCCGCTCGGCTCGCTGCCTGAGTTCGCCGACCTGCTCGGAAGCGCCGCGCCACCGCCGATTGCGCCTCCGGCCGTCAAGGCCGATCCCGACGCATTGGCTGCGGAGATTCTGGCGCGCGGCTACGACATTGACATTGGCAGTTGCATCAGTCGCGGATGGGAACTGGTGAAGAATGATTTCTGGCTGCTGGTCGGTTCCTCATTTCTGATCGAGGTGATCTACGGGGCGGTCGGCATCATCGGCGGACCGTTGTTTGGCGGGCTGAACTGGCTGTTTCTGAAACGGATGCGACGGCAACCGGGCGAGTTGGGCGACGCGTTTGCCGGGTTCACTCTCGCATTTCTGCCCTTGTTCGTGAGCGCGCTCTTGATGACCTTGCTGGGCTTGGTCGGGTGCCTGTTCTGCCTGATTCCGGGGATTTACCTGTTGGTCTCATGGACGTTTGTGCTGCCGTTAATCGTGGACAAGAAACTCGATTTCTGGCCCGCGATGGAACTGAGCCGCAAAGTTGTAGCCAAACATTTCTGGGCGATACTCGGCTTGATGTTTGTCGTTACGCTGGTGGAAATCCTCGGACTGCTGCTGTGCTGTGTCGGTGTGTTCGTTACCAAGCCGATTGGCCGCGCAGCGGTGCTATACGCCTACGAGGACATCTTTGGCACCCGTCCCACCCAAACTGCCTGACCGCTCGACTGCGCTGACGCGGTTCCTAACGAACCTCGCTCTGCCGGGCGTGGGCTTGATTCTGGCGGGTCGCCGCGTTGTGGGGGCGCTCCAATTGCTGCTGGCGCTGGTGGGGTTTGCTTTGTCGGTCTTCTGGTTCGTGGCGTTTGTCGCCCTCTGGATTCGCACCCGCGAATTCCCGGCCACCGGAGGCCCGTACCTCTGGGTCGGGATTTTCGGCGTGATGCTTTTTGGCGTGGCTTGGTTCTGGGCATTCGTGACTGGGCTTGGTATGTTCCGCCCCAAACCATGACCGCTCCGAATCTTCAACCGGGCCAGCGCCTCGAACTCGACATCACCACGGTCGCGTTCGGCGGCGACGGCATTGGACGCATCGAGAACTTCGTCATCTTTGTTCCATTCGTCATCGAAGGCGAGCGCGTCGAGGTCGAGATCGTCGAGGTGAAGCGTCGTTTTGCCACCGCTGACCTTGTCCGGGTCATCACGCCATCGCCGCATCGCACTGCGCCGCGCTGCCCGTACTACGCGAACTGCGCCGGTTGCCAATACCAGCACATTGACTACGCGCACCAACTGGAGTTGAAACGCGCCCAGATCCGCGACGTGTTTCAACGCATCGGCAAGATTACGGACCCGCCCATCGAGCCGGTGGCCGGCTCGCCGCGCCAATATCATTACCGCAACAAGATCGTCGTCCACGGTCCCGGCAAGCCCGGCTTTTGGTCCATGCGCGGTCGCTCCATCATTCCCATCGAGCAGTGTCCGATCGCTCGCGAGCAGATCAACGTCAAGCTGACAGAGCCGATGGCGGTGAACAAGCATCTCACTCTTCGCTGCGACTCCGCAGGCAATGTCCGCACATTCGAGGAACCGGCACCGGAAGAATTGATCGCAGAGGAACTGCTCGGCAAGCAGTTGGAAGTGCCGCTCGGATCGTTCTTCCAAGTCAACAGCGGTGTGATCGCTCTGGCGCTCGAACACGCCCGCCAGTCATTTGCGGCAGGTGGATGCAAAGTGCTGGTGGATGCCTACTGTGGCATCGGTCTATTTGCGTTGCTGCTGGCCGACCTCGCACAGCATGTGTACGGCATGGAACTGGACGAGCGCGCCATCGCCGCCGCCAACGCCAACGCAGCACGGCTCGGCTTGGCCAACTACGATTTCTATCCCGGCTCGACCGACCGCTTGCTCTTCTACACGTTGCGACAGTGCAAGCTCGAAGAGACGTGTTTGATTCTCGATCCGCCTCGCAGCGGTTGCGGCAAACAAGTCCTCAAGACGCTCGCCAAGCAGAAGCCCCGCCAGATTCTCTATGTCTCGTGCGCGCCGCCGTTGCTCGCGCGCGACCTGAAGGTGTTGCTCAACGACGGCTACCGCTTGGTGCGCGTCGCGCCGTTTGACATGTTCCCGCAGACGCAGCATTGTGAAGCCATCGCCGAACTGCGCTATGAACCCTAGCCTCCTCGTCATCGCACTGACCACTCCGATCCTCTTCAACACCCCGGAAGCCGACAAGGTGTTGGCCAAGCTACAGATATTTCCGTCCGACAACCTATGGAATCAGGACATCTCCAACTGGCCACTTCATCCCAAGTCCAAGGAGATTATCGCCTCCATCGGCCCCGACAAACCGTTCCGCTACAACCCCGACATGGCATTCGTACTCGTGCCTACAGACCAGAAACGCGTTCCTGTCAAGATCATCGCCTACCCCGACGAATCCGATTCTGGCCCGTTTCCCGTCCCCGACAACATCCCGATCGAAGGCTGGCCGGGCAGTCCTGCTGGCGACCGTCACGGCATTGTCGTGGACCCGGTCAACCGTATGCTCTATGAATTCTTCAGCCTTCAGCGAACCGACACCGGCTGGCAGGCAGCGCAAGCCTCCACCTTCGACCTCAAGACCAACAACCTTCGCCCCGACGGCTGGACCAGCGCCGATGCCGCCGGGCTCCCGATCTTCCCTGCCGTCGTCCGTTACGACGAACTGAAGCGGGGCGTCATCGGCCACGCCCTCCGCGTCACCGTCAAACGTACACGCCGCGCGTTCGTCGCGCCGGCGACGCACTACGCCAGCAAACTCACCGATGAGAACCTGCCGCGCATGGGCGAACGAATCCGACTCCGCCAGAATTTCGATATCAGTGGTTTCTCCGCGCCGGTTCAAACAATCCTCAAGGCGCTGAAGAAGCACGGCATGTTTGTCGCCGACAACGGCATTGACTGGGCGATCTCCGTCGCGCCCGACGAACGCATTCCCGTCCTCCACGAGGAACTGCGCCGTATCAAAGGCGTCGCCTTCGATGTGGTGGTCGCGCCCCCTCGCTGACCCTTGCTCATCCGTCGAAACATCCTTGTCACTGCGTCAGATACCAGATACATCTGTCGTGTATATATGAAGCATAAGGCGGAACCTGTTGATCTGCGTTCGACGGCAGAAGATTGGTTGTTGGCCATTCTTTGGGGCGTTGATCAACTCAGCCGGCCCAGTCTCTCCAGGCTCGGAGAACCGTATGAAGCATGGGAACGACGCTGGGGATTCCAACAGTACCGCCGCTTGCAACGACGAGGGATGCTGAAACTCGAACGCCAACTCGACAAACTCGTCTGCCATCTGACGGAGACAGGACGACTCGCGGCACTCGGAGGACGCGATCCGCTCCCGCTTTGGTCGCGGTCTTGGGACAATCGCTGGCGGATGGTGTTGTTCGACCTGCCCGTAGGACGGCAGGCGGTCCGGCAACGCCTGTTGCGATGGCTCCATCAGCGCGGGTTCGGCTATCTCCAGAACAGCGTCTGGATTAGTCCCGATCCCCTCTCCGACGTCATCGAGGCACTGAAGGACTTCCCCGACGCGGAATCCTTCACGGTGATGGAAGCCCAATGCGTAGCCGGGCACAGCAATGCTGACTTGGTCGCTGGGGCTTGGGATTTTCCTCAAATCAATCGTTGTTACGGAACTTACATGGACTGGCTGGAATCCTCAGTTCTCTCGAACGCCGCCCGCAAGAAGCGTGAGGCGTTGGGAGCGTGGCTGCATCAGGAGCGGCTCAAATGGTCGCGGCCATTCCGTCTTGATCCATTGCTGCCGCGCACACTTTGGCCGTCCGGCTATCTCGGCGAGCGCGCTTACCATGTGCGTCGTCGTCGCCTGCAAGAGATCATCGCTCCCTGAATTGTGCGTCAGATATACGCGACATATATCGCATTCATCTGAAGCGCTGGAATAGGTTCGCCCGCTGAACAGACAACGTGGTATGTTCGAGCCAGCATGGCCGCAACGACGACAACAGAACCACTCCAAGTGATCGAAGGCATCGTGGAGCGGATCGTGTACTCCAACGAGGAGAACCTCTACACCGTCGCCCAACTGCTGCCCGAAGGACGCGGACGACAGGAACCCGTCACCATCGTCGGCAACCTCGCGGCACTCAACATCGGTGAGTCCGTCCGCGCGCAGGGACGATGGGTCACGCACAAACAATTCGGACGACAATTCGCCGTCGAGAAATTCGAGTCGGTCCTTCCACGCACTGTTGTCGGCATCAAGAAGTATCTCGGCAGCGGCCTTGTGAAAGGCATCGGCGAAAAGTTCGCCGAACGGATTGTCGAAAAGTTTGGCGAGAAAACCTTCGAGGTCATTGACCAGTTCTCCGGCAAACTCCGCGACGTCGAAGGCATCGGCCCCGAACGCGCCCGCCGCATCAAGGAGGCGTGGACCGCGCAGAAGGCCGTCCGCGACATCATGATCTTCCTCCAAGGCCACGGCATCGGCAGCGCCCACGCCGCGAAGATTTACAAGCACTATGGCGACTGCGCCATCGGGGTCGTCCGCGAGAACCCGTTCCGCCTCGCCAAGGACATCACCGGCATCGGCTTCAAGACCGCCGACGGCATCGCCTCCAAGCTCGGCGTCGCCGCCGACTCCATCCACCGCCTCAAAGCCGGCGTCATCCACACCCTCGAAAGCGCCACCGACGACGGCCATTGCTGTCTGCCGCGCGACATGCTCGCGCAGACCGCGGCCGAACTGCTCGGCGTCGAACTCGGCCCCGTCGAGAACGCCATCGGCCTGCTCGCCGTCGCCCACGACATCGTCATCGAAGCTGACTTCGTTTATCTCGCCGGGCTGCATCGGGCGGAATGCGGCGTCGCCGCCAAAGTCCGCGGCCTTCTCGGCGCCAAGATCGCGTTGCCATCGCTCGACCTCGACAAGGCGCTCGCGTGGGTCCAGCAGAAAACCGGCGTCGAACTTGCCACGGCGCAACAACAGGCCGTGCGGATGGCATTGACCTCGAAGCTCTCCGTCATCACCGGCGGTCCTGGCGTCGGCAAGACCACCATCGTCAACAGCATCGTCAAGATCGTCCAAGCCAAAGGCTGCGACGTGTTGCTTGCCGCGCCGACCGGTCGCGCCGCCAAACGAATGAGCGAAGCCACCGGCACGCCGGCGCAAACCATTCATCGGCTGCTGCGCTACGATCCGCACGAGGGCGGCTTCACGATGAACGAGCGACGCCCACTGAAGGGCGAGATCATCATCATTGACGAGACCTCAATGCTCGACATTCCCCTCGCCTACCACCTGCTGAAGGCGGTCCCATTGGACGCATCGCTCGTCTTTGTCGGGGACGTGGATCAATTGCCCTCGGTTGGCCCTGGCAGTTTCCTTGGCGATATGATTTGTTCCAGAATTGTTCCGGTGGCCCGGCTTACGGAGATATTCCGTCAGGCGAAGAACAGTTTCATCATCACCAACGCTCATCGCGTGAACGAAGGCCAAATGCCGGTGCTCGACGCGCCGGAGGAGAGCGATTTCTTTTTCATCCAGCAAGACGACCCGGAGAAGGCGTTGGCGACCGTGCGGACGTTGTGCGCGGAACGTGTTCCGGCGAAGTTCAAGCTCGACCCGATGCGGGACGTCCAAGTGCTGACACCGATGCACAAGGGCGTGTGCGGTTCGGAAAACTTGAACCGCGAACTGGCGGCGGCGTTGAACCCAACGGGGCCGAGCGTACAGCGGTTCGGACGGACGTTGCGGGTTGGCGACCGGGTGATGCAGACGCGCAACAACTACGACAAGGATGTATTCAACGGCGACCTTGGTATCGTGAAGCGGATTGACCTTGTGGACCAACAGTTGATCGCGGAGATGGACGAGCGCGAGGTGGCGTATGAGTTCGAGGAGTTGGACGAACTGCTGCCAGCGTACGCGATCAGCGTACACAAATCGCAGGGCAACGAGTATCCCTGTGTCATCGTGCCGATATTGACGCAGCATTTCGTCTTGCTTCAGCGCAATCTGCTGTACACGGCGGTCACGCGGGGGCGAAAGCTCGTGGTTCTGGTCGGTTCGAAGAAGGCTCTGGCCATCGCGATCCGCAACAACCGGACCGTCGCACGGCACAGCCGATTGCGCGAACGGTTGCGCGCAAATAACGGTTGACTTGTAGGCCGACTCCGCGCATCATGCCGCGCGTTTGCTATGCCAAAACTCCACATTCTCTCCGGCGTTCTCGAAGGAAAAGCGTATGACTTGATTGAGGAACGTGTGACCATCGGACGTGCGATGGACAACATGATCCGCATGGAGGACGGTACCGTTTCGCACCATCACGCGATGCTGGTGTTGGACGGTCCTGACTACAAACTGCGCGACCTGAACTCCACCAACGGCACCCGCGTCAACGGCATGCGCATCGTCGAAACCCGCCTCAGCCACGGTGACCAGTTGCGACTCGGCTCGGTGGAAATGCGCTACGAAGGCGACACCAAGAAGGCCAGCCAGCCGTTGCCGCCGTCCCAAACGGGCGTGGATCTCGGCACCCTCGGTCAGCAGACCGGTGCGCCAACGACCTTCAGTTCCACTTCGCCATTTGGACGGAAGAAGAAGACCGGGCCGGGTATCTGGTTGTGGATTGTTATCGGTCTGGCCCTCGCTGCAATTGCAGCAGTCGCGGCTGTCTGGTATCTGCTGACAAAGATTAAGACGTAACCAGCCAGCGCGCCACGTCCTTTGCCCAATACGTCAGGATGATGTCCGCTCCTGCACGACGAAAGGCTGTCATCAGTTCCAACGCCACAGCCTTCTCGTCGAGCCAGCCGTTGGCCGCCGCCGCTTTCACCATCGAATACTCGCCGCTCACGTTATAGACGGCCACCGGATAACCGAATCTTTCTTTCACGCGACGAACCAAGTCGAGGTATGCCAGTGCCGGTTTCACCATCACGATATCGGTGCCCTCGGCAATGTCCAACGCCACCTCGCGCAACGCCTCATCGCCATTCGCAGAATCCATCTGGTAACTGCGACGGTCGCCAAACTTCGGCGCGCTCTCCGCCGCTTCGCGAAATGGCCCGTAAAAACCAGACGCAAACTTCGCCGCGTAACTCATGATCGGCGTTTCTGTATGCCCAGCCTTGTCCAATGCCGCGCGGATGGCCGCGACGCGCCCGTCCATCATGTCGCTCGGCGCGATGATGTCGGTGCCCGCGTCGGCGTAGGCCACCGACGCCTTCGCCAGCAACGGCAACGTCGCGTCGTTGTCCACGCGCCCGTTGCGCACGATGCCGCAATGGCCATGGCTCATGTACTCGCACAGACAGACATCGGCGATAACGATCAGTTCCGGTAACGCCTTCTTCAACGCACGCGCTGCTTTCGGCACGATGCCGCACGCGCCCGATGCGCGCTCATCCTTTTTGTCGGGAATCCCAAACAGAATCACCGCCGGCACACCGGCCGCAAATGCTTCGGCAGCTTCCTTCACGAGTTCGTCCACGGACAGTTGGAACTGGCCGGGCATCGAGCCGATCGGCCGGCGCAGGCGGCGTCCCTCACGGACGAACAACGGGAGCACCAGATGCCGCGCCGACAATTCCGTTTCGCGAACGAGCGCGCGCAATGCGGCGCTTTGTCGCAGACGACGGGGACGATACAGGGGGAAGTTCATTTGCGCGCATACTAAGGCTGAATTATCTGCCCGGCAAGAGGCAGATTTCTCCTACGCAGTCGCCGCGATCTGCAATAACCGGCTCAAGTCTTCCAGTGCGAACGGCTTTGCCAAATATCCCTTTGCGCCGGCCAAGCGGGCGTCTTGCTCGTCGTAGCGGGTGCCAGTTACGATCAACACGCGGCCCGGAGGGTCTTGCTTCGCCAACAATGACGTACACGTCAACCCGTCCAAATCAGGCATCTGCACATCCATCACAACAATATCTGGTCGTTTCGCTGGATACTGCTCCAATGCCTGACGCCCGTTACAGACCAAGCCGACGACCTCATGCCCCAACGATTCCACGGCAAATCGCAAAGCAAACCGTACCGAGTCCGAATCTTCTGCAATGAGCACTTTCATGATAGCGATCCGTTTTAGCAACGGCTGTGCCAGCGAAAGAACTGCATGGAACAGACGTAATCCCCGCAAAACCACGATCAGGTGGACAGTTTCGTCAGCGTGCTGCTACAAGTTCGTCACCGTCTCAGCGCCCGGCCAAGGTGTCCAGCGAGACCATCTCCCACCATTGTTCGCGCTTTCGCCCGGTTTCAGACATCAGATGCCAACGCCAACCGTCCCCATCTCGGCAACGGTAGGCGATGCGCAGGCGTTTACTGGTGATCTGCACGGCAAAGAATCCCTTTTCGGCCTGGCCGGTGTTGATGACGTCGTACTTGTTCCACGTGTACACGCCGAGGCCGGAGTGGCCGTGGCAGATCAACAGGACATTGTGCGGTTTGATTACGTCGCCATAAGCGAGCATCTCCTCGCGCTTCCACCACTTGAAGTTCTGAAGATCGTAATGGTGCAGCAACACCACCGGCCGCCGGCCGCAACCCGCAAGGTCGGTCTTCAGAAAATCGAGACTCTTCTGATGACCGGGATAAAGGTTGAGTTGGACAAAATGCACGTCATCCCAGTCCCACGAATAATGCAGGCCGTTCTCCGAAACGTTCTGAACCAGCTTCTTCTTCAACCGCGCCTCGTTGCGCTTCTTGATCTGCGCCTGTTCCGCCGGGCCGTCATGGTTCCCCCAGCCTTCAAACACCGGGTACTTCAACGCGCCGTCCGTTCCGTCGAGGCCAAAGTCCGCCACGAACCGTTCCCATTCGCCGGCGCGTCCCGCGTGTTCGACGAGGTCGCCGAGCACGACCACGCCGCGCGGACGCGCGACCGGCTCCGCGCCGAACTTCGCCGGCCACCGGCGGTTCGGCATTTCGTTCATCTCGCGGATCGTGGCTTGGTTGCGCGCGTTGTGGTCGTCGTCCTTGGGCGCGACGCACTGGCAATCCGAGGTCGCGAGGAACGTCAGGTCCGCAGCGGCGAGGAACAATGCGAGCGTTAATGGCATAGCGTACTCATACACCGTTCATTCGTCCGGAACAAATCCGGAACTTGTGCTATACTTCCGCGATGCCAAACGGCACGCCACAAATCCTGTCGGTCAGCGAGCTGACGCGCCGCATCAAGGCGTTGCTCGAAGACGCCTGCCCCGCGCTCTGGGTCGAAGGCGAAATCTCCAACTTCGCCGCCGCCGCCTCGGGACATTGTTACTTCACGCTCAAGGACGCCAACGCCGCGCTCTCCGTCGTGTTGTTCCGCAACGTCGCCGGCAAACTTGGATTCAAGCTCGCCGACGGCTTGCAGGTGCTCGCGTTCGGACAGGTCAGCGTCTATGAGAAACGAGGACAATACCAACTCATCGCGACGCAGTTGATGCCCAAGGGACTCGGCGCGCTCCAACTGGCATTCGAGCAGCTCAAGCAGAAACTCGCGAAGGAAGGTCTCTTCGACGCAGAACGGAAGAAACCGATTCCGGTCCTGCCGCAACGAATCGGCTTGGTCACGTCGCCGAGCGGCGCGGCCATCCGCGATTTTCTCAACATCATTGGAAGACGATTCCCGAACCTGCACATCATCATCGCACCCGTGCGCGTGCAGGGCGACGGCGCGGCGAAGGAAATCGCCGCAGCCGTGGACTTGTTCAACGAGCTTGCGGTGGTGGACGTGATCGTCGTCACGCGCGGCGGCGGTTCGCTGGAGGATTTGTGGGCGTTCAACGAGGAAGTCGTGGCGCGCGCGCTGGCCCGGTCGCGGTTGCCGACGATCTCGGCGGTCGGACACGAGATTGATTTCACCATCGCTGACTTCGTCGCCGACCTCCGCGCGCCCACGCCGAGCGCAGCGGCAGAACTCGTCGTGCAGGCGAAGGACGAATGGCTCGCGTCGCTGGCACAGCGCCAGAAACGGCTCGACCAAGACCTGCGCTACCGGCTCACCGAGGCGCGACGCCGGCTGGCCGCGTGCGTGCTGCGGCATCCCGCAGAAATGGTTCGCCAGTACCAGCAACAAGTGGACGACCTCGCGCACCGGCTGCGTCGCGCGACCGCCACGACGTTCCAACAACGCCGCGCGCGCCTCGCCCATGAGCAGACGCGGCTGGAGTTGCTCAGTCCGAACGCGACGTTGGAACGCGGCTACAGCATTACACGGCTGACGGATGGACGAATCGTTAGAAATGTAAAAACCGTTAGAAGAGGCGACGCGGTCCGCACGCTCGTCGTGGGCGGCGAGTTCGAGTCGCGCGTGATTTCGTGAGATTATGCAACCCGCCGACGATCGGTACATTCTCGAAGTGTTGATGGAGTACGCGCCCGACCGGATTTACTTCAAGGATGCGCAGAGCCGCTTCGTGCGCATCAACCGCGCGCAGGCTGCGTGGCTCGGCGCGCCCACGCCCGCCGCAGCCGTCGGCAAAACCGACTATGATTTCTTCAGCGAGGAACACGCCCGACAAGCCTTCGACGACGAACAGGAAATCATGCGCACCGGTGTTCCCATCATCAACAAGGAGGAAAAGGAAACCTGGCCAGATGGACGTGTCACGTGGGTCTCCAGCATGAAAATGCCGTTGCGCGACGCCGAAGGCCGGGTCATCGGTACGTTCGGCATCTCGCGCGACATCACCGAACGTCGGGTCGCCGAGGAACAGTTTCGCGAGGCCCTGCGCCAGACCCAACAGACCGAAATCCGTTTCCAACAACTGCTGGAGTCAGCCCCCGACGGCATCTTGATCGTGGACGACCGGGGCCGGATCCAAATGGCCAACCGCCAGATGGAAACCTTGTTCGGCTACCGGCAGGACGAGTTGCTGAACCAGTCCGTCGAGATGCTCGTGCCAGAACGATTGCGGCCCGCGCATGCGCAACACCGCTCCGACTACAACGCCGCGCCGCATACCCGACCAATGGGGACCGGTTTGGATTTACGAGGACGCCGAAAGGATGGCAGCGAGTTCCCCATTGAGATCAGCCTCAGCCCGTTGTCGCTACAGGATCGTCCGATGACCGTGGCGATTGTTCGTGATGTCACCGAGCGCAAGCGCGCCGAGGAGATCCTGCGCACCCAAGCCGCTGAACTGGCCCGTTCCAACGCCGACCTCGAACAATACGCCATGGTCGCCTCGCACGACCTGCAAGAACCTCTGCGCATGGTGGCCATCTACTGCGAACGGATCCGCCAAGCCTACCAAGGCAAGCTCGACCCGCAAGCCGACACCTATATCGGCTATGCCGTCGAAGGCGCGCGCCGAATGCAACGCCTCATCAATGCCGTCCTCGAACACGCCGAGATCGGCGCCCACCTCCGCCCGCGCACCTCCGTCAACTGCGATGTCGCGTTACAGCGCGCTCTCATCGCGCTTCACGACGCCATCATCGCCAGCGGCGCCGAGATCAACGCCGACCCGTTGCCCACCGTGACCGGCGACCTCACGGAACTGGTGACGATCTTCCACCACCTGCTCGACAACGCCATCAAGTTTCACGGCGAGCAACCTCCACGCATTCGTCTCAGTGCCGAGATGCGCGACGGCCAATGGGAATTCCGTGTCTGCGACAACGGGATTGGGTTCGACCCGAAATACGCCAACCGCATCTTCATCATGTTCCAGCGGCTCCACGCGCGCCACCGCTATCCCGGCGACGGCATCGGCTTGGCGCTCTGCAAGAAAATCGTCGAGCACCACGGCGGAAAGATCTGGGGCGAGTCCGTCCCCGGCCAAGGTTCCACCTTCCACTTCACCCTGCCGACGGCAGATCAACAGCCGTAATACGCTGCGTTCCAGCGAAGCTCTTGTTTGATCTTCGTCACATCGGCATCAGCGCCGATGACGACACATTCGATCCCGGCCATCTCGGCAAACATCTGAAGATGTTGCGCCGTGATGGCCCGCGAGAACCCGGTGTGGTGCGCGCCGCCCGCGTAAATCCACGACGCAGCGGCCACCTTCAAATTCGGACGCGGCACCCAGACGGCCCGCGCCACCGGCAACTTCGGCAGATCGGCCTCCGGTTCGACAACATCCACTTCATTCACAATCAGTCGGAACCGGTTGCCAAGATCAATCAACGACGCGTTCAGCGCAGGACCGGCGGGGACGTTGAAGACGAGTCGCGCGGGATCGGACTTGCCACCGATGCCGAGCGGATGAACTTCCAGCGACGGCTGACCATCGGCAATCGTTGGACAGATTTCGAGCATGTGCGCCCCCAGCACTCTTGAGCCGCCGGGGACGAGATGATAGGTGTAATCCTCCATGAACGACGCGCCGCCCATCACTTTCATCGCGCGCACCAGCGCCGCGGTCTTCCAGTCACCTTCCGCGCCGAAGCCGTAGCCGTCGGCCATCAACCGTTGCACGGCGAGACCGGGAAGCTGGTCAAGGCCGTGCAAATCCTCGAACGTCGTCGTAAACGCCTTGAAGCCACCGGCCGTCAAGAAGTCCCGCATCCCCAGTTCGATCTTCGCCGCGCTGTGCAGTGACCCGGCACCGACGCGGTATTCACCTTGGTATTTCTTCACGAGGTTCTCGACGCGGGCTTTGGTGACAGCGTTGACCGCGTTGACGAGGTCACCGACGCCATAGCCGTTGACCGAATAGCCGAAACGGATCTGCGCCTCGACCTTGTCGCCTTCGGTCACGGCGACTTCGCGCATGTTGTCGCCAAAGCGGGCGACCTTCGCGCCTTGAGCATCCGCCCATGCAGCAGCGGCGCGCGACCAAATACTGAGTTCCTCCTGCACATCAGCGTCCTGCCAGTGGCCGACGACGACGGCGCGGTTCTTCCGCAGCCGCGTGCAGATAAAGCCGAACTCGCGGTCGCCGTGTGCGGCTTGGTTCAGGTTCATGAAATCCATGTCAATCGTGG
>Ga0233425_10005527_pt1 | contig 19857 bp, 22 predicted proteins | sample Watercolumn_Towu_2_FD_181712 | JGI IMG/M metagenome (GOLD analysis project Ga0233425, IMG submission 181712) | Freshwater microbial communities from Lake Towuti, South Sulawesi, Indonesia - Watercolumn_Towuti2014_140_MG | ecosystem: Environmental > Aquatic > Freshwater > Lake | place... | reverse complement strand
CCTTCCGCGCGCGCCCGGTCGGCGGCGTAGCGTTCCTGGTCCTGCAGGGCGCGGATGACGTCGACCATGTTCTGCGGGTCGTAGCTGTTGCGCGCCAGGTACTCGGCGCCGAGGCTGTCGGCCTGCAATTCCTGGTCGCGGCTGTAGGAGGCGATGTAGCCGGCGGCCAGCCCCTGCGAGGCGCTGCTGGCGAGGTCGGTGGCGCCGCGCGCGCCGCGGCTCTCGAGCACGGCGCCGAGGATCGTCGCCGCGATCACGCCGATGCCGGCCGCCTGCGCCCGCGTGGCGCGCTGGGCGCTGTGGCGCGCCGTGACGTGGCCGATCTCGTGGCCGATCACACCGGCGAGGTCGGCCTCGCTGTCGAGGTAGGCGAGGATGCCGCGCGTGACGTAGACGTAGCCGCCGGGCAGGGCGAAGGCGTTGATCTCGTGCGTGTCGAGCACGGTGAAATGCCAGTCGAGGCCCTGGCGGTGCGACTGGCGCGCCAGGCGCTGGCCGAGCTCGTTCACATAGGCCTGCAGGGCGGGGTTGTCGTAGGCCTGGTATTCCTGCATCACCTCCCGGTGCGCCTCGCGGCCGGCGGCGATCTCGTCCTTCTCGCTCATCACCGTCAGTTCGCGCTGGCCGGTGACGGGGTTGGTCACCGTGGCGCAGCCGGCGAGGAGGGTGAGGCCGAGGATCAGCGCAATCAAGGGGTGCTTCATGGTGTGGTCTCCGGGTTTCCGCCAGGGGTATAACGCGCAGCCGCCGTATCGTGCGGACTGACTTTTGCCGGCAATGCTTGGGCGTGTTCTCAATCATTCTATCGGATGCGTTGTGGCCAGAAGCGTCGACTGCTAGGCGCGCGACGCGGTCAATGGCCATTCCCTTGACAAGGAGCGCAACGACGCAGCCGGCGCTTCTGGCCGCAACCCGGAGGGAACGGGGCTTTCCGAGCGCATGGCCGCGTTGCGGCGGCTCGCCGTAGAATAACTACTGTCTTCGCCGCCGCGCCTTGCCCTGCACCCGGAAAGACCCGTTCGCACCGACAGAATGATTGAGAACACGCCCTGGCATTGCCGCCTCATGCAGATCGATGCCCTCCGACATGACCTGCGCGCGCTGGGCGCCAAGCCCGGCCACGAGGCCCTCGTCCTGAAGAACTGGACGCGGGCGCTGCCGCTCGGCGCCGGCCGCAGCCGCGCCGAGGATTTCCTCCCGCTCGCCCTGCGCGCGGGTCTGCCGGAATTCGCCGCCGGACTCGCTGCGCTGGCCCGCCTGCACGGCCGCCATCCGGGCGCCGACGGCTCGGCGCGCCTGCTGCTGCGGCTGGCCGACGGCGAGGCGGTGGAGAGCGTGCTGCTGCCCAAGGGCGGGCTGTGCGTGTCGACGCAGGTCGGCTGCGCCGTGGGCTGCACCTTCTGCATGACCGGCCGCGACGGCCTGCGCCGGCAACTGGGCAGCGCCGAGATCGTCGCCCAGGTGGCGCTGGCGCGCAGCCTGCAGCCGGTGAAGAAGGTGGTCTTCATGGGCATGGGCGAGCCGGCGCACAACCTCGACAGCGTGCTCGAAGCCATCGCGCTGCTCGGCACCCTGGGCGACATCGGCCACAAGAACCTGGTTTTCTCCACCGTCGGCGACCGCCGCGTTTTCGAACGCCTGCCGCGGGGCGAGGTGCAGCCGGCGCTGGCCCTCTCGCTGCACACGACGAAGGCCGAGTTGCGCGCGCAACTCCTGCCGCGCGCGCCGCGCCTCGAGCCGGCCGAGCTGGTCGAACTGGGCGAGGCCTATGCGCGCGCCACCGGCTACCCGATCCAGTACCAGTGGACCCTGCTCGCGGGCGTGAACGACGGCGACGACGAGGTCGAGGGCATCGCGCGCCTGCTTGCCGGCAAGTACGCGGTGATGAACCTGATTCCCTACAATGCGGTGGACGGGCTCGGCTACGCACGGCCGTCGCGCGAGCGCGCCGAGGCGATGTCGCTCGCCCTCCACAAGCGCGGCATCCTGACCAAGCTGCGCCAGTCCGCCGGACAGGATGTCGACGCCGGCTGCGGGCAACTCCGAGCAAGAACGAGCCTTCCCCCCAGCCCCCGCCCCACGGCTGGCTTTGCACAGCCAGCCGGCTCGAACGGCGCAGAGCAGTGCTCTGCGAATTCCCGTTCTCGCCCCGAGGAAGGGGGTGACGGCGGTTCGCCGCTGCGCGGCTCCATGTCGTTGGCTGCGCCGGCCTTGGGGCGGCCCGGCGGCCGTCGCTCGGCGTAGTTACCTGGGCCGGCGCGCGCGCGCCGTCTCGAGATGGGCGCACAGCGCCTCGATGCCCTCGGCGAGGCGCGGCGTGTGGCGCTGCAGGTGGTCGGGCGGCACGAAGAAGAGATTGCCGCGCGCCACCGCCGTCATCGAGGGCCAGCGCCGCCACTCGTCCAGCCATTCGGGGCGCGCCGCATCCATGCCGCTGGCGACGATGGCCTCCGGGTCGGCCGACAGCACCGCCTCCACTGTCACCGCTGCCGCCAGGGGCTTCAGCGCGGCGAAGACGTTCTCGCCGCCGCACAGGCGCAGCGCATCGGTGATGGCCTGCTGTCCGCCGACGGTCATCAGCGGCTGGTTCCACACCTCGTAGAAGACCCGCACGCGCGGCCGCTCGCCGTGGCGCGCGCGCAGCGCGGCGACTCTGGCCGAGAAGCGCGCTGCCACCTCGCGCGCCGCGTCCCGCGTGCCGGCCAGTTCGCCCAGGCGCTCCAGGTTTGCCGCCACGTCCTCGATGCGGTTGGGCTGGGTGAAATACACCGGCAGGCCGAGGGCGGCGAGCTTCGCCACCTGCGTCGGGCTGTTGCCGCTCTTCCAGGCGATCACGAGGTCGGGCCGGAGCGCTGCCACCGCCTCGAGGTCCACGCGCTCGTAGCTGCCGACGCGCGCAATGGCGGAAGCCGCTTTCGGGTAATTGCTGTAATCCACCGTGCCGACGACGCGCTCGCCGGCGCCGATGGCGAACAGGTTCTCGGTGACGTCGGGCGAAAGGCTGACGATGCGCTGTGCCGGCCGCGCCAGGCGCAGCGTGCGTCCTTCGTCGTCGCGCACGACGATGTCGGCCAGGGCCGGGGCAGCGGCGAGCAGGGCAATCAGGCAAAATACGCGCATAGAGCGGGATTTTACGATGAAGGAGTTGATAATCGGCGGCGCGCGCTCGGGCAAGAGCGCCTATGCGCAGCGGCGCGCGGCCGAATCCGGCCTGGTGGTGACGGTGATCGTCACCGGCACGGCGGGCGACGCCGAGATGGCCGCGCGCATCGCCCATCACCGCGCGGCGCGGCCGGCCGGCTGGCGCACGGTCGAGGCGCCGCGCGCGCTGGCCGCCGCCCTGCGCGCGGAGGCCGCGCCCGGGCGCTGCGTCGTCGTCGACTGCCTCACCCTGTGGCTGCTGAACGTCATCGACGGCGACTTCGAGGCCGAGCGGCGCGCCCTGCTCGACGCCCTCCCGGATCTGCCGGGCGAGGTGCTGTTCGTCGCCAACGAGATCGGCCTCGGCATCGTGCCGCTCGGCGAGGAGACGCGCCGTTTCCGCGACGAGGCGGGGCGACTCAACCAGGACCTTGCCGCCGCCTGCGAGCGCGCGACCCTCGTCGCCGCCGGCCTGCCGCTGGCGCTGAAGGCGCCCTGACATTCACGAAAGGATCACCATGCAATTCGACATCGCCGCCCCCGACGACACCCTGCGCCCCGCCCTGCAGGCGAAGATCGACGGCAAGACCAAGCCGCTCGGCGCGCTCGGCCGCCTGGAGGCGCTCGCCCTGCAGCTCGGCCTGGTGCAGCAGACGCTGACGCCCGAGTTGCGCGCGCCGCACATCCTCGTCTGCGCCGGCGACCACGGCGCGGCGAAGAGCGGCATTTCCGCCTATCCGCAGGACGTCACCTGGCAGATGGTGGAGAATTTCCTCGCCGGCGGCGCCGCCATCAACGTCTTCGCCCGCGCCAACGGGCTCTCGCTGGTGGTGGCCGACGCCGGCGTCGCGCACGAGTTCGGCCCGCGCGAAAACCTGGTCGACGCAAAAGTCAGCCCCTGCGGCACGGCGAGCTGGCTCGAGGGGCCGGCCATGAGTGCTGAACAATGCGAGACGGCCATGGCGCGCGGCGCCGAAATCGTCGCGGACCTCCACGCGGGCGGCTGCAACGTGATCGGCTTCGGCGAGATGGGCATCGGCAACACCGCCTCGGCCTCGCTCATCACCCACTTCCTCGCCGGCATCCCGCTGGCGGATTGCGTCGGCCGCGGCACCGGGCTGGACGATGCCGGCGTGGCGCGCAAGCTGGTCTTGCTGCAGCAGGCCGCCGGGCTGTATCGCAGCGACTGTACCCCGCTGTCCGTGCTGGCTCATTTCGGAGGGTTTGAAATTGCCATGCTGGCCGGCGGCATGCTGGCCGCGGCCGAGCGGAAGATGTTGCTGCTCATAGACGGATTCATCGTCACTGCCGCCCTGCTGGTGGCGGCGACCCTGCATCCGGCGACGCTGCAGTACTGCGTCTTCTCGCACCGCTCGCAGGAGCGCGGCCACCGCCTGCAGCTCGAGCACCTCGGCGCGCGGCCGCTGCTCGACATGGACCTGCGCCTGGGCGAAGGCACCGGCGCGGCGCTGGCCTGGCCGCTGCTGCGCGCCGCCTGCGCCTTCCTGAACGAGATGGCGAGCTTCGAATCGGCTGGCGTGAGCGAACAAATTACCCCCTCTCCCCCGGAACCGGGGGAGAGGGCAGGGGTGAGGGGGTAGTTGGCACATGCTGCGACGCGAAGCTGAATATTTCTTCGGCGCCGTGCGCTTCTTCACGCGCCTGCCGGTGCCGGCCTGGGTCGGCCACTCGCAGGAGGCACTCGACCGCGCGGCGCGCTATTTCCCGCTGGTCGGCATCCTCGTCGGCGTGCTGGGGGGACTGACTTTTCTGCTGGCGGCCACCATTCTGCCGGTGTCGATTGCGCTGATCTTCAGCATGGCGGCGACCCTGCTCGTCACCGGTGCCTTCCACGAGGACGGCCTGGCCGACACGGTCGACGGCTTCGGCGGCGGCTGGAGCCGGGAACAAATACTGGCGATCATGAAGGACTCGCGCATTGGCAGCTACGGCGCCCTCGCCGTGGCGCTGATGCTGCTGGCGAAGTTCAACGCTCTCTACGAGCTGCCCGACGAATGGATCGCGCCGGCCCTCGTCGCCGCCCATGCCGCCTCGCGCTTTTTTTCCACGCTGCTCATCCATGCACTCGACTACGTGCGTGACGACGACACCGCCCGCGCCAAGCCGCTCGCCGTGCGCATGGGCGCCGGCAGCCTGGCCGTGGCCGCGTTGTTCGGCCTGGCGCCCCTGGCCCTGCTGCCGTGGCAGGCCGCGCTCGCCGGCCTGCTCGCGGCGGCGCTGACGACTTTCCTTGCCGCGCGTTATTTCTTTAGGCGCATCGGCGGCTACACGGGCGACTGCCTCGGCGCGACGCAGCAGGGCGCCGAGCTGGCGATCTATATCGGAATACTCGCGGCCGCATGGAACTTTTCCTGATCCGCCATCCCGAGCCGGACGTGCCCGAGGGCACCTGCTACGGCCGCAGCGACATCGGCCTCGCCGGGGACGCCGGCACGGAGGCGGCGCGCCTGCGCGGCATGTTGCCGGCCGGCATCCCGGTCTACACCAGTCCGCTGTATCGCTGCCGCAGCGTGGCCGAGCATCTTGCACCGGTGCCGGCCGTCGATGACCGTCTGGTCGAGATGCACTTCGGCGAGTGGGAGATGCGGCGCTGGGACGAGATCGAGAAAGCCGCCTTCGACGCCTGGGTCGCCGACATCCTCAATTTCGCGCCGCCCGGCGGCGAATCGGCGGCGGCGATGCTCTCGCGCACCCTCGACTTCATGGAGGCGCTGCGCGCCGGTGACGCCCCGGCCGCCGCGGTCGTCACCCACGGCGGCGTGCTGCGCGTGCTCTTCGCCCACTGGCTGGAAGTGCCGCCACGGCGCTGGCCGCGCCTGACCTTCGAATTCGGCGCCGTCAGCAAGGTGATCCTGGGACGCAAGGATTTGCGGGTGGAATACCTGAATCGCAAGTAAAATAGCGACCCATGAAGGTCATCCCCACCGAAATCCACGACGCGCTGATCCTCGAGCCGAAGGTGTTCGGCGACGCGCGCGGCTTCTTCCTCGAGAGCTACAACAAGCGCGCGCTGGCCGAAGCCGCCGGCATTCGCGCCGAATTCGTGCAGGATAACCATTCGCGCTCGGCGCGCGGCGTGCTGCGCGGCCTGCACTACCAATTGCAGCAGCCGCAGGGCAAGCTGGTGCGCGTGTCGAGCGGCAGGGTGTTCGACGTCGCCGTCGACATCCGCCGCAGTTCGCCCACCTTCGGCAAGGTGGCCTGCTTCGAGCTGTCGGACGCCAACCAGCGCATGTTCTGGCTGCCGCCGGGCCTGGCCCACGGCTTCCTCGTCCTCTCCGACTCGGCGGATTTCCTCTACAAGACCACCGACTACTACGCGCCGGAGCACGAGCGCTGCATCCTCTGGAACGATGCCGAGCTGGCGATTCCCTGGCCGCTGGAAGGTGCGCCGACGCTCTCCGCCAAGGACGCCCAGGGTCTGCCCTTCGCCGTCGCGGAATTGTTTCCATGAACATTTTGCTCACCGGCAAAAACGGCCAGGTCGGCTGGGAGCTGCGGCGCACGCTGCTGCCGATCGGCCGCGTCGTCGCCGTCGACCATGCCGAACTCGACCTCGCCGATGCCGCCGCGGTGCGCCGCACGCTGGATGAAGTGCGGCCCGACATCATCGTCAATGCCGCCGCCTACACCGCCGTCGACAAGGCGGAGAGCGAGCCCGAGCGCGCCCATGCCGTGAATGCCGCCGCACCGTTGATGCTGGCGCAGTGGGCGGCCGGGAACGGCGCGCTGATGATCCACTTTTCCACCGACTACGTCTTCGACGGCGCCAAGGCCGCGCCCTATGTCGAGAGCGACCCGACGAATCCGCTCGGCGCCTACGGCCGCAGCAAGCGGGCGGGCGAGGAGGCCATCCAGGCCTCGGGCGCCGACCACCTCATCTTCCGCACCAGCTGGGTGTACTGCGCGCGCGGCGCCAACTTCCTGCGCACCATCCTGCGCCTGGCCGCCGAACGCGAGGAGTTGCGCGTGGTGAATGACCAGATCGGCGCCCCGACCTGGGCGCGCCTTCTCGCCGAAGCGACCGCGCTGGCGCTGCGCCAGGCGCTGGCCGAGCGTCGCCATGGCCGCTTCAAGAGCGGCCTGTTCCATCTCGCCTGCGCCGGCGAGACGAGCTGGCACGGCTTCGCCAGTGCCATCGTTGCCGGTCGCGGCGGCCTGCGCGTGCAGCGTGTGACGCCGATCACGACGGCCGAGTATCCGCTGCCGGCGCCACGCCCGGCCAATTCGCGCCTGGATACCGGCGCCTTCCGCGCCCGCTTCGGCCTCGCCCTGCCAGACTGGCGCGACTGCCTGCAACTCTGCCTCGAGGAAATCCCGCAATGATCCTGGTCACCGGCGGCGCCGGCTTCATCGGCTCCAACTTCGTCATCGACTGGCTGCGCGAGACCGGCGAGCCGGTCATCAACCTCGACAAGCTCACCTACGCCGGCAACCCGGAGAACTTGGCCGGCCTGCACAATGATGCGCGCCACGACTTCGTGCAGGGCGATATCAACGACGCCGATCTGCTCGCCGACCTGCTGAAGCGCCACGCCCCGCGCGCCATCGTGCACTTCGCCGCCGAGAGCCACGTCGACCGCTCGATCCACGGCCCGGCCGAGTTCATCCAGACCAACATCAACGGCACCTTCACCCTGCTCGAGGCGGCGCGCGCCCACTGGTCAGCGCTCGAAGGTACGGCGAAGGCCGCCTTCCGCTTCCTGCACGTGTCCACCGACGAGGTGTACGGCTCGCTCGGCGCCGAGGACCCGGCCTTCGCCGAGACGCATCCCTACCAGCCGAACAGCCCCTACTCGGCCTCGAAGGCGGCCTCCGACCATCTCGTGCGCGCCTACCACCACACCTACGGCCTGCCGACGCTGACCACCCACTGCTCGAACAACTACGGCCCCTACCAGTTTCCCGAGAAGCTGATCCCGCTCATCATCCACAATGCCACGGCCGGCAAGCCGCTGCCCATCTACGGCGACGGCCTCAACGTGCGCGACTGGCTCTACGTCGGCGACCACTGCGCGGCCATCCGCGCCGTGCTGGCGAAGGGCCGCCCTGGCGAGACCTACAATATCGGCGGACGCGCCGAGATGACCAACCTCGCCGTGGTGAAGACGCTGTGCGGCCTGCTCGACAAGCTGCATCCCGGCTCGCCGGTGGTGCCGCACGAGAAGCTCGTCACCTACGTCAAGGACCGCCCCGGCCACGACCGCCGCTACGCCATGAACGCCGACAAGCTCGAGCGCGAACTCGGCTGGCGGCCGGCGGAGAGCTTCGAGAGCGGCATCGGGAAGACGGTGCGCTGGTACCTCGACAACACGGTCTGGACCGGCCGGGTCACCAGCGGCGCCTATCGCGACTGGGTCGCGCAACATTACTCGGATTGAAACCATGAGTGCGAACAGGAAGGGCATCATCCTCGCCGGCGGCTCGGGCACCCGGCTCTATCCGGTGACGCTGGCGGTGTCGAAGCAGATGCTGCCCATCTACGACAAGCCGATGATCTACTATCCGCTGTCGACCCTGATGCTCTCCGGCATCCGCGACATCCTCGTCATCTCGACGCCGCAGGACCTGCCGCGCTTCGAGCAGCTGCTCGGCGACGGCAAAAGCTGGGGCCTGTCGCTCTCCTACGCCGTGCAGCCGAAGCCGGAGGGCCTCGCCCAGGCCTTCCTCATCGGCCGCGACTTCATCAATGGTGCGCCCAGCGCACTGGTGCTCGGCGACAACATCTTCCACGGCCACGACCTACAGGGCGACCTGCAGGCCGCCGCGGCGCGCGCCCACGGCGCATCCGTCTTCGCCTATCCGGTGCACGACCCGCATCGCTACGGCGTGGTCGAGTTCGGCCCGGACGGCCGCGCCGTCAGCATCGAGGAGAAGCCGCACAAGCCGCGCTCACGCTATGCCGTAACCGGCCTCTACTTCTACGATGAAAAGGTCTGCGACATCGCCGCGAGCCTGAAGCCCTCGCCGCGCGGCGAGCTGGAGATCACCGACGTCAACCGCCGCTACCTTGAGCGGGGCGAGCTCAACGTCGTCATGATGGGCCGCGGCCACGCCTGGCTCGACACCGGCACCCACGAATCGCTCATCGAGGCCTCGCACTTCGTGCAGACCATCGAGAAGCGCCAGGGCCTGAAGATCGCCGCCCCCGAGGAGATCGCCTGGCGCATGGGCTACATCGACGCCGCCCAGCTGCGCCGGCTGGCCGAGCCGCTGCACAACAGCGGCTACGGCAAGTACCTGCTCAGCGTGCTCGAGGAGGGCTGAGCCGGGTCCCGATGGTCACGGCGACCTTCCGCTTCTACGAGGAGCTGAACGACTTCCTCGCGCCCGAGCGGCGCAAGCGGGAATTCACCGCGCCCTGCGCCCGCGCCGCCACCGTCAAGCACATGATCGAGGCGCTCGGCGTCCCCCACACCGAGGTCGAAATCATCCTGGTGAACGGCGAATCGGTCGGCTTCGACCGCCTCGTCGCCGACGGCGACCGCGTCAGCGTCTACCCGAAGTTCGAGGCCCTCGACGTCACGCCGCTGCTGCGCCTGCGCGAGCGGCCGCTGCGCGAAACGCGCTTCGTCGCCGACGCGCACCTCGGCGGGCTGGCGCACCTGCTGCGCATGGCCGGATTCGACACCCTCTACCGCAACGACTTCGACGACCGCGAGATCGTCGATCTTTCCGTCGCCGAAGGCCGCATCGTGCTGACGCGCGACCGCGAGCTGCTCAAGCTGCGCGAGCTCACCCACGGCTGCTACGTGCACGCCCTCAAGCCCTCGCAGCAGTTCAAGGAGATCCTCGTCCGCCTCGACCTCGTCGGCAGCCTGCATCCCTTCACGCTCTGCCTGGAATGCAACCGGCCGCTGCGCGACATCGACAAGGCGCAGGTGCTCGACCTATTGCCGCCCATGGTGCGCGAACGCTACGAGCGCTTCACCACCTGCGACGCCTGCGGCCGTGTGTATTGGGAAGGCTCGCACTGGCAGCGCATGCGGGAGCTGGTCGACGCGGCGCAATCGCCGTATTGCGGGGACTGACTTTCCGGCGCTCAGTGCGCCTCGTCCCAGTTCGCGCCGACGCCCACTTCGGCGACCAGCGGCACGGAGAGCTGCGCCACGCCGGCCATCAGCTGCGGCAGCTCGCGGCGCACGGCTTCCAGTTCGCCCTCCGGCACTTCCAGCACCAGTTCGTCGTGCACCTGCAAGACGAGCAGCGAGCGCAGGCGCGCTTCATCCAGCCAGCGCTGCACGGCGATCATGGCCAGCTTGATGATGTCGGCGGCGGTGCCCTGCATCGGCGCGTTGATGGCGGCGCGCTCGGCGGCCTGGCGCTTGGCCTGCGCGGCTGACTTTATCTCCGGCAGCCACAGCCGGCGGCCGAACACCGTCTCGACGTAGCCCTTGTCGCGCGCCTGCAGCCGCGTCGATTCCATGTAGTTGGCCACGCCGGGATAGCGCGCGAAGTAGCGGTCGATGTAGGACTGCGCCGCGCCGCGTTCGAGGCCGAGCTGGCGCGCGAGGCCGAAGGCCGACATGCCGTAGATGAGGCCGAAGTTGATCACCTTGGCGTAGCGGCGCTGCTCGCTCGTCACCTCCGCCGGCGCCGCGCCGAACACCTCGGCGGCGGTGGCGCGGTGGATGTCCTCGCCGGCGGCGAAGGCGTCGAGCAGCCCCTTGTCGCCTGAGAGGTGGGCCATGATGCGCAGCTCGATCTGCGAATAGTCGGCGGAGACAATCTTCGATCCCGGCGGCGCGACGAAGGCCTGGCGGATGCGGCGGCCTTCTTCCGTGCGGATGGGGATGTTCTGCAGGTTCGGGTCGGAGCTGGCGAGCCGGCCGGTCACCGCGACGGACTGTGCGAAGTTGGTGTGCACGCGGCCGGTGGCCGGGTCGACCGAGCGCGGCAGCTTGTCGGCGTAGGTGCTCTTGAGTTTCGCCAGGCCGCGGTAGTCGAGGATCAGCTTCGGCAGCGGGTAGTCGAGCGCCAGTTGCTCGAGCACCTCCTCGTCGGTGGAGGGTGCGCCGGAGGGCGTTTTTTTGAGCACCGGCAGCTTCTCGCGCTCGAAGAGGATCTCCTGGATCTGCTTGGGCGAGTTCAGGTTGAAGGGCTGCTTTGCCACTTCGTGCGCCTGCCGCTCGATCTCCAGCATGCGCAGGCCGAGCTCCTGTCCCTGTCGTTCCAGCAGCGGGGCATCCACCAGCACGCCGTTGCGTTCCATGCGGAAGAGGATCTGCATCACCGGCATCTCGATGTCGCGGTAGAGCGCTTCCAGCTTCGGTTCCTCGGCGAGGCGCGGATGCAGCGCTTCGTGCAGGCGCAGCGTGACGTCGGCGTCCTCGGCGGAATATTCCGTGGCGCGCGCGATGTCGACCTGCTCGAAGCCGATGCGCGCGGCGCCCTTGCCGGTGACCTCGTCGTACTTGATGGTCGTGATGCCGAGGTGGCGCAGCGCCATCGAGTCCATGTCGTGGTTCTTGTCGGATTCGACGACGTAGGATTCGAGCATCGTGTCGTGCGCCACGCCGGCGAGACGGATGCCGTGGTTGGCCAGCACATGCGTGTCGTACTTGAGGTTCTGGCCGACCTTGGCGTGGTGCGGCGATTCGAGCCACGGCTTCAGCTTCGCCAGGGCTTCGTCGAAAGTCAGTTGCTGCAGCACGGCGGCATAGCGGTGCGCCAGCGGCAGGTAGGCGGCCTCGCCGTCCGCGACGGCGAAGGACATCCCGACCAGGCGCGCCTGCATCGGGTCGAGACTGGTGGTCTCGGTGTCGAAGGCGGCGAGCGGGGCGGCGGCGAGCTTCTTGAGCCAGGCGTCGAAGGTTTCCCAGTCGAGGATCGTCACGTAGCCGGTGCGGTGGGCGCCGGTCGGGGCCCTCTCCCCCGGCCCCTCTCCCGCGGGCGGGGGAGGGGAGCCCTCCGCCGCCGGTGCCTGAATTTCCCTGAGCCAGGTCTTGAACTCCAGCCGCGCGAAGAGCTCGGCGAGCTTCGTCTTGTCGGGCGCTTGCGGCGCGAGGTCGGCCACCTTCACCGGCAGCGCGAGGTCGCACACCACGGTGACGAGCTTTTTGCCGAGCGGCAGGAAGTCGAGATGCTTGCGCAGGTTCTCGCCGACCTTGCCGCCGATTTCATTGGCGTGGGCGACGATGGCATCGAGCGAACCGTATTCCTGCAGCCATTTCGCCGCCGTCTTCGGGCCGACCTTGTCCACGCCCGGCACGTTGTCCACGCTGTCGCCGACCAGCGCGAAGTAGTCGACGATCTGCTGCGGCCCGACGCCGAACTTCGCCAAAACCCCGGCTTCGTCGAGCACCTCGTTGCTCATGGTGTTCACCAGACGCACATGCGGGTTCACCAGTTGGGCCAGATCCTTGTCGCCGGTGGACACCACCACCTCGATGCCCTGGCGGCTGGCTTCGCGCGCCAGCGTGCCGATGACGTCGTCGGCTTCCACCCCCTCGATGGCGAGCAGCGGCCAGCCCAGCGCGCGGATGCAGGCGTGCAAGGGCTCGATCTGGCGTGCGAGGTCGTCGGGCATCGGCGGGCGGTGCGCCTTGTAGTCGGGATAGAGGTCGTCGCGGAAGGTCTTGCCCTTGGCGTCGAAGACGCAGGCAACATGGTCCGCCTTGAAGTCGCTATCCAGGCGGCGTAGCATGTTGATGACCCCGTACACCGCACCCGTCGGCTCGCCCGCCTTGTTGCGCAGGTCGGGCATGGCATGGAAGGCGCGATAGAGGTAGGACGAGCCGTCGACCAGCAGCAGCGTGGGCATAGGGAACTCAAGAAACCATGAACGAGAAACTACGCAAGATCGCGCCGCAAACCGACCCTGCCTCGCCGACGGCGCGCGAGTCGTGGCGCATGTTCGGCATTATGGCAGAGTTCGTCGAGGCGACCGAGCGCCTGGCGCCGGTGCGGCCCGCCGTGTCCGTCTTCGGCAGCGCGCGCATCGGCGCCGACCATCCCTGCTTCGCCCAGGCGGAAAAGGTGGCGCGCCTGCTCTCGGATGCCGGCTTCTCCATCATCTGCGGCGGCGGCCCCGGCGTGATGGAGGCGGCGAGCAAGGGCGCCTACCAGGGCAGGAGCCCGAGCGTCGGACTCAACATCCTGCTGCCGCAGGAGCAGCAGAGCAATCCCTACCAGGACATCTCGCTCACCTTCCACCACTTCTTCGCGCGCAAGGTGATGTTCGTCAAGTACGCCGCCGCCTACGTCGTGCTGCCGGGCGGCTTCGGCACGCTCGACGAGCTGATGGAGGCGCTCACCCTGATCCAGACCGGCAAGAGCCGGCGCTTCCCGCTCATCCTCATGAACGGCGCCTACTGGCAGGGGCTGCTCGACTGGTTCCGCGAGCGGCTGGTGTCCGAGGGCATGATCGCCGCCGAAGACCTCGAGCTGATTCAGGTCATCGACGAGCCGGAGCAGGTGGTCGACGCCATCTTCAAGCACTACGAGGGGCGCGGCTTCGAACCGCTGCCGCACGAGCACGAGCTGCTGCTCAACCTCTGATACAATTTGCCCGAGTTTCCCTAGGAAAAACGCCATGCGCCGCCCGCTTCCTGTCCAGCTCTCCGCCCTGTTATCCGCCCTCATCCTCACCTTCGCCCTGCCTGCCGCCGCGCAGCAGCCCCCGGCCGGCCTGCAGCCGGTGCCGGAACCGCCGCCGCCCCCGCCGGGCTACCAGCCCGACCCGGCGCTCGAGCCGCAGGTCACCATCATCCGGCGCGGCGAAGACAGGGTCGAGGAGTTCCGCGTCAACGGCAAGCTCTACATGATCAAGGTGACGCCGCCGCACGGCGTGCCCTATTACCTGGTCGACGACAAGGGCGACGGCCGCATGACGCGGCAGGAGCCGCTCGATTCCGGGCTGCGCGTGCCGATGTGGGTGATCGGCACGTTCTGAACCGTTCTTCCATTCATTCATTTGCCGGGGAGGCGCTATGGCTGAACAGAATCCGTTTCTCGTTCCGGAAGGCGGTTCCGCCCAGGGCGGCGGCAATTTCGAGCCGGAGGGGCGCAGCGTCGAGGCCGGCAGCGGCCTCGAGTGGTTGAAGCAGGGCTGGCAGCTGTTCACGAAGAACCCCGGCATCTGGATCGCCATCGCCGTCATCCTGCTGGTGATCGCCGTGGTGCTCAACTTCATCCCGGTGGTCGGCAGCCTGGCGCTCAACTTCCTCATGCCGGTGTTCGCCGGCGGCATCCTGCTCGGCTGCAGGTCGCTTTCGGCGGACGGCGAATTCGGCATCGACACGCTGTTCGCCGGCTTCAAGCAGAACACCACCAGCCTCATCCTCGTCGGCGTGTTCTATCTCGTCGGCGTCGTCGCCATCACCGTGATCGTTTTCCTCATCGGCGGCGGCGCGGCGATCACCGGCGGCCTGATGGGGCGCGGCCCGGGCGTCGGCATGGCCGTCGGCGGCTTCATCGTCGCCATGCTGGTTTTCCTGGCGCTGATGGTGCCGCTGCTGATGGCCGTCTGGTTCGCCCCGGCGCTGGTGGTGTTCCGCGACGTGGCGCCGCTGGAGGCCATGAAGACCAGCTTCTCCGCCTGCCTGAAGAACATCGTGCCGTTCATCGTGTATGGCGTGATCCTCTTCGTCCTCTCCATCATCGCCCTGATTCCCTTCGGGCTCGGCATGCTGATCATGCTGCCGGTCACGATGGGCTCGGTCTACGCTTCCTATGCGGAGATCTTCGAGTAATCCCGCCGCCGCGCGCCTGCCCGCGCATCGACGCTGAATGCAGGCGCGCCCGCTGCCCGCCGTCCGCGGCTGGAACTGGATCGTCGAGGGCTTTCGCCTGTTCCGCAACAACCCGGCGCTGCTGACCTTCCTCGTCTTCGGCTACTGGCTCACCCTGATCTTCCTCAACCTCATCCCGCTGATCGGCGTGGTCGCCGCGCCCCTCTGCGTGCCGGCGCTCTCCGTCGGCGTCATGAACGGCTGCCGCGCGCTCGAGCGCAACGCGCAGAACGGCTTCGGTCTGCTCTTTTCCGGCTTCCGGAGGAACCGCAACACGCTGTTCCTGCTCGGTGCGCTCTACATGCTCGGCTCCGTCGCCGTGTTCGCGGCGAGCGCACTGGTGGACGACGGCGCCCTGCTGCGCATCATGCTGGCCAACCAGAAGCCGCCGGAGGACCTGCTGCACAGCGACGAATTCCTGCTCTCGCTGCAGTTCGCCCTGCTGCTGATGGTGCCGCTGCTGATGGCCTTCTGGTTCGCGCCCCTGCTCGCCGCCTGGGACGACCTGCCGGCGGGCAAGGCGCTCTTCTTCAGCTTCTTCGCCTGCCTGCGCAACTGGCGCCCCTTCCTCGTCTATGGTCTCGGCGTGGCCGGCATCAGCGTGATCCTGCCCGGCGCGCTGCTCGGCATCGTCGAGGCGTTCTCCCCGGGTCTGCAGCGCATGATGGTGATCGCCCTTTCCATGCCGCTGCTGTTCGTCTTCGTGCCGACGCTGTTCGCCAGCTTCTACGTCAGCTACCGCGACGTCTTCGTCCGTTCGAGCGAGACGGAGAATGCCTGAAGCTGCGCCGATCGGCCTGCTCGGCGGCACTTTCGATCCGGTGCACCACGGCCACCTGCGCCTGGCCGAGGAGGCGCGCGAGGCGCTGGCGCTGCCCGAGGTGCGCTGGATTCCGGCCGGCCAGCCGCCGCACCGGCAACTACCCCGCGCCGATGCCGCGCATCGCCTCGAGATGGTGCGCCTGGCCATCGCCGGCAATCCGCATTTCGTCCTCGACGCGGCCGAGGCGCACGCCACCGGCCCCTGCTACACGGTGCTCACCCTCGAGCGCCTGCGCGCCGCCGGGGGCGGGCGGCCGCTCGTCCTGCTCATGGGCGCCGACGCCTTTCTCGGCCTCGAGACCTGGCATCGCTGGCGCGAGCTGTTCGAGCTGGCGCACATCGGCGTCGCCACGCGGCCGGGCTTCGCGCTCGATCCCGCCGACCTGCCGCCGGCGCTGGCGGCCGCCTGCCGCGAGCGGCTCGCCGACGACCCCGGCGCCCTGCGCGCCACGCCGGCCGGACGCGTCGTGCCGTTCTCGATGACGCCGCTGGCCATTTCCGCCTCGCTGCTGCGCGCGCGCCTGGCGGCGGGGCTGTCCGCACGCTATTTGATCCCCGATGCGGTGGCGGAGTATATTGACCTGCATCGGCTCTACCGGAATTAGAATGGACGTCAGAAAACTGCAGAAACTCGCCGTCTCCGCGCTGGAAGACATCAAGGCGCGCGACATCGAAGTCATCAACACCACCCGGCTGTCCTCCCTCTTCGACCGCATCATCATCGCCAGCGCCGACTCGGCGCGGCAGACCAAGTCGCTCGCGCGCAGCGTGCAGGACAAGGTGCTCGCCGCCGGCGGCCGGATCTACGGCATGGAGGGCGAGGAAACGGGCGACTGGATCGTGGTCGACCTCGGCGACATCGTCGTGCACATCATGCAGCCGGCGGTGCGCAGCTATTACAACCTGGAAGAACTCTGGGCCGCGAAGCCCGCCGCGCGCAAGAAAAGCGCGGCGGCCGGCTGATGAAGCTGTCGGTCATAGCCGTCGGCACGCGCATGCCGTCCTGGGCGGACGAGGCCTTTGCCGAATTCGCCAAACGCATGCCGCGCGAACTGTCGCTGGAGCTGAAGGAGATCAAGGCCGAGCCGCGTGCGGGCGGCAAGCCCGCCGAGGCGATGATTGCGGCCGAGGCCACGCGCATCCGCGCCGCGCTGCCGGCGCGCGGTCGCCTCGTCGCGCTCGACGAGCGCGGCGCCGACCTGACGACACAGCAACTCGCCGCGCGGCTGAAGGCATGGATGGAGGGCGGCGAGGACGTTGCCCTCGTCATCGGCGGCCCGGACGGCCTGGCGGCGGAGATCAAGTCGGCGGCGGCCGAGACGCTGCGCCTGTCCAGCCTGACCCTGCCGCACGCGCTGGCGCGCGTGGTGCTGGCCGAGGCGCTGTATCGCGCCGCCAGCCTGCTGAAGAACCATCCTTACCATCGAGAGTGATGATCTCGCTAGAGCCAAGAATTTATCTGGCTTCCCGCAGTCCGCGCCGGCGCGAGCTGCTGGCGCAGATCGGCGTGCGCTTCGAGCTGCTCATGTTCCGCGGCGTGCCGCGCGAGGATCCCGATGTCGACGAAGCGCCGCTGCCGGGCGAGACGCCGGAAGACTACGTCGTGCGTGTGACGCTGGCCAAGGCGCAGGCCGGTCAGCGGCGCATCCGCGAGCGCCACCTCATTCCGCACCCCGTGCTGGCTGCCGACACGACGGTGGAGATCGACGGCAGCGTCATCGGCAAGCCGGAGCACGAAGCCGACGCCGTCGCCATTCTGCAGCGCCTGTCCGGCCGCACGCACCGCGTGCTGACGGCGGTGGCGCTGTCCGACAACGGCCGCACCGAGCACCTGCTCAGCATCAGCGAGGTGCGTTTCCGCCCGCTCGGGCACGACGAGATCCGGCGCTACGTCGCCAGCGGCGAGCCGCTCGACAAGGCCGGCGCCTACGGCATCCAGGGGCGGGCGGCGGTCTTCGTCGAGGAGATAAGAGGTTCCTATACCGGCATCATGGGTTTACCCCTTTACGAGACGGCCCTTCTTCTGCGACGCTATGGCTACCCCATATAACGAAAGGCATAGCCATGAGCGCACTCGACTGGTTCAAGCGTGTGCTGGGACAGAAGGCGGATGAGCAGGCTCCTCCGCCGCCGGCCGACGCTGCCTCGATGGAGGTGGCCGGTCTCAACTTCATGACGGCGATCGAGGCCCACATCAAGTGGAAGACGCGCCTCGAGAGCTACATCCAGGGCACCAGCCAGGAGGACCTCAAGGTCGAGGTGGTCTGCCGCGACGACCAGTGCCCGCTCGGCAAATGGATCTACGGCACCGGCGGCGAGCGCTTCGGCTCGGTCGACACCTTCGGCGAGATGAAGGGCCAGCACGCCCTTTTCCACCAGTGCGCCGGGCGCGTGCTGGAGACCGCCCAGGCCGGCAGGAAGGACGAGGCGATGCGCCTGCTGCAGTATGGCGACTACGTGCGCGCTTCGGAGCAGGTCAAGCGCCTGCTCGCCAAGCTCTATGTGCGCCTGAACGCCAGCGCCTGATACACTCCTCGCCATGAGCGAGGAGTTTCTCGTCAATTTCACGCCCCAGGAAACGCGCGTCGCCCTCATGCAGGGCGGCATCGTGCAGGAGCTGCACATCGAGCGCACCGCCTCGCGCGGGCTGGTCGGCAACGTCTACCTCGGCCGCGTCGTGCGCGTGCTGCCCGGCATGCAGTCGGCCTTCATCGACATCGGGCTGGAGCGCACAGCCTTCCTCCACGTCGCCGACATCTGGGGCGAACGCCAGAACGGCAACGGCGGCGGCAACGGCGGCGACGGCCCGCGGCCGATCGAGAAGATCCTCTCGGAGGGCCAGAACCTCATCGTCCAGGTGCTGAAGGACCCGATCGGCACCAAGGGCGCGCGCCTGTCCACCCAGATCAGCATCGCCGGCCGCCTGCTCGTCTACCTGCCGCAGGAAAAGCACATCGGCATCTCGCAGCGCATCGAGGGCGAGGCCGAGCGCGAGCAGCTGCGCGGGAAGCTGCAGCAGCTCATGCCGGCCGACGAGGCGGGCGGCTTCATCGTGCGCACCATGGCCGAGAAGGCGAGCGACGAGGAGCTCGCCAACGACATCGCCTACCTGCGCAAGCGCTGGGCCGAGGCGAAGAACGCGGCGGTGAGCGCCCGACCGCCGGCGCTGCTCTACCAGGACCTCACCCTCGGCCAGCGCCTGCTGCGCGACCTGGCGACGCCGGAGACCTCGCGCATCGTCATCGACTCGCGCGAGAACTTCCAGAAGCTGACGGCCTTCGCCCAGGAATACATGCCGCAGCTGATGCCGCTGTTCACCCACTACACCGGCGAGCGGCCGCTGTTCGACCTGCACGGCGTCGAGGACGAGATCCAGAAGGCGCTGGCGCGCCGCGTCGAGCTGAAGTCGGGCGGCTATCTCATCATCGACCAGACCGAGGCGATGACCACCATCGACGTGAACACCGGCGGCTTCGTCGGCTCGCGCAACTTCGACGACACCATCTTCAAGACCAATCTCGAGGCGGCGCAGACCATCGCGCGCCAGCTCAGGCTGCGCAACCTCGGCGGCATCATCATCCTCGACTTCATCGACATGGACAGCCAGGAGCACAAGGACGCCGTGCTGGCCGAGCTGAACAAGGCGCTGGCGCGCGACCATACGCGCATGTCGGTGAACGGCTTTACCGCGCTCGGCCTGGTCGAGATGACGCGGAAGAGGACGCGCGAATCGCTCGCCCACGTGCTGTGCGAGCCCTGCCCGACCTGCGGCGGCCGCGGCGAGGTGAAGACGGCGCGCACCATGTGCTACGAGATCCTGCGCGAGCTGCTGCGCGAGGCGCGCCAGTTCAACGCCCGCGAGTACCGCGTGCTGGCGGCGCCGGCGGTGACCGACCTCTTCCTCGACGAGGAATCCGGCTCGCTCGCCATGCTCTCCGATTTCATCGGCAAGCCGATTTCCCTGCAGGCCGAATCGGGCTACACTCAGGAGCAGTTCGACATCGTTCTGATGTAAGGAGGGGCGCGTGGCCAGCACCGTCAGTGTGCCGCTGTGGCTGTTCCTGATCCTCTGCCTGCTCGCCGCCTGGGCGGCCGCCGTGCTGTTCCTGGCGCCGGGCATGCGCTGGTTCTTCCGCCGCCG
>Ga0233425_10005526_pt1 | contig 19858 bp, 20 predicted proteins | sample Watercolumn_Towu_2_FD_181712 | JGI IMG/M metagenome (GOLD analysis project Ga0233425, IMG submission 181712) | Freshwater microbial communities from Lake Towuti, South Sulawesi, Indonesia - Watercolumn_Towuti2014_140_MG | ecosystem: Environmental > Aquatic > Freshwater > Lake | place... | reverse complement strand
AATTAATAAACAATTAGTATTTATGCGTTTCGGTGGAAGGCGTGTGTATAGCATCATAAAGTCAAAATTCCTTTAATATTCATTTATCAACGAGCGTTATGCGGGGTCGCTCCCTTCGGGAGCATAGCTCCTTCAGATTTATCATAAAGAATTTTGAAGATGCTATGCACATGCCGAAAAAGAACACATGGAAAAGCATATCATACTATCAAAAGGTGAAGCAAAACTGCTGGTTAATCCTGCGGTTTATCCTATTGAAGCTGTTTATTCTGCGTCTTTTGTTTTTCTTGACAGGGCTTATCTGCTTCTTGATAAGGAAGATGAGAATATTGTGGTTATGATTAAGCCGAAAGGTAGTGCAGACCCTGAAAAGCTTGCTTTGGAGTTCTTTAATGAGCTGATTAATTATTCGGATTATATTGCCCGCTCCTCTGCTTCGGCTGATATCAAAAAGCTTCTTCTTTCAAGGGCTCTTTTTGCCGGCGGGGTGTTTGAAGAAAATGAAGAGGTTATTATCCCCTGGGAAGATGATAAAGAAAATAAAGAAGAATGAATATGAAATCAGGCTTTCCCCATTTTTTTATCCTGAGCAGGCAGTGCTGGATGCGCTTTATGATTTCAGGAATTTTTTTTCAGGCAGGTTCAGCAGGGGTGTTCTCCGCGTGGCGCTGAAGCAGGGCGGTGCGCTTGTTATTTATGAATTTCTTAACTATCTTTTTTCTAAGGTGAAAAAATGAATTTTCGCGCCGTTAAGATTGGCAGAAAGTTTCTTTTAACATCTGACAGCGGGTGCTGGGATTTTTTTTCTGGGAAGGAATTTTCCGCTATTATGTCTGGAACGCGCGTTCCAGAGCGGGCTGTTGAAAAGGGATTTGTTCTTTCTGATAAGAACATTAATGCCGAGGTTATTCGGCTTGGAAGAAAGTATTCTTTTCTTTCTTCAGGCCCCTCGCTTCATATTGTCATTCCGACTTTGAGGTGCAATGAGAAGTGCAGTTATTGCCAGGCCGGCGCGCTTCCGCTCAGCGCAAAGAATGCAGACATGTCTGATGAAACTGTTGGTCTTGTTGTTACGCGCATATTTGAGGCGGGTTTTCCTCTAACAATTGAGTTTCAGGGCGGTGAGCCTCTTCTTAGGTTTGACATTGTTAAGAGGGTTGCTGAAAAGGTGAAAGCAGAAAGGAAAGCTGTTAAGTTTTCTCTTGCAACAAATCTTTTGCTTATGAATGATGAGATTGCGCGCTTTCTTGCTGAGAATAATTTCGGCGTATGCACATCTCTTGATGCTCCTGATTCATGCAGGTCGCATCGTGAAAAAACGGTTTTTTGGATTAAAAAGCTGAAAGCGCTTTTCAGTGGAACTGGCGCTTCTGTTTCTGCTCTTTCAACCATTACGAAAAGTTCGCTTCCTTTTTGGAAGGAGCTGATTGATGAATATGTTGCTCTTGGGCTTGAGTTTATTCATCTGCGCCCTGTGAAGCTGATTGGTTTTGCAAAAGAGCCCGTGCCTGCTGATGATTTTATCAATTTTTGGGTTGCATCAATGGATTATATTATCCGCTTGAATGAGGATGGCATGAAGATTGCTGAGCGAGAAGCTGTTATTATGCTTAAGCGCATTCTTTTTAATGATTCTTCATATGCTGATTTAAGAAGCCCGTGCGGTGCCGTTATTGGCCAGATTGTTTATAATTATGACGGCAGGATTTATTCTTGTGATGAGGGCCGGATGGTTAAGAATGGTCTGTTTTGCGTGGGAAGCATAGATTCTTCGCTCAAGTCAGTTGTTTCTTCGCCTGAATCAATGGCGGTTATAAGCGCGTCTATTAATGATTCTTATTGGTGTAATGGCTGTGCTTTCAAGCCTTTCTGCGGGGTCTGTCCTGTCCTTAATTATGCTGAGTTCGGCTCTGTTATTGGCCGGCTGAGTGAGAGTTCCTGGTGCAGGATTAAAAAGGCGCAGTTTGCCTATCTTTTCAGCCGTTTGCAGGAGAAGGATGCGGGAAAGGTTTTGAGGGGGTGGGCAGAAACATTTAAATAGTTCTTTTTTTTATTGCCTCCTGCATGGATAATCTTCCTGCAATCAAGAAGAAGGTGTTTGATTTTCTCTCGAATGAAGATGGTAGGATATCTAAGCAGTCTGCAGTGAAGCTAAGTATTTTTGGTGCAGGCGCTGTTCTGTCATTTGCTGTCTCAGCAATCAGTGCAAAAGCAGATTTTTATGCCTGTAGGCAGAATGCCGGCGACACTCCAGCGCAGAATTACTGCATTGACCATCCTAACAGCGTTATTCACTCAAGCCACAGCAGTTATTGATTGTTTAGAATGTGCAGGCATTATTTACGTTTTTAATTTTTCATAACTTGTTGTTTAGCTCGAATAATTTGCTTAACTTGAATGTCAGCTGGAAGGAACAGCTGGCGGAATAGGACTGGTTTGTCTTTCTTCCTGTTTGCACTGCAGTTTTGTTTCATACCTGTCGGGTGCGCCTGCGTGGGCGTTTGTTGGTTCTGTAAGCGAAATTATTTGTGTGTATACTTCTCTTGCTATGCCGATTTCGCAGTTTAAGCTGAATTTATCAGAGCTCAGGCAAACTTTTGTTGGATAAGTATCTGAATTGCCTGCGTGTGCATTATCTTCTTGTGAAAACCTGATTATTGGGTTATTGCAGCTATCGTCTGTTGTTTTTGTGAGTGTTCCTTCCTGTGCTTTCACGCACACCTTTTTTCCTGTATTTTTCATTACATGCGCATTTGTTGTATCGCTTATTCTGAAGAGCTCTGTCCAGCCTGTCTGGCATGTATCTGTTATTTCGGTTGATAATTGCAGTTTTGCAGGGTTTGGCGGTGCAGGCGGGCAGTCATTATCTTGGTCAAAATATATGTTTTCTCCAGGACAGCAGTCATCCTTAGTTGTGGGTGTCAACGCTGTTATCTGTGTATATTCGCATGTTTTAATTCTAATTAATGTGTCGCTCTCCGCACAGCTTTTTGTGTAGCATTGCTTATCCTCGCAATCATTCTCATCAGTACATTCATCTTCATAAACGCTTTCCTGAGCTCTTGCAGTATTCTCCATCAGCCGTATCTGCCTGCTGAACTTCTCCCATATTTTGTCTGCGTTTCCTTTTATTGTTGAGTGCATTAGCACGCTGTCGAAATCAGCATAGCGGTCGGTATTTGTTTTGCACTCAAAAACATTTCCTTCATATCCTTTTTCGCATATGTTTTTTACAAAATTTCTTTTATCTGCGTCATCAGGAATATTCACCATTCTTGCGGTTATCTCATTTTCTTTCATTAGTGTGTAGAAATAGAATGCGTTGTTTTTTCCGAGGTATATTTTGTCTGCCTGTTTTATTTTTTCTTCTGTTGTACCGACTTCTGTTAAGATTTCTCTTATTTTTCCGAATGGATTTGTTATCATCTCAAATATGCTTGTTGGAATGCTGTTCGGTGTTATTTCTGCATTAATGTTTGTGCTAAGTAAATTATAAACCGTGCTTTCAGCTTCTGCCTCAACTATGAACAATAAGTTCAACGGTGTGTAAAGATATGCTTTTCCAGCAGTATTTTTTCGCCATTTATCAGCTTCTTCTGCTCCGAGTTCAATCCCGAAGTATGTATTTCTTGGACTGGTCTCTTTTAATACAGGCAGTCCTATTATTAGCTTTTGTTTTTCCATTACATTATTAGTTTTTATTTTTCCTGTGTATTCATCATTTATTATCAGCACGCATCCCTCGCCGACATCATCAGGAGCATTGCTTAATGTCATGAATAGTTTCAGATTGTTCTTGATTGAGCTTGGATTTTGTTCTCTTGCCTTCTCTGATACTTCATATGTCTGCGCAATGTTGTTGAACTTGTCGCAGTATACTGTGAAATCTTTTTTTGTTCTCTCGCCGACTCTTATCAGGAAGTTTGCTATTTTTGTTGTTCTTTTGCTCCAGTACGCTCCTGTTTCATCAATTGCGCAGTATTTGTTTCCCTTTCCGGCTATTCCGTCGTCCGAATAATAAGTGTCCGGCTTTACGCAGGCTCGGTTTTCAAGCAGGCAGGTGTTTGGCGGGCATCCGCTGTCTGTTCCCGCGCTCACCCATTTTTTGCCTGTGTTTTCTTTGATTATCTCAAAAGAAGCGGGTGTTAGTGTGAAGCTTGAAGGTGTTTCGCTGTAGCAGACATATTTGTCGTTTCCTTTTGTTATTGTGGTTCCTTCAGTTCTGCAGTTGCATCCTTCAGGATTAGTTACTCCATTTGAATTATCATTGCAGTCATACTTGTCTGCGGTCGGCTCTGTCTGAGATTCTGTCCATTTATCTCCTGGTCCTATGCACTGCCATGTGCTCTGGCTCCAGTATCCATCGTTATCGTTGTCAAGAAGCCATATTTTGCCGTTTTTGACTGTGGAAATTGTGTCATCACAGTCTCCTTCGCCTAAAAGGTTGTATACTGCGTTTTTTCCGGTGGTATCATAATTTATTAACTCTTTTTTCTTCCGGCAGTTTATTCCATATCCGTCATTGTCAGCATCAGTGCAATATCTTGTTTCTGGAGTGTCTCTTGCTTCTGAATCTGCGTTTTTGCATCCGGTGTTGCTGACATAATTATCGCCGGCTTTGCACTCATTTTTGTTATCTGCCGGATTTATTGTCCATTTTTCTCTTTTTTTGCATTCAATAATATCGCTTGGAAAATTGTTTTCGCAGAATCCCGCAATGCCTGCAGGGTTTGTGCATTCTGTCAAACCATTTATCTTGTATGACCAATAGCCGTCGAAGTCATTGTCAAATCCCCAGCTTGCGGTGTCGCATGTGCATTTCAGTGCAATAGTTGTTGTAAAATCAAAGCAGTATCCGGAATAACACCACATATTTATTGTTTTTATTCCTCTTGTTCCTGACGGCAGGTCAACTAAGTATTCTTTTATGAGCGGGGCTGATTGAAGAAGCTGTTCTGTAATGGTGTATGCTATTGTTTGTATTATTGCTCCATTTGCTTTGACAGCTTCAATTCTGATGTTCTTTGTGGTTGTTAAAATCGGGATGATTACTCCGGTTCCGAGCATGTCCTGTGTTATTCCCCAGGCGCTCAGGCTTTTGAATTCCAATTTTATTCTTGCTTTCATTCCTCCGCTGTCAACCAGTGCAGTGTACGGGCCGGGTATTTTTGCCGTGTGCGCAGGATAAACATTTGCATTTATTCGTGTGTCTTTGAATTCATATATGCCTTCATAGCCTGCTTCGTTCGGTACATATTCTCCTTCTATTGGGCAGCATTCGCTTGAAGGGTTTTCTTTTTGTTTATTCTCAACATTCGGCTTGCAGGTTTTGCTGTTTTCATCGCATCTGTAATTTGCGTAATTCTGCATTAGCACTGTTCCGAAGCAGCTTTCTGTTCCTTCAGCCCAGCCGTTATATGAAGTGCAGTCTATTGTTCCGCAGTTATCAGGCGTATTAACTGTTATCCTGTCGCACTTTATGCATCCGCTTCCGCTTGAGCACCACCCGTATTGCTGTGTGCATTCCTTGATGAGCATGTCTCCTGCGCACTTATAACTGCATCCTTCCTCGCATTTTACTATCTGCGTGTTTGGATTGCATCCGTCTCCAAGCCCTTGTGCGCAGATTGAGGTGAGAGCTATTAAAATCACTGCAGGCAGAAGTATTCGTTTCATGCTCTTCTTTTTTTTCTCTTACTATTGTATATAAACTTTGCTATTTTCGTGCAAATCCGGAAAAGCAAAAGATTTATAAACTGTATAATTTAAATTATACTAATTTGAATTATACAACGAAAATCACCACACGGTCGCTGTGGGCTTCAGCCCGACGGTAGTTTACAATTGGTGTAAAATGGAATTTAGGGACAGAAAAAACGAAACTAAAGAGCTGATGGAGCGGCTGAACAGCAAAAAGTTTGAGTTTATAATAATCTATGGAAGAAGAAGGGTTGGAAAAACAGAATTAGTTCTTCATGTCTCAAAACATAAAAAAACAGTGTATTACCTTACCGTCGGAAAAAACAATCTTGAGCGCTTTTATAATGCCTGCTTGGAATTTGATGGCAACATTAAAAACTTAAGAAGCGATTTTGAGGTTTTATTGGATTACTTGAAAGACAAAGCAGAAATAGTTATAATTGATGAATTTCAGAACTTAATCAAGGAGGATAAAAACATATTGAACCTTCTTCAGGCAGTTATAGACACCAAGCTTAAAAATTCCGGGCTTAAGCTCATCCTACTGAGTTCATCTGTTTCAATGATAACTTCCAAAGTGCTGGATTATCAAAGCCCGCTTTACGGAAGAAGAACATCTTCAATGAAGCTCAAGCCGGTTTCTTTTTTTGATTTAAAAGAGTTTTTTCCGGATAAAAAAACAGAGGAGCTCGTTGAGATTTATGGTTTTTCGGGGGGGATTCCATATTATCTTATCAGGATAGATGCGCCGTTTTGGAAATTTTTAGGCAGGGAGATAAAAGAGGGATTTCTTAAGGATGAAATTGATTTTTTGATGAAGTATGAATTCGAGGATTCCAACACCTATAAGCTGGTGCTTGAAGCAATAGCACAGGGTAGCACAAAGCTCGGCGAAATAAAGAATTTCATTAAAGTTTCCAGAACTGATTTAAGCCCTTATCTGCAGAATTTAATCGAGGTTGACTTGATAACCCGCGAGGTTCCGTTGACTGAGAATGTCAAATCCAGAAACGGAAGATATTATTTAAAAGACAATTTTTTGAAGTTTTGGTTTAAATACATTTATCCTAATCTGAGTGGCATTGAATCCGGCGCATTTAATTCTGAATTAATAAAAAATAATTTTTCAGAATATCTTGGCGGTGTCTTTGAGGAGATATCAAAACAGTATCTGATAAAAACCAGGTTTTTTGGATTCATTAGCCTTGGAAAATGGTGGTTTAAAGAAAGGGGGATAGACATTTTGGCGCTGAATGAATCCAGAAAAGAGGCATTGTTCGGCGAGTGCAAGTGGAAAGACAAAGTTAATCCTTTGGAAGTTCTGGGCGCGCTTGAGGAAAAGGCAAAGTTTGTTAGGTGGCATGATGCTGAAAGAAAAGAGGTATTTGCCGTATTCGCAAAGTCATTTTCAAAAAAAGTCTCTGAATTCAATGGAAGAAAGGTTTACTGCATCGGCTTAAAAGAGATTGAGCGGGCGCTCTCTTAATCGGCTTATTTGCATCATTGTTCGGTTCAGAATGAACAATAGTCACTTCAAAAGCGGAGTGCAGAACTCTTTTCGGTAATCTTCGCATATGCTTTCGTCGCTGCTTAATCTCATTATGCAGTTCCATTTTATTTCAAAATCAGGGCTTTCATAGCACAATGAAATGTTTTTGTTTACATTCGCAATGCAGTCCTTTCTGTCTCCTTCAGGCATATCTTCATTGCAGTAAGATGAATCATTATGCACATACGCAAGGCATTCCTGTATCTCGTAAGGCTCTTTTGAGTAATTTATTGCGTAGCAGTCTTCTTCTGTTTCGGCTGTGTCAGTAAGGCAGTCGGGGTATTCAAAAAAGTTCGGTTTTGTTTTAAGTATTTCATCACAGTATTTTCTGTCTTTTGTGATTCCCGCCTTAAACCAAAGCCCGAATTCAGGTATGCTGTCGCACGCATTTAGGTCTCTGCCGGCTATGCACCTGCATTCTGCGATTAACGATGGGTCATTCATGCATGCAGTATATTGTTTTGCTTTTTCTGATTCAGGAGTCCATAAATAAAAAATTAGAATTGCACTTGCTGCTATGGCTATTGCAATAATGATTTTTGAATTCACATGTTTCGCACAGGGTTTTGCGCTTTAAATATTTTTCTGTTTGGCAGGCTCGTTGCAAGTTCTTCTTGGCAGGCGTGTTTGAATAATGATTTGAACACCACAACCCTGTTAACTTTTCCTTTCATTTCCATTTCAAGATTTTTTTCTTTTGTCAGGTATTCGCTGTTTCCTATTGCATAAATAGTTTCTTTGTGAAATTGTGTTTTTTTTGTGAAGAGCATTTTAAGGCATTCTTTATGGCATTCTTTTACTTTGTAGGTGTAATTGTCTGAAAATATGTCTATGAACGGGCATCTTCTTGTTGTTGAAATCAGGACATTTCCTAAGTATGCAGTGATGTTTTTTCCTTCAGGCAGGTCTATCCCCTGAGGGGGTATGTCTGTTTCAAACCTTTTTATTCCGAGTTTTTCCATGAATTTTATGAACTCTGTGCTTTTGAGTGAGTTTGCCCTGAATGCTTCAGTTTTTTCTCCAGCCATTATTTCAGGCCCTTTTTTCATTTTTATGAGCAGTCTTCCGCAGTTTATTGTGCAGTTTTTTGTTTTTATCAATGTTTCAATTATTCCGAGGTCATTTGTCGTAGCCTCAAAATTTATGTTCAGCTTGTCAAGTTCGTTAACCAGCTTTTCTGCCTTTTCAATGCCTGCATCTGTCATGAATGGAAGCATTAATACTGGAGTTATTTTTTTTTCTGCGCACTGGAGAAATATTTTTTTTGCGTCTTCAGGCGCAGGCATTTTTCTTTCGCAGGTTTCGTCTCCGAAGTAAACATATTTGTATTTCCCGGAGATTTCTTCTCCTAATCCGTTTATTTTTATTCCGTATTCCATTTTAGTAGTGGCAGTTCTCTTTTGTGCACTTGAAATATGCTTTTTCAAAAAGCTCCCTGCATTTTTCCGGGTTTTTTATCGCGCCCCGGACCAGCCGTGCGTCTTTTTCTTTTCTTTCGGTTGTGTGGTCGCGCCCGACTATTTTTACGCTGTCAAGCCCTGCTTTTTCAAATCTTTCTATGAAGCACAGCCCGCATTCAGGCCTGTGCTTTGTGAGTATTGATGCTATGTTTTTCTTTGCCTTTTCGTTTCCTCCGAACATCTCTCCGCTGAATGGAATGTTGCAGTTTGAGCGCCCCGATATGTGGTGTCTTGTGCAGAATCCGTCTATGTTTCTGCAGAACTGGTTGAGTACCATTGCCTCAAATTTTATTGAGGGATTTTTTGCCGTGATTTTTTCTATTTCTTCTGCGCTGAAATGCCTCGGCAGTATTATTTTTTTTGCTCCGAGGCGCGTGTAAAGCTCTGCTGTTTTTGAGTTGAAGCATGTTCCTATGCAGCTTATTATTATCCCTTTTTCAGGCGCAAGTTTTTTTATTGTTTCAATGAGTGACGCATCGGCTATTATGTAATTGTCCACCCTGTCTCTTGTTTCAATTACCTGTTTCTTCACCTCTTCAAGTTGTTTGTCGTCGTAAAACGGGCTGTTGAGTGTGAATGATATTTCCGAAAAAGGGTTTGCTGTGCGGGCTTTTTTTATGTCTTCGGCCGTGGTGAAGTTGGCGTTTTTCTCGCTTCTTTTGTTAAGGCTTTCCCCGTTGCTTTCCAGCCCGAGGTATATTTCATCCGCTTTAATACGAAAATACATTTCCGCATCTTTTATTGAGCTTGCAGGTGCTGCGATTTTCATTTTTTGTAGTCCTCATTGTTCAGCGTTATTATGTTTGCTATAAGGTCGGTATATGCCTTTCCTTTTTCTGTTATTATAAATTCATCATTTTTTATCTCCGCGAATTTTTTTCTCAGGAGCAGCCTCAGCGAGTCTGAGAAGCATGCCTTAAAGCTTATGCCGAATTTTTTGTCTATTTCTTTTATGCTGAGCTTCATCAGTCTCGCCCCGAAAAACAGCTTTCCGTATATTTTTTCCGCCGCCGTTTCCTTGTGGAATGTTTTTTTGCCGTTCTCGTCTGTTCTTGTGTGCACGCCGTTTATCTGGCTGAACGACCCTCTGCCTATTCCTATTATATTTCCGCTGTTAAGCAGGCATTTTTGGTATTCAAACAGCCCGTATTTTGAAAAATCTTCTGCACTAACCTGTTCATAATCATTTTCGCTGAGCATTTTTCTTGCTGTTTCGTTCAGCATTTCCCCGTTTTTTCCCGAGGAAAAGTGCAGTGGCTGTATTGTTACGCTGTCCGGCTTCAGCCCTAAAATCTCATTGAAGTCCTGCGCGAATTCCTCGGGGCATTCTGAGAAAAGCCCGTATATAACATCAAGGTTGATTTTTTTGAAGCCCTCTGCGCGGGCTTTTTTTACGAATTCAATTATTTTTTTTCTTTCTGTTTTTCTTCCTGTTGATTTTAGTATTCTATCGTTCAGGCACTGCACTCCGATGCTTATTCTCGTTGCCCTGCCTTCAAGGAATTTCATTAGCTCTTTGTCATAATCTGATGGGAACAGCTCAAAGCTTATTTCTTCAGGCGTATTTTTTATTCTGCCGGCCAGGCAGTTGAATATTTTTTCCGCGTTTTCTTTTCCCATAAGCTGGGGGCTCCCCCCTCCGAAGTAGACTGCTTTTATTTTGCATTTCGTTATCATCTCGTTTTCATTGATTTCTTTTATCAGCTCATCTGTGTATTCTTTCATCCCAGTTTTTATTTTTTTTATCCTGCAGAAGCCGCAGTTGTTTGCGCAGTACGGGAAATGCACATATATGCAGGCTTCTTTCGGCTGTTTGATTTTGATTTTTTTTGTCTTCATTTTCTCAAATGGTATGTAGCGCATAAAAAAGTCGGAGTTTTCAAAATATGTTTTTTCAATTTCAGTGCTGTTTTTTTTGATTTTCTCCTGCAGTTTTGTCAGGTGCGGATTTTCAAATGAATGTTTTATCAGCAGGTCTTCTTTATTGCCCGTTATTCCTCCTCCGCAGTATTCTTTTAGGGAGCAGTTCAGGCATTTTGCGCCGTATATTTTTTGCGCTCTTTTCTGGTTTTCGTTCAATGCTTCTTTGAGAGTTGTTTTGCTTATGTCTCCGAGAATCGTGTTTGAGTATGCAGACGGCTTTATGGCTCCTTCTTCTGTTATGTAAAGCCGTTCATTTCCATTGTCAAATCTTCCGCCTGCGCAGTATTTTATATTCTGTTCTGCAACAAGGCACATGGGGAACGCGTTTGCAAAGGTTATTTTTTTTGTCATCTGCAGTGTTCTTTCAATGCACTCGTTTAACTGCATAAAGTATTCTCTTGTTTTTGCGCCCGTGTCCCTGAGGAAGAAAAGCGAGTTTAAGTTTATCTCGTCTGCAAGCCGGCTCAGCTCTTTCAGTCTTTTCAGCCATTCCTTTCTGAACACAATACAGCCCATTGTGCTTTCTGCTTTTTCTTTCAGCGTCTTTTTGTTGTTTTTTATTTCATCAATGTTTTTGAAAGAGACCAGCAGTAAGTCATAATCAAGTTTAAGCGCTCGCTGTATTCTTTCCGATGCAATATTCAGTATTATTTTCAGCCCTTCTGATTTTAGGTATTCTATTGCCTCTTCAAGCTTTTCGTGCTCAAAAACATCTCCTCCTGTGAGCCGTATCCAGCCTACACCGCTCTTTTTCGCCTGTTCTGCGCATTTCCTGAGAGTTTCACTGCTCATCATCCTGTTTCCTTTCTCAACATGGCAGTGGGCGCAGTTTATCCTGCACTTGTTTGTCAGTGAGAGCTGGAGCTCGTTTAGCTTCATGCCCCTGCTTAATTCTTTCATAATATAAACTTTCTTGTAGTGAAGATATTAACTCTGAAACGAAATATATAAATACTAATTCACCGTTGTCAGAATAATGGACATAATAATAACCAATAAAGCATCGTACGCATTTATTTTCTTGCTTGTTCTTTTTGTTCTTGTCCTCGGTGCAGGCGCGGCAGTGAACATTAATGGCGCGTATCATACTCTTCAGCAGATTGTTAATCCTGAGGGGGTGTCTGTTGATAATGACGGCGATGGAATAATAGACCTTGCAGAGCATGCCTCGTCTTTTGTTTATTCTTCTGTAACCGGCTTTCCAGGGCTCTGCCCTGATGACCGGGGCGTTCCGACATTTGTAGTTGGAATGGGCTCTGCTTTTGCGTGCAGTCCTGCATGGGTTGACTGTAAAGAGGATTTTTCAGGCGTTTTTTCATGTGCGCTTACTTTTTCTCCTGTTCCTATCTCTTCATCAGGTGGTGTTGTTTATGGTTTTGTTCCCGAGTTTGCTTCTTATGATTCCGGCGCGCAGGTTCTTTGGGTGAATTCAAGGATAAGCGACACTGAAGCAATGCTTGTGAAGTTTGACTGCTCTTCAGACTGCTCAATTTCCTCAATTAGAAAGCTTTCTTATCCAAGGCAGATTGCTATTGGAAGCAGTGTTTTTGTCGGAAGTGAATCCCCTTCAAACTCTGTCGTTTATTCTCTTTCTGATGCGGGATGTTCTGAATCAATGCCTAAAACTTCTCCAAAAGGCATTGCTGTCTCAGGCGATGAGGTTTTTGTTTCTGAAGGAAGCGCAATTAAAAAATATAATCTTGATATGACTCCTGCAGTGGCGCCGAATACATACTCGGACGCTGCAGGCTCTTTCAGTGACCTTGGTGCAGGAACTTTTGGCAGTGAAGGTTATATCTTTGCAAGATACACTGACGGCTCAAATGCTGATTCGGTGGCTGTCATAAAAGCAGGCGATTTGTCAAGCTCAAGCATTAATCAATTTAGCTTTTGTTCTTCTGGTTTAAGGCTCGGCGGTTTGGCAGTTGATGATATTAATAATAAGCTATATGTTCTTTGCGAGCAGATAGTTATTGGTACAGAGCGTTCTACATCCACAACATTATGGAAATATGATTTAACCTTTGCTAATTCTCCTTCTGTTTCTTTCTCTGTTTCAAACAGTGTTCCGCTTCACACAACTGATAAGCTTATGGGCACTCCAAGTGTTTCAGGTGGTGTTCTCGTTGTTCCTCATGACGGCAGAGTTGATATTTTTAATGCCCCTCCAAGTTCTTCTTTAGCAAATCCTTCTAAGTCTGTTTCAGGCATTACTCTTGCTGGAAATTATGAATCTGGCTGTGGTTGAAAATGAAGGCGCAGATAACAATTTTTATTATTTTGATGCTTATGGTTTTGGTTGTTTTCGGCATTCTTTTTGCTGTCATAATGAATTCTTCTGCTTCTAAGTCAAAACAGCAGACTAAGCTCTCAACAGAAGAGGTCGTTGCCCGTGAAAAGGCAGAGCAGAGGGTTAAAGCCTGTCTTGATGAGTCTGCTTCTCAGGCATTGAAGTTTATCGGCCAGCAGGGAGGCGTTACTTTCAATAATCAGCAGTTTACGACCCGTTTTGATACTAATCCTGTAATTTCCATCGGCTCAATCAATGACCCTGCTGAACAAAATAATCTTTTTGTCAAGGATAATAAAAAATATTCTCTCTGGCTTAAGAAGCCAACTTATGAAAGCTGGTTTGATAGCTCGGGTTCTGTTAAGCTTGACTCTGTTTTCCGCTCCAGTGAGATTCCTGTTAATTTTAAAGCTCCTTTTTATCCCTGCACTTCTGTTAAGAAGCAGGTTACTTATCTTGGTGCGCCTGGAACTGATGACCTCGCGAGGGAGATAACTCTTGATTATTCTCATGATGCCGATTGTGATTATAATTCTAATATTCTTGCCATTCCTGTTTATTCTCTTTCGCAGATTAGTGATTTTGTTCCAAAGCTCTGCGACAAGGGCCGTTCTGTTTTCTGCGACTGCGAGGGCTGTGCCGAAACTATTCAGAGCCGTCTTGAAAGGTTTGCTTCAGAATATTTTAAAAAATGTTTTGCTTCTCTTCCAAAAGAGGATTATGATATGAAAATTCAGGGTGATGTTAAAACCGAGGCTTTTTTCGGGGATAATACTGTTGATTTTGAGGCGAGCCCGAGCATTAAGGTTTCTTCAAAAGACAATGTTTTTGATTTTGCCGTTAAGGCGAGTTCAAAGAGGTATAACCTTAAGCTGAAAACTCTTATTACTGTTCTTAATTATGCTGTTGCGCAGGATGCTTATATTGCTTCTTTTGATATAAGGGATGGAATAAAGAATTATGCTGTTAATGGCGTAAAGGCCCTTCCGAATACGGATGTGTCAATTGCTTATGTGCATGAAAACAATAATTATTACAGCATCGTGACTGTTATTATGTCTGGCGAGGACGGTGCAGTTGACGGCAATGCTTTTGAGTTTTCTTTTGCAAGGCAGAACAGGATTCCTGTTCTTGAATATCACATGCCTCTTGATGTTAGGTATTATTCTGGAGGCGGTAGTGATGTTCCTTTTTCTGTTGTTGTCCGCGCTTCTGACCCTGATGAGAATGAACGGCTTTTGATTAAGAGTTTTTTCCCAGGGTTTACTCCTGTCTCAACAGCTTCTGCAAGCTCTAACGGGGTCACTGAAACAACTTTTAGTTATACTGCGGGTAGTGACAAATTTCCTTTGGGCGACGCTCCTCCGAACACTTATCCTTTTATTGCTTTTGCAGTTGATGATGAATCTCAAAGCCTGCCCCAGGTCTGTAATATTGGCATTGGCAATGCTGACTGCCAGGCGTTTGACATTCTTTTTAAGAGATAGATTTATAAATGGCCTTGGTTTTCAGGCATTATTACCAAAGCTCTTCCGCAGTTGTTTGGAAGAGTGGTGCTGCATGAGGTGAAAAAAATTGCAGACACTTCTCGGTAATGGAGAAAAAAATGGGAGAAGAAGCATTGTTGCTGCCGACAGACACTTATCTTAAGGCTGGGATTCACATAGGCACTAAGTTCAAGACAAGATATATGGGCAAGTTTATTTACAAGACAAGGCCTGATGGATTGTCTGTTCTTAATCTTCAGGAGATAGACCGGAGAATGTCTATTGCCGCGCAGATGCTTGCGAATTATGAGCCCCAGGACATTCTTATTATTTCGAGGCGTGAGGGCTCTTTCAAGGCGCTTAAAAAAATGCAGGAGCTTGCCGGCTTTAAGATTTTTCCAGGCAGGTATCCTCCAGGGGTTCTCACAAATCCTGAGCTTGAAAATTTTTTGGAGGTTAAGATTGTTTTTGTTTCAGATCCCTGGACAGACAGGTCCGCTGTTCTTGATGCTTTCAGGGCGGGAGTTCCTATAATCGGTTGCTGTGACACAAACAACCAGACAAACATGATTGACCTTGCAGTTCCATGCAATAATAAGGGCAAGAAGTCATTGGGCATTATGTTTTATTTGATAACCAGAGAATACATGGTTAAAAGGGGGCTGATAAAAAATGGCGAAGAATTCAGTGCTAAAATTGATGATTTCACAGAGGAGTAAGCTTTTATTTTTTTTGTTTTTGCTGGCCGGCTGTTCAGGCGGTTTAAGCAGCACTGTTAAAGAAGTTGCTTCGTTTGACGCAAAATACGGCGTAAACCTTTCTGATTATGAGTCTGGGCTTCCTTATTTCGACACCCATGAGCGGGAGGTTGTTCTTAACATTGAAGATTATCCGAATGTGATTGAAGAGCTCAGGGCGGTTGGCGAAAACAAGGATGCAGACTCGGCAGATTATATTAATTTCAGGGTTTCTCTTCTTGAGGCGGAGCAGTTTTACAAGAGCGCTTTAAGACGGCCTTTTGCAGGATTTAATGATGTGATACGGTGCTCAAGAAAAGCTGAGATTAATCAGTCTGTGAATGAGCTTTTCACGGCAATAAACAAGACAGAAGAAGCAATAACATTTTATCAGTCTTTGGGCGACAAGGCGAAGAGGATACGCATAGACCCGAGCTGGGTTGATTTTATGCGCGCTTCAAATGCTGAGCTTTCAGCAGACGGCGCAAAAACTTTGAGCATAATCAGCAGTTACTGCAACTCAACCCCGTCTGAATGATTTTGAAGTTTATTTCTTTATTTTCTTCCATGCTTCTGTGTTTTCTCAGGACTGCCTTGCGCATGCTGTTGTGCCCTTTAACTATTTCAACAAGGCACTTGCTTCCGTAGAATATCATGTCTCCGCCGACCATTTTGACTCCGCTTCCGTTTTCAACATTTGAGTAAACCTGGTTTGTTATCAGCACGGGTATTTTCATTTTTCTTGCTATTTCTGTGAGCAGGGCGAGTTGTCTTCCGAGCGCGCGGTTTGCCTCAAAGATGTCATCGCCTTTGCCGAGCTCAAGCCGGTACAGCATTGTTATTGTGTCAACGATAATTAGTTTTATGTCTGCGCTGATTTTTTCCTTTAGTTTTTCAAGGCATTTTTTCTGCTCTTCAAAGTTTGCCGGCTTGAGAAACACCAATTTTCCTAGCAGTGTGTTAAACTCGTCTCCAGTTATCTGCTTGAATCTTTCTGTGCTGAATCCGCCTTCTGTGTCTATGTATACGACCTTGCCTTTTTTTCTTGCTGTTTCTGCTGCGACGAGCATGCAGGTGTTTGTCTTTCCGCTTCCGCTCGGCCCGTAGACTGTTGTCACGACATCGCTTTCCAGCCCACCTATAAGCAGGTCGAGGTATTCGCATCCTGTGCTCATGCTCTGCCTTTGTCCGGCTCGTTTATAATTATTTGTATTTTTCTTATGCGGATGGCAGAATCTTTTTGTTAGCTCCATTTTTCAGCTCGCCCATTAGCTTTAATGCTTCTTGATTCAATTAAATCCATGCATCTACTGAAAAATCGCGATTAATAAATTCTTCGTAGAGAAATCCGCAAAAAATCCGAAAAAATGTGCATCCTTTCGGATTTTTTGGGACAGCTCGAGCAAACGCTCTAACTGAACCGGAAAATATTCCGGAAAATCCGCAAAATTTTCAGTTCACTCAAGCCCTTTCAGCTTTTCAACAAGTTTGTCAAATACTTCTTTCTTCTTTTCGCTGGATAAAGAAAACAGTTTTTTCTCAATCATGGCATTTGAAATGGTGAATATATAGTTCAGTTTGATTATGCTGTCTTTTACAGCGCCTTCTTTTTTTGTCAGCATGATTCCTTTCATTTCAAGATTGCTGGTGATTCCTGCAACAACAACATTATCAAGCTCTTCAAACAGCACCAGCGCAGGCCTTTTCTTGATTTCAAATGTGTCTGTGAACTGGACATTTGCAAGAACAATGTCTCCTGATTCAGGCATTCTGCCACACCTCATCTTCTTTGTTATTCCAGAGTTCTTTCATCTTTGCCTGCTGTATTTTATGGAGAAATTCATCATACTGGTTTTTTTGCTTTACACTCTTAAAAATTTCAATCATTCTTTTGATTAACTCGTTATATGTCTGTCTGGGATATTCCTGCGCTTCTTTCAATGACTTTGCCAATGTTTTGTCTATTTGTATAGTTGTGTTCATTATATGCTCACTATAAGCAGTATATAGCGCATTATATATAAAGTTTTTCCTGTTTTTTTCGATTTCAGCCATACTTATTCTGTTCGGGGGTGTTTAATAAATTCTTCGTCGAGAAATTCGGAAAATTTTCAGAAATTTCGTAAACTCAGCGAAAATTTCGGAAGATTTTCGAGGTGCGTGGTGATATTTGCGAGGTGTGCAAGATTTTTTGGGAGCTGAAGGTGAAATGGCATCCCTGTACATTTTACATGTATGGCCAAAAAACATTGCTCTAAAAAGCGGGGCATAATTTTTTGAGAATAATTTTCATATCAATTTTGCCAGTTTATTTATGTCCGAGTTTGCAATATGAGTATAAATTTGTGTTGATGTTAAATTTTTATGCCCCAATAATTGCTGAATATGCCTTAAATCACAGCCGGCTTCAAGAAGATGAGTTGCAAATGAATGTCTGAGCGTGTGCGGGCGTACATCTTTTTTAATTCCTGTTTTTCTTACTGCGTTTTCTATTATTGCTTGAATTGTTCTTTTTGTGTACTGCCCTTTTAGGTTGGTTATAAAAATAAATCCTTCTTTTTTAACTCCGAGCATATTGAGCAGTTCGATTAATTTTTCGTGGAGAAAAACGATTCTGTCTTTGTTTCCTTTTGCGAATTTTATGTGTATTGTTTTTCTTTCAAAGTCTATGTCCTGCCATTTTAGGTTTATCACTTCACTTCCTCTTAATCCGGCATAATACAAAAACAATGTGATTCCTTTGTGGTTCAAGTTTTTTGTTTCATCAATCATTCTTTTTATTTCTTCTTTATTCAATATTTCGGGCATTTTGCCTTCTTTTTTAATTGGTTTTATTCTCTCTCCGAATTCCATGCCAAGAACATTTTCAAAGAATATTTTTAATGCGAAGTAGTTTATTTTCATTAGAGATTTGCTTTTGTCAGAGAGCGAAGCCATGTAATCTCTCACATTCATTCCTGAGTTAAGAAAGCTTTTTAATGCTGTAAGGTAGGTTTCTCCTGTCTTAAAACTGTATCCTCTTGCCTTGACCTCCTTCAAAAACTCGCCTATAAGCTTATATCTCTCATCAGAGCTGAGATTCCCTCCAGTAAACTCATTTATCTCTCTATATGCCTCAACTCTTGCTTTGCCAATTACTGTCATTTTACCAAGAAAATAACAACAAATATATAAATATTGCGCATTAACTAAAAAATAGCAATTTATGAGTATCTTAAATGCGGTAAATCCGTATTATGCACAATATTACTCGGGGTTCTCGGACTATCTTGGTTTATATTCAGCTAGAACTGCATATAGGTCGGGTGTAAATGGTTCTTGAGGTTCTCTCGCTGCCATCCGTGCCCTAAACTCTTCCCTATATCCCCTTAACCTTTCTTTCTGTGCGTCAGAAATATAGAATGTTCTTGTTCCATCTTGATGTGTTCTGACTCCAACTAAAACCTCAATTGGTTGTCCATTTCCGCGTGTTAAGTCCCATTCTCCTGTTTGTTCAAGCAATGTAGTTGATGGAACCTCGACTAAGGAACCATCCTGCGCTCTTAATGAATACATAATACAATCAGTTCCATCTGGAAGAGTTGCAGGTTTATGGTCAACAACCGGAACTTCTGTTTCGTTTACTACACCCGATAACCCATTCATAATTGTAGGTAATGATTAAAACTTTATAAAATTATCGCCCGAGAACCCCTCCGTCATACTTCTCCGTTCCTCGTTCTCTCCGTAAAATTTTATCCAGGAGTGCTCCCTTCGGTCGCCTCGGCTAAAATTTTACTGCGTTCACGATGGTACTCGACCTCTCCATCCCTGAACCTCGCACCCAGAATTTTCTAAAGAAAATTCGGGCTCGGTTCGGGGGAGAGGGTGCATAATATGATTATACTCAATTTTCTCTGCGGAGAAAACTCTTCGGAAATCTGCGGATTCCCTCGTCCTTTCAGCTCTCAAAGCTCCACCCAGCCTCGCTAAAGCTTCGGCGGGTCGCTTTGGAGGAAATGAGAGTCTAACATCATTATGTTCAATCGTCGGCACGAATAATTTTTATGTCAGTCGGCAATCTATAGGGCCACCAAAAGATTTAAATATATGTTGCACCAATAATCAATTATGGTTGAAAATAAACTTCCAAAGAATATTTGGGACAAAATTGGTGCAATTGCATTCTTTTTGGTTTATACTATTTGGTTATACGGATTTTATAATCCAGATTCACCCTTATGGACTTTACTTTTAACAGGAGTTCTTGCATATTTCTTATTTGTTGAAAAATTATGGGCAAGAATACTTGTGACTTTGGTGGTTTCATGGAATATTGTAGTTGCTTTTATTGATATAGTTAATCTAGGAGTATTAAACTCGAGAATAATAAAGATAGTAGTATTCTTGTTGTTGTTAGCACCATTAGTTATGGGATATATAAAAGCAAGACAACTAAAAAAGTAATTTGGATTGCCGACCGACTTTTCTTAATATAGTGCCGACGACTTTCTCGTGCTTCGCACTCGAATTTTTCCAGCTCGAGTTCGTCAGCTCTGAAATTACTTCCGTAATTTCGAGGACTTCGCCCGAGGGAAAAAGAACATAATATGATTATATACAATAGTTTTTAGGGGCTAAATAGCAAAGTGGATTTTTATCAAAAAGCTTATATACCACTATTCCTTAACATAAAAAATGGAAAAGAAATCTAATAAATGGTTTATCACTAC